>ODAJ014747674.1_pt1 | contig 15993 bp, 13 predicted proteins | sample 1539241 | NCBI WGS metagenome assembly ODAJ01 (sample SAMN02144231, study PRJEB22623) | gut metagenome | biome: sheep rumen | host: Ovis aries | place: New Zealand
GCGGCGGGGACTATGCTTTTTCAAGAAAAAAACAGTATAAAAACATGCTTTGCGAAATGACGTAAAATGACCCTGAAAAAGTTAGTATACTAAGTATGGGTAAGATAGTATACTAAGTATGGGTAAGATAGTATACTAAGTTGGGGTAAGATAGTATACTAAGATTTTTACCCCTTATGTTCAACCTTATAATAAAAACAAAACTATGGCAAAAAACAAATGGCGCGTCCGTGAATTTAAGCCCACGAGCAACATGCAAGGAAGAATCCACAGCTTTTATGCTGAGGCAGTGATTGACAATGAAATCGAGAACAGGGATTTGGGTGCGAAGATTGCCGCCCGAACCGGTTTCAAGCCTTACGAGGTTCAGGCGGTGGTGGCTGCCATTGCCGACATCGTGTTGGAGGAGGTGATGGAGTCGAACCGCGTCACGCTTTCCAATGAACAGGGCACGAAGATGGTGACTATCTATCCGAAGGTGTCAGGCTCCGTAAACGACGAGCAGGTACTGCAGGAAACGACGGCGGCACATGCACAGGATGCTTCCGTTGACATTCGCAGTGTGGCAGAGGAGAGCGACCTGACGCCCGACCGCCTGACATGGACACTGGGTGCTACCATCGGCATCAAGTTCTCGAAGGAGTTTGCTATGCACAAGCAGGCGCAGAAGGTGAAGTTCGTGGCTACGGACACCGCAATACCAAGCGACGACCAAGGCAGTGGCGGAACCACTACGCCCCCTACTACCGACCCTGGGACTGGTGGCGGCAGCACGCCATCAGGAGGCACAGGGGACGAGGGATAGCCCCCCCACCCCAGCCCTCTCCAGTTAGGGAGGGGGAAGGGTTGCATGAAACAACAAAGCATAGTTCCCCGCCTTGCTTCTTGCGAGGCAAGGTAGATGAATCGGAACAAAGGGACTTAATGCATCACTATATATGCGGCGGGGACTATGCTTTTCTATATTTCAAAAACGAAGAATACATGCATTACGAAATAGCGAATAATGACCTTGAAAACCTATATTTTTAACTTACACAAGAGAGTATTATGAAAAGAATTCTGATTTTTCTGGCATTGATGGCAATGCACATTTATGCCTTTGCAGCTCCTGTCTCGGAGAGCGTGGCACGCGAGAAGGCGGTGCGGTTTTTGCAGACAAAGGCGGGCACTGCCTCTTTGGCAAGACAGGCGCAGCGTCTTGGCGGCAGCACGTCGGGCACGGGGGGGAGCCTCACGGCTGCCGAGGCGGGAGAAGCCTACTATGTTTTCAACATCGACTCTGGCGGTGGCTATGTCATAGTGAGCGGCGACGACAGGATGCCCGACGTGCTGGGCTATTCGTACAGCGGCACGTACGATGCTGCCTCGGTGCCCGAGAACATGCGTGCATGGCTTGAGGGATACGCCGCAGAATATGGGCAGCTGCAGGCACGCAGTGCCGTCAGGGGGGCTTCCGTGACAGCCGTCGGCGGCAATGTCGTATATCCGCTGCTCGACTGCAAGTGGGACCAGGGCGCCCCGTATAGCGACCGCTGCCCGATAGTAAGAGGGGCGAAGTCATGGACAGGCTGCATAGCGACGGCAATGGCACAGATACTGTACTACCACCAGTCGCCCAGCCAGACCACGAAGGCAATACCGTCATACGTGACGACCACCTACAGTGTTACCATACCGGAAATCGGCATAACTGCCATAGACTGGCAGAACATAACGCCAAGGTACTCTGCCCAGTCGTCGGAGGCTGAGAATGATGCCGTGAGCACGCTGATGCTGCTATGCGGCTGTGCCTCAAAGACAAACTACATGACGGGCGGTGCCAGCGCCAACATAGAGAGAGCCCAGCAGGCATTCGAGTATTTCGGCTATAGCGGCATGTCCGCGATATTACGCAAGAACTATGACGAAAATACGTGGACCCAGACGATATACGACGAGATAAAGAGCGGCAGGCCTGTGCTCTACTCGGCGCAGGGCAGCAGGGTAGGCCACGCGTTTGTCATAGACGGCTATGACGCCAACAACTACTTCCACGTAAACTGGGGCGCAAGCGGCAGACTTAACGGATATTTCCTGCTGACGGGACTGACATTCGCTGAATATGGCGACCTCCATTCCGACCACAAGGCGTTGATAGGCATTCAGGGGCCGGGAAACACCGCTCACAAATACGCATACGCCGAACTGAACGGCGAGACCATGACCTTCTACTACGACGACAACCGCGAAAGCCGCACAGGAAAACTGTTCATAGACATAGAAGACTTTGACTGGACACAGGACAGCTACAAGAACAGCATAAAGTACATAAGGTTCGACCCTACATTCAAGGATTATAAATATAATGGCATAAGCACCGCAAGCGAGATGTTTGCAGGACTTTCAAACCTTGTCTCGGTAGAAGGTCTGGAGTACGTCAATGCCAGATATTTCGAAGACACGTCGTCAATGTTTTCTGGGTGCAGCAAGCTGACGTCCGTAACACTTCCCGAGGGCGTGACATCCATCGGAGAAAGTGCGTTCAGTGGCTGTTCCAACCTTACGTCCGTAAGGATTCCAAACAGCGTGACGAGCATCGGCGAGGCAGCCTTCTACGATTGCTACAGCCTCACAACTGTCAGGATACCCGCCGGGGTCAAGAAGATTGACGACTATGCCTTCTACGATTGCCACAGACTGACCGACGTATATTGCTATGCTGAGACGAGACCGTTTACAGGTTCCTATGTGTTCTACAGTACTTCCAGCGCCACGCTTCACGTTCCCGGGACTTCGGTGGACAACTACAGGTGGAATTCACCGTGGAGCAGTTTCAGGAATGTAGTGGCACTTACGGCTGACTACTATGACTACAGCCGCAACATGACGACCCTAGAAGACAGGGCAGAGTGGACGGAAGTCATAGCGTCTGTTCCCAATGCCGTCGCCTTCGTGGAATACGAGCAGGAGCCGTGGGCAGAAAGCCAGACAAACGTGGCAGTAGATGGCGGCAACGGATATTACTGTCCTAACTTCATACTGACCGATTTCTCACAGCATGCCGGCACTGAATACGAAAAGACTGGATTCTACACCCCATACGCGTTTACCGTCAATAACGGCACATACAAGCGTCAGGCATATTCCGGATACAATACCATCTGCGTACCGTTCAGCTTCAAGGCATCCGAACTGTCGGCTACTGCCAGGCTGTATGCTTTTGACCGCTATGACGAGAACGGGAACAAGGCTATATTCAAGAGAGTTAAGCAAACCGTCGAGCCTGGCACCCCTTGCATAGTAAAAGAGCCAGGAGACATAGTATGGGACGTAGATCTGGCAGGCAAGACCATCTCGGCAAGCGACCCACGTGAGTTCGGATACATGAGGGGAACGTATGTTACAACAGACACCTACCAAGGTAACGGCTACAGCCCCAACTACGACAACGAGTTCGCACCGCTCTCACAATACCTGCATCCATTCCGCGCATGCTTCGTAACGGACAGCGCAACACGTGCCGCCGGCACACGGATAGCCTTGGACGACGACATTACAGACATTAACGAGATAAAAGCAGGCGAACAGCTCCGACAGAATGACGGCAAGTATCTGGAGAACGGCAGGATGGTAATCTATAAAAACGGCAGGAAATATAATATTAACGGTGCAATAATGAAATAAAAAAGATAATGATTACAATGAAAAGAATAGTATATGCAACCCGCTTTGCACTTGTAGCACTGGTGACCATAGCACTGGCTTGCAGTTGCAGCAGCGGAGACAGCGACACTGGCACAACTCCACAGGATGCCCCGAAAGTGATAGACATCACAAACGCAGAAATAGACATAAGCGGCAACGAGCCTATGTTCTATTTCTCGATTGAGGAACAGGAGGGGGGGACGGCATTGTTGACAGCAACGGAGACAAGGGCTGGCACGACTGAAATCACTGGTGCCTACAACAAAGAAAAGAGGGGATATGAGTTTGACCTTTCAGAATTGGAAGACAACAAACAATACACCTTTAAGATAACAGTGAAAGACCGGGAGAACAAGGTTGTCATCGTGAGCACTGAAAAACAGTTCATCATGCCCGACCTCTCCGACTCTGCAACTGTAAATACAGAAGGGGAATCTGACGGAACAAGAGTTTCCTACTAACCAGGAATCCCCATACAAACAGACTTTCGCGCTCCGCCTTGGATGATTGCCAAGGCGGAGTGCTTTGTCATTATGGCATAAAGATATGACATATCGTCACTCATATTATCGCTGGCACACTTAATGCACTTTCAGGTAGTGAAGCCCGCAAGGGAAAAGAAAAGCAAGACAAGTTAAACCAATAAAAAAAAATAATTTAAGAAAGGAGATTCTATTATGAATACAATGACAAGATTTAACAATGTGTATTTCCCAACATTGATGAACGATATGTTTTTCGGTAATCTGATGCCTAAGGCAAAAGCAACGAGCCATACAGCTCCGGCAATGAATGTAACAGAGTGTGCTGACAGCTATGATGTAGAGTTTGCCGCTCCGGGAATGACAAAGGACGACTTCTCAATATGCCTGACGGACGACAACCTCATGGAGGTAAAGATGGAGAAGAAGAGCCAGACCTGCGACGAGAACAAGAAAGAAGGGGCAAACGTCGAGGCAAAAGATCCTAAGTATCTACGCAGGGAATTCAGCTACGAGAGTTATTGCCAGTCTTTCTCACTACCTGAGAACATCAACCACAACGACATCTCAGCCCACATGTCAGACGGCATCCTGCACATCACCCTGCCAAAGAAGAAGGAAGAGCCAAAACAGGATAAGCAGATAGAGATAAAGTAAAAAAGATTCCCCCGACAGCTTTAAGGTTGTCGGGGGATTTTTTTTGATGTCTATGCCTCGGAGAATTGGTCTTTGCCAACGCCACACAGAGGGCATACAAAATCTTCAGGAACAGCCTCCCATGGTGTGCCTGGCTCTATGCCAGCCTCTGGAACGCCAACTTCGGGGTCATACTCCCAACCACATACTTCACAAACATACTTTGCCATAGTCGTAATAAAATTAAAGGTTAACTATAATTAATTCATAATGCATAATGCACATCTTCAATAGTCAATGGTCAATAGTCAATTCCTAACTCCACATGAAATAATCTTCACTTCGTCGATGGGTTTATCCCCTTGGGCATGATTTACCGGCACCTGCCGAATCTTGTCGAGGACATCCATGCCGCCCACGACTTCTCCAAAGACGGTATATGTCTTGTCCAAGTGCGAGGCATTATCCCACACTATATAGAACTGATGTGCACTGCTCTTATACGTAGGGTTTTTCTCGTCACCTTCTCGTGCAGCAGCCACCGCGCCTCTTTTATGCCAGAAACGGGGATACCTTATCTCTGCATCAATCGTGGCAGCATCACTCTTACCACCTTGTATCATGAAGTTCTTGATAATACGGTTGAACGACGTGCCGTTGAGGGTTCCAGCCTTTGCGCTGGCAACATAGACATCCCTATGTTTTGGCGTTTCGTTATACAGTTCTACCGATATAGTTCCCATATTGGTTTTTATATCCATGATTTTTCTGTCATAATTCTTTAGGATGTCGTCTGCCCCTTCCGCCAGCTTTTCCATCGTCACTGCACGCATTATGTCTGTCGGGGTGCCATTCTCATGAAATGCCCCAAGCTTATACTTTGAGGGTCGGCAGGTCGGTTCCCAATAGAACACCCCCTTGCAATGTCCGTCTGCCGCCGTCTTGCATGAATGTATGAGCCGCTGGAAGTCCTCCCTGCCCTGCCCCGTTGTCTGCGGGTCAGCCTCGTCAACCACAAAACCTGTTTCCGTTATAATCGATTCCGTACCATATCGGGCATAGAGGTCCTTTATGTTCGTCATACATTCCGAGTACAATTTATCTATTGTCCCCATATATCCGCTGTCAAATGCCCAGTAAGGATATAGCGACATACCAATCAAATCCCACTTGGCACCATTGTTTTTCAGGGCATCGAGGTTTGTCATATACAGTTGTGCATCATACCCCCTGTCAAGGTGTACAATAACCAATGCCTCCGGAAACACCGCCTTTGTCGCTTCATATCCAGCCTTGAAGAGTCCGGCATATTGCTTCATCTGGTCTTCATCCATCCACATACCCTTCAGTTCACCGTCCGTTTCCCGTATCTTGCCGACACGCCACAGGAAGCCGTTGCTGGTCTCATTTCCCACCTGCACCCATTTTGGGGTCACCCCATTTTCCTTCAGCAGCGTCAGCACGCTCCTTGTATGTTCCGCCACGTCAGCGCAAAGTTGCTTGTACTTATGCTTTTCCCATGCCTTGGGGATATTCTGTTTCTGCGGATCTGCCCACCAGTCGCTGTAGTGGAAGTCTATCATCACGTCCATGCCCAGAGCCTTGGCACGCAAAGCCTTCGCAAGCACGTCATCTGCATTACAGTAGTTGCCATGCTCCGCAGGATCCACCCAAACCCTCAGCCGCACGGCATCCATGCCTATCTCTTTCATCAGAGCCGTCGCCTCGCGTTCCTCGCCAAGGTAGTTAAAGACTTTCTGCCCCTGCGCCTCCATCTCCGTACACCAACTGATGTCGGCACCCAAGGTGAAGTCTGCACCGTAAGAACAAACACTCGTCAACAATATTATAAGGTTTATAAGAGTTCTTTTCATATATAACAATTCAGGTTGTACTATTTAGTTTCCCGTGTGCAAAGATACGATTAAGTTATGAATAATGCAAGAAAAACAGGAGAAAATGAAAAAAATCATTCTCTCCTGCCATCATTATCGTAGGATTCTTACTTATGCTTCAGATAATATTCAACACCCAGCTGAACATTCTTCTTCATAGCGTCGGAAGTGATTGTGGCGCCAGTAACGCCGTCAACCTTCTGTTTTGCCACTTCCTTTACCTTCATGCCGTCCCATTTTGTCAGCAGCATGCGCTTTACCTTTGCGTTATGCTTTGGGGTTTCCTGGTTCTTCAGTGCCTCTACCTTCACGATTTTATCCTTCTGGATATAAATCTTCAGTGGCGTAGCACCTACATATCCAACGACATTCTTACCCAAAGTAGTGGTATTCACTACATACATGCCATTCTCTTTTGTCATCACCCCGTCATCAGCCTTTGCGCTCGACAGAGTGATAACCATTGCGAACAATGCTAAAAAGCTAATTACCTGTTTCATTTATTTTACTATTTTCTTGCCATCTACAATATAGACGTTACCTTTCTGCATAAGGTTTACTCTGTTGCCGTTGATGTCATAGATTGCACCCGTTGCAGATGCCTTTTCAGCAGCATCTACTGTTTTGACACCTGTCAAGTCAGGCTTTGTACCATGCCATACGAGGAAGTCGAGGTCGTCTGCACTGCCAGCACCGTTTGCAGCGAAGAAGGCTGCTGCCATAGCAGGGGTGATGTAGAGATACAGACGGTCGTCACCACTGAAAGTAGCAAAGTTGTACAGTCCCTCTGATGTCTTTGCCACACGCTGGAAGCCAGTCTTCTCTGTTGTATCAACCCACTTGTATATGATGCGGGTCTTCTGGCTTGCACTTGTAAACTCCTTGCTGTCTTCGTCTGACCATGTGAGCGCATTGCTTGGAATCTTCTTTGTTGCCTGTGCCTCGCTGTAATAAATTTTGTGTACGCCAGGTGTGCCGACAACGATAAAGTTAGAACTTGCGAGCAGTTCGTCTGTACCTTTATATTCGTTATAAGCGAGGTCTGAGTTCTTTGCATTGGCTGTGATGTAGGTGAAAGTCAGGTCCTTTTCACCGAATACGCTCTTCTCTGGGCGGAACACGAGATACCCTGTTGCAGGAATGGTTATTGTGCCTTCTGTCAGTCCGGCAGGCTCTTCATCAAAAGCGCGTGGCTGGATGGTGGCAGATGCCTGGAAGTCAACAGAAGAATTGTTTGTATCATAGAGCACCTTGCGACCGTCAGCCATGACGAAAGCTGTCTTACGATATACTGTCTCGCCATTGTAGCCACCTTCAGCAGTTGTTGATGCAATACCAGCATCGTATGTATCGTTAAGACGTTTCAGCGTTGCGTCAACACCCTTGCTCTTCACATTGCCCAGTATCTCAACGGCATCAATAGCATAGTATGGGTTTACAAGAGCGAACAGGTTGCCCTTGTCTTTATTGTAACCATATACCAATTTATCCTCTGCGGTAACAACGGCAGAAGCATTGTTCTTGAGCAGCACTACTCCGGCAGAGCTTGTGCCTGTGTATGAAAGGTTCATGAAATCGAGGCTTGGGGTCATGGTATAGACAAGTGTCATTGCCGGCACCGCATCATTATGAGGATATTTGGCATTTGTAGTCTTTACCTCAAAGTCTGCACCAGACAGGTCGTGACCCGTAACAGCTCCTGTTGTATGGTCAATAGCACTGTTACAGATAATGATTGACTTACCTGCACCGACGGTGTATGTCTTGTCTGTTGGAATCTGGAAAATCTGCTTTACGACAATCTTTCCGCCCAGCATGCTCTTCAAGTCGGCGTCAGCCTCTATAGCAGCCTGAGTATAGGCACTGGCAGCTGACTCACTCTCGACAAGGGCTACATACATACCAGAGATTTCCACTTCCTCCTCGCGGTTGTTGTAAATCTCAATGTACTGACCTGCTATATAGTTACCGCTGCCACTTGCATTCTTTGATGCAGAATAAAATACCTTGCTTATCACAAGGTCACCAGAACTAACTTTGTTTGAGGCAATTGTAGCATTTGCCTCCGTCGTCATCATCATGCCGGCAACGAGAGCCAGCGTCTTAATCTGTGTAAAAATCTTCATAAGCTTTTTTTTTAATAATTTTTATTGTGAGTTATAGTTTTTATTGGTCTAATGAGCCTAATGGGGCCTATATGCCTTATAGGGCTTATGGGGCTTATTCTTCACTCTTCACTTAATTAAACATCCCCAGCGTCACCCCGAAGCTTGAGGCATGGAGGTTGCTGTTGGTTCTCAACCAGTCACCATTAGCCCTGACGTACCACATGGTCTGCTTTTTCTTGAACGTAATTGGGAACTGATATGTCACGCCAAGGCTTCCCTTTACGTAGTTTGAGCGATAATACTTCATGTCAGGAATCAACACTCCCACTGCATAGTCCGTCGTCGGGTCATTAAGAGCCAACGCAGCGGTGCCATTGAAATGCATCGTAACACCACCATCTATCCAAAGGCGATGCTTCAACAGACTCGTACCGCCTTCGAGCAGCAGGTTGTAGCCATCATAATGTAGGCTTGACTCCGGCAGTATGTAAATGTTTTTGGTATCACACGTAGTAAAACGTGCACCAACATAGCGATTCACTCTTCCTTCATCAGTGAAATTCAGGCGGTAATGGAAATCTGTCTTGAATATCTTTACACGATAACGCTTTTTCATCACAAGCATCGTTTCATAATACTGTGATGACACAGGATATGTCTGCGTTATGGTTGAATCCCTCACTTCTATTGTGCCGTCAGGAAGACGATGTTCATAAGAGTATGTCTTTGTATGTATCTCGTCATTATTCTCTGCCTTGTATTTCTGAGTATATTCATCTGCATACGATTGCTCATATCCCAGTGAGAAGTCTATCTCATGCAACAGGTTCTCTGCCTTTATACGGTTCCTAATGCTGAATCCATAGTTGTAGTCAACATATTTTCCCTCCTCCTTCTTAAATTGTCCGAAGATATTCTCCGAGCCACGGTCTATAGTAGCAGCAGCAATCATGTAATATCTGTCAGACTTATGGCTGTATGTCAGTTCTGCCCCGAAACGATGATCTACCCATTCTCTCTGATAGCCGCTATAGCCGCTGACGGTACCTATGGCATGCTCCAGTCCCGTCATGTTGTAATATGTAATCGTGGCATCGGTCTGGACTGTCTTTACGCCGTCTATCTTTTCCTTCCTACGGTGATAGTTGCCGCTAAGACCGAAGGTGTTTTTACCGAAGGAATATGTCACACCGGGGGTTATCTTATACTCCAGCAGCTGCGAACGTGGACGTGGGTCACGCAGACGGCTCAGGTCACCGACGTTGTAGTCTAACCTCATACCGAAGTGCCATTTCCCGACGGCAGCAGAGCCCAAGGCAGCCGTAAAGTTAAAGTCCTGAAAGTCATACTTGCCCATGATGGCACTGCCAGAGAAATACGGATTCGAGTTATACGGACGACGGACATCCGCCCATGTACGGTTGTTCACACGTCCATAGTCAAAGTCAAACCTGCCGTAACCATATATGTATTTCCCTATCTTCTGATACCTCTCCGTCTCAAAACGCAGCTGGTTGCTTCGTGTTCCTTCCTGCACTCTGGTATAGTCACCGCTGTGGTGGTAATACCCTATCTGCGCATATCCCCTGTTGCGGGTAGTGTCAATGCCCAGACCTGCAGCATTATCTGTATGTCGCCACAACTGCGTAGCATCGTCAAAACGATACTCCCCAAGAGCAGATGCCGTCTGTTGAGCATACATGGTGCATGCCGTCAGCACCATTGCCATTATCGTGATATATCGTTTATTCATCATACTCTCGTGGTTTTATCGTTGTTGAAACCTTAAAATCGTTGCTGCTGTTGTTCGTATCCATCAATACCTTGCGGCCATCGGAGGTTTTACGTGCCGTCTTGCGATATACCACTTCGCCGGTATATCCGCTCAAGGCATCTATGTGGGTGCATCCTGCGTCTATCTCGTCATAAAGGCGTTTTGTAGATAGGTTCGGACCAGTATTGGTGTTCTTGATGAAATCGACACCGTCCTTTATCGTGCTGTTAGGAACAAGCAGATACACCATCGAACCGGATGTCTTTCCAAAGCCATACGTCGTAGCCCATGTGTTGATATCTTCGTCTGTATCAAATATAATGATACCGCACGGTCCGCCCTGCATCAGGTTCATGCCCTTCAACGATGAAATGGCATAAAACTCACGTGACAACTTCACGACATTATCGTTGTGTTCCAGATTGTCCATATAATCTACCACCTCAAAGTCTGCTGTCGAAAGATCTGCCTCAAACTGGTTCACACTACTATGGTCTATGGCGCTGTTCGTAATAACGATGCTCTTTCCGCCCTCCACCAGATATTCCTTATCCGTAGGAATACGGAACACTTGCTTTACTGCCACCTTCTGACCATTGATGGCAGGGTCTTGTTTCAACTGCTCTATAGTGTATAATCTGTTGCTATTGGCTGTTGACTCTAACAAGCCTATATACATACCGGCAATATCAACCGTCTTGTCTGACTGATTGTAAAGCTCTATATATCTGCCTGCCATATAGTTCTTGTTGCCGTTGTATTTGGAGCCCGAACTGTATATCTTGCTTATTACAATAGGATTATTAATGGCAATCGTCGATTCCACCTCTACAGGAGATTGCTCACGTGCTTCATCGAATAGTTGTTCATTCAACGTTGCTGTTACAACATATCCCTCTGCCGAACCTGAGGTTCCTGTCTTTTCTGTATATTCCTCACCAGTCAGTTCTTTGTACGACGATATGTTATACACGTCTGGCATGCAGCCTTCAAATGTTGCTATGCCGTTTTCGTCTGTCACGGCAGTCATTTCTACCGTCTTACTCTTTATCGTGACTACCTGATTGTCCAGTGCGGCACCTTCCTTGAAGTCCGCAGGGTTCTTCAGGTGCACCTGAATATTCACCAGTCTGCCAGAATCGTTATAATCTATACACGACACCAAGGTGCTCATAGTCACGATGCACAGCAGATATACAAATCTATATGCCAAAAAAGTATTCTTTCTCATACCTTATTACAAATTAAAGTACAGTTCTGCACCGAAGCTGAATCCTGTGTTATATTGCGAGCGTGTCTTGCTATGGCTGCTGTTATACAGGAAAGGTTCATAGTATAGTGCATTGTTCACATAGAATGACAGTCCTCCCACCTTGCCGAGTTCCTTTGTGATACGTGCCTGCACATTCCATGTTATCGGACTCGACTCTGTCTCCATGTCTATGGAGCGGCTCAGCAGTTTGTACATAGGCACATTGTCGATACCGTTAGGCGTCGTGGCATAATAGTTGGCATCCATACCAAGATAGCCTGCCAACATCTCGTTGGTAATCTTATGGTAGTTACACTGTGGGTCTATCCATCCTATCGGGTTCTTGTCAATGTTATATGAGTGGTTCCAGCTATGCCATATCACCTGTGTTGTCAGAGATGCCACCATGCGCAGTTCTGGTATGTGGGTGACAGTACGCAGGGTTGTCACGAGTCTTCTGTATTTTGAATAGGTATCATCCAAGCCGTTAGGATATACCAGCTTGAATGGCTGTGTGTCCGTCTTCTTATATGGGTCGTCAGGCAGGTATTTGCTGCTCAGGTTCGTAGCGTTGAGATTTGTAGACCATGTCTTCGATTCCTGGTAGGCACCACTCAGGTAGAATGATGTGCGGATGGCATTCCATGTTCCGAAGTCCATGTCTGCCTCTATACCACGGTTCTTCGTATGCGATACATTACCTATCGCACCTGTCGTAATGAATATTACATCCTGACGCTGTGGAGCCCCCGACATATCGCTGTTAGCAAAGTAATTGGCAGTATATGTATGGAATTCTGTAAGGTTACCGAATCCGTCAGGGGTATTGTCGATATATCCCAAGAGACTCAGTTTCTTGCCGTTCTTCAGGCGTATGTCAAATCCTGCCTCCACCTTTGTTGTCGTGGCATTCTTCAGGTTACGGGAATATTCTACGTTATAGACGTATGTGTGATATGCCTGAGTTGCTGCTGTCTGGTCTGCCGGTGCTGCCGGTCTGTCAACATATTTTTTGTCGGGATAGAGATAGTTCAGTCCCGGAGTCTTTGAGTTCAGACCGATGCCGGCACGTATGTCGAGCCATTTTGTAACACTGAACGACAGGTTCAGACGTGGTGACAGGGCTGTCGTTGCCACATTCGAGAATGGCTGCATTGCCGTGAAACGCAGTCCGAAGGTGGTACGCAGTCTGTTTACCTTGTTCATCGTCCATACCAGCTGGTCTTCTGCGTATGCTGCTATCTGATGCAGCCCGGGCACCTCGCTGTATGCCCTTGGGCGTCCGTCGCTGTTCGGAACCATCGGGTATCTGTCATCCTCGTTGTAATAGCCGCGTCCTGTATTCCAGTCATAATGGTATTCTGCACCCAGTTTAAAGGTCTGGCGTGTCTTGCCAGCCTTTACGTAGAAGTTGTCGCTGATTTTTGCATACAGATTGCCGGGATGACTCTCCGTATATGCCGTCGTGCGATAGCTTATCTTCTCGTATGGCACAATATAATATCCTGTCTCGCGGGCTGTCAGTATCGGATTTATCGAGCCGCCTGATATCTTTGCCAGTCCCGTCTCTGTCTGGTCATTGCGGGTGAAGGTCAGTCCTACAGTGTAATTCAGGGTGCGGGCAAACATTTTCTCCATCTGTATGCGACCATTATGGGTAATGGTGATGGTTTGGTTCTTATTCTTCTTGTCCGAACCTTCTACCGTTGCGTCGGGGTCGTCGCCAGTCCAGTCTTTCGCCATCATGTACCTCACCCTGGTATTCATATTCCATTTACGGGTTACGTCATAGCTCCAGCCTAGCGATGCCGTATAGCGATGGTACGAATTTGTCTTCCATCGCGGGTCGCCCCATGCCTGTGCATAGTCAAGGCTGCCGTTTATAATACCCAGTTTTCCGATGTTGGCACCCTTTCCGACGGAATAGTTCATCAGGGCAGGATTCACCTTTGCCTTCACCTGCCATGGGGTGACGCCCACTTTTGAGTGTACTATCACCATGCCGCTGCTCAGGTCGCCGTATTCTGCTGACGGAATACCTCGCACTATCTCCACGTCGTTGATGTCATCTGCCGAGATATTACGCAGGTCCGTACCTGTAAATTCCGTCATCGGTCCTTGTGTCATGGTGCCGTTGTTTGATATGGGCACACCGTCAACCATCACGCTCGAACCGAATGCTGCCGTCGGATTGTTTACCAGCTGCCTCAGTTGCAGGTTTGTCTGCGACATAAGGTTATTGTGTCCCATCAGCTGTCCCGGCACCAACTGCATCACGTCGGCAAGCGACGATGCCTGCAAGTGGTCTATTGCCTGTCTGCCGATGATGCTGGCAGTAGAAGTGCCTGAGGCATTCTGTTTGGCTGTCACGCTGACCTCCTTCAGAGCCAGGGAAGCCTCTTCCATGCGTATGCTAAGGTCGAGGTTCTTGTTGGTAATGGCAATGTTGGTGGTATAGGTTTCATAGCCTACATACGTAACCGACAGGGTATATGTTCCCTGCGGTATGTTCTTGATAATTGCCTTACCCTTTATATCCGTAACGGCATACTGCCCCAACGGATTCAGTTGCACAGTACCCATTATGATGGGTTCCTTCGTCTGGGCATCGGTGACATTTACGCTTATGTCATAAGTCGGACCGTTTTTCTGAGCGACAGCCGAGCCACAGAAAATTGCCAGCAATATTATGAGCAGATAACCTGTTTTCATATATAACTTCCGTTTTTAGCCCCCTCTCTCACTCCCCTCTTTCACTCCCCTTCTTCACTCCCTTTTTCACTCCCCTTCTTCACTCCTCTTTCACTCCTTTTTTTCACTCCCCTTTCACTCCCTTTTTTCACTCCCCTTTCACTTCACTTCTATTCCTTCGGCACGTATTCCTGCGAGGAGTTTCTCCTTGTCCGTTTCCGTATTGACATACGTAATGGCGAGTGAGCCCTTTGCAGCATTTACGTTGACATCGTCCACGCCGTCCAACGCCAAGACCTTCTCAATAGTATCGTCGTTGGCATCCTTTGCCGGTATGTTGAAATAGGCAAAGCTGATGATATTGCTGGTATAGTAGTTTACAGGTGTAAACCCAATCTCCAGCAGTCTCTGACGTATGTTTGCCTTGTTTGTCTTGTTGGCATCATAGCGCACGAAGATATAGCCCTTTGCAAGGTTTGGACCCACACTGTCCATACCCACCATCTCGTAGAGGTTTTTCTTTATGAACTCTGCATCAGCCTCTGTCTTCATTTCCTCTGCTTTCAGACCCATGCCGCGTCTTATCTTTTCTGTCGGGCTGTATGGGCTTGCCTTATAGCGTCCCGATGCCTTCAGAGTGGCATAGATAGAGTCTGCATTTGTCTTTGCAGGGTCAAAGGCTACTGCCACGGTACGTTTTTCCAAGTCAAACTGCAGTCCTTCCACTCCTGCCTTTCCTCTCAGGGCGAGGCTTACATTGTGGGCGCAGTCTTCACAACGCATTGCTTTTACACGAACTACGAGAGTGTCTGTACTTGCAGCCATCACTGCATTGACTGCTGCAAACAACAATAAAATTGTTAAGCTTTTCTTGAACATATAGTATGATTTTTTAATTTAGGGTGCAAATATACGTATTTTTTTCCTTATACACAACTTTTTACGTGTCACAATGGTGAAATCGGTGGTAATTTTCGCCAACGACACTTGTTTGTATTATAATTTTTGTATATTTGTGCCGTGAATTTGTAAAATACAGAAAAAATATGTTTGGATTAGGAGGAACAGAGATTCTGGTCATCGCACTGGTGGTACTGCTGCTGTTTGGTGGCAAGAAGATACCAGAACTGATGAAGGGTCTCGGCACTGGAGTAAAGAGTTTCAAAGACGGCATGAAGGGCGTCACCGACCTTGACGAAGACGAGAAGAAGGAAGTGAAGAGTGGAGAGAAGAACGGTTAGTTCGGATGAAAGTTTATGGATGAAAGATGAAGGTTTATTTCTTCCATCACCCTTTCACCCTTCTTCCTTTCACCCTTCTTCAATTCAGACCTTAGCTATGGGCGACACAGAACTGTCTTTCTGGGAGCACCTCGATGTATTGCGCAGCGCGATACTTAGAATAGTGGTGGTAGTGTTGATTATGGCAATCATCATGTTCTGCTTGCGTGACATGCTGTTTGCCATTG
>ODAJ011902670.1_pt1 | contig 15991 bp, 15 predicted proteins | sample 1539241 | NCBI WGS metagenome assembly ODAJ01 (sample SAMN02144231, study PRJEB22623) | gut metagenome | biome: sheep rumen | host: Ovis aries | place: New Zealand
CGTCACTACCGTACGAGCCTCTACGCCGATGTACCTACTGGCCCGTGTCATCAAGTCAATGGGTATCAAGATGGTGCTTTCTGGCGAAGGTGCTGACGAGATATTCGGTGGCTACCTCTATTTCCATAAGGCTCCTTCAGCAAAAGATTTCCACGAAGAGACAGTCCGCAAGCTCAGCAAGCTCTACCTATACGACTGCCTGCGTGCCAACAAGAGTCTGTCGGCATGGGGAGTAGAAGGACGTGTGCCGTTCCTCGATAAGGAGTTCCTCGATGTTGCCATGCGCACCAACCCTGAGGCTAAGATGTGTCCAGGTAAGACGATGGAGAAGAAGATTGTCCGCGAGGCCTTTGCCGATATGTTGCCTGAAGAGGTGGCATGGCGCCAGAAAGAGCAGTTCTCCGATGGCGTGGGTTACTCATGGATTGACACCCTGAAGCAGATTACCTCCGAGGCTGTGAGCGACGAGCAGATGGCACATGCTGCCGAGCGCTTCCCCATCAATCCGCCACAGAACAAAGAAGAGTACTACTATCGCAGCATCTTTGCCGAGCATTTTCCTTCTGACAGTGCTGCCCTTAGCGTACCCAGTGAGGCCAGCGTAGCCTGTTCTACAGCTATCGCTCTGGAGTGGGATGCTGCTTTCAAGAATATGAATGACCCCAGCGGTCGTGCTGTCAAAGGAGTCCACGAACAGGCCTATTGATAGTTGTTCGCTGTTTGCTGTGTAAGGGAAATGAAAAAGAAAAGTGCTTTTTTCTTTTTCATTTCTCTTGTTTTTAGTATCTTTGCACCGCAAAAACAGTTATGAGCTGAGATAACTCTATGGTCAGTAAGACAGTACAACGCAAAATCACTGAGCAACCGTCACACTACAACCACTTGGAACGAATGACGGTGGGTGAATTGTTACAGCATATCAATGAGGAGGACCGTCAGGTTGCTGAGGCCGTCAATCATGCTCTTCCACAGATAGAAGCCTTGGTAGAGGCTATCGAACCGAGAATGAAGCGTGGCGGTCGGTTGTTTTATGTTGGTGCAGGAACCAGTGGACGTTTGGGTGTTCTTGATGCCAGTGAACTGCCTCCTACCTTTGGTGTTTCAGAAGAGTGGGTAGTCGGCATCATTGCTGGTGGCGATGAGGCACTGCGCCATGCTGTCGAGAAGGCTGAGGACGTTGCCGAATATGGCTGGCGTGACTTAGAAGCCTATCATCCTAAGGAGGACGATGTTGTCGTTGGTATTGCAGCATCTGGAACAACACCCTATGTCATTGGTGCTGTCGAACAGGCTAAGCAGCGTGGATTGTTGACAGGCTGTATTACCAGCAATCCTGACACACCGTTGGCAGCTGCCGCTGATTATCCCATTGAGACCATTGTGGGTCCTGAGTTTGTGACGGGGTCCAGTCGCATGAAGAGTGGTACAGCCCAGAAAATGGTGCTGAATATGATTTCTACGTCACTGATGATTCGCATGGGACGTGTGCGTGGCAACCGCATGATTAAGATGCAGCTGAAGAATGCCAAGCTTGTGGACCGTGGTACTCGTATGCTTCAGGAGTTTCTGGGCTTGGACTATGCTGAGGCCCAGCGTCGTCTGCTCGATGCCGGCAGTGTAGACCGTGCTTTGCGTGAGGAGCATGTCATTGACCCGATGGATGCTGACTGTTAATTACTTGTTTTAGTAACAAATAAAAGAAGAACACCCTCCCGGATGCTCCTCCTCTCATATGTTTCATCATTTCCCTCGAAACATAATTTACTACATAACCAAAACTACTAACCTAAAACAAAATATGAATGATCTTTACCTTTAATCCTTTTAAACAATCTTTTACTTTACCTTTAAGACTTCCTCTGAAGACAATGCAAAGGTACGAATGTGTGCGCACACAACCAAATATTCTTGTACTTTTTACACTAAATATCGTAACTTCTTGATTTAAATCAAGTGAGCTTTCTTGAAAAAGCGTATTTTCGACACTAAAACGTAGTACCGAGCTTAGTATTCAATGTAGGGTTCCAAACGCCGAATGGCGCCTTCTGTGAAGTCTTTCGAGAAGCGTAAGTCTTGCAAGCTCTTGATATCACCATGGAGCCGACGATAGTCAACGATGGCCTTGGCTTGATAGTAATTGATGTAAGGGTGGTTGCGCAACTGCTTTAACGAAAGTCGGTTGATGTTCAGACGCTGAGGGGTGGGGTGGTCGACGATGAAATACTGCTTGGCCGTCTGTGGAAAACCATCTATCTCGTCAAGTTGGTCAACACTGACGTAGCCGCCAATCCATTTCCCGTGGCGTACTATCTCTTTGGCATAGTAGCTGCCAATGCCAGGCACCTTCATTAGCTGTGTGGTGTCAGCTGTGTTCAGCACGATGTGCTCTCCGTCTTTCAGTTTGGTAGGGTAGCGTAGTGTGTCGCGCTCTTCTTTGGGAAAGAGTGTTGAGGCTGCTTGGTAGTCATCGGATATGCGGATGTAGGGCTCCAGTCGCAGATAGTCCTTTTTGGTAAGCCCATAGAGTTGGGCGAAGTCGCGCTTGCTACGGAAGACACCACCTCGTGCGCGGTAGCGATAGATGCTACGTACTTGCCAGGGTTGCAGCCCCAGTCGCAGCAGTTGAGTGCTGTCTGCTGTATTGGGATCAAAGGGGAATTCTTCCGTGTGGCGTGTCGGCACATCACCTACAGCTATTGCCAATGACCGCTGATAGTATCCTTTCCTGTCTGTGTCATGTTGTTGGGTTATACTGTCGCTCGCCGCCGTTGCTACCGCTGTAGTCCTATTATTGTTTTCTGTCAGCCATAGTGCTATGAGTGCCAATGCGGCTATGGCGATAGCTGTCAGGGCGATGCGACGGTCGTTACGGTTCATAGGATGCCTAACTGGTGAAGGAATATCAAGATGATGCAGAGGGGACAGATGTAGCGTACTGCAAAACGAAATACTTGATAGAATGCTATATTCAGCTGTCCGCCATTGGTAAACTCGTTGTGCACCACCTTTCGTGGAATATACCAGCCCACAAACAGGCAGGCCAGCATGCCTCCCAAGGGCAGCATGAAGTTGGCTGTCAACTGGTCACAGAAGTCCATGAGCGACAATCCCATGACCTCTATATTGATGGCGCCTACTGACCATGAACACAGCAGACAGAGCACGCCAGCCAGCAGGGTGACTGCCCATGCGGCATATTTTCGTGGCATTCGGAACTCCTCTGAGAAGAAAGCAGTGCCAATCTCGTGCATGGAGATGGTCGATGTCAAGGCAGCGAACACCAACAGAGCGTAGAACATGATGCTGACCACGTAGCCTACTATGGGCATGCTACCAAAGGCTTGCTGGAAAACGTTGGGTAGCGTGATAAAGATGAGTGAGGGTCCAGAGTCGGCACCAATGCCTACCGATGCTGCTGCGGAGAAGATGAGCAGTCCTGAGAGGATGGCTATCATCGTGTCGAGTAAAGCTATCTGCCCTGCTGAGTGCAGAAGGTTGGTCGTTTTGCTGAAGTAGCTGGCATAGGTGCACAGACATGCTGTTCCCAGCGACAGCGAGAAGAAGGCTTGTCCGAGAGCCTCCAGCGTGACATTACTGTTGATTTTCGAGAAGTCGGGCTGCAGCAGGAACTTCACTCCTTCTATGGCACCAGGTAGCGAGCACGAGGCGATGACCAGTACCACCAGTAGAAACAGCAGGATGGGCATCAGCCATTTCGATGCTTTCTCAATACCTTTGCGAATGCCACGAACGACGATGAAGTGAGTCAATAGGACGAAGAGCAGTCCGCAGACAACAGGCTTCCATATGTTGCAGGAGAACGTCACAAAGTATTCTTGCACATAGTGACTGTCGCCTTGTACCTGTCCGGCAACAGAGGCATACAGATAGTGCAGACACCAGCCGGCGACGACGGCATAGAAACCTAAGATGATGGTAGAGGTCAGGATGCCCAGATAGCCGACAAAGCGCCATGGGAGTCCTCCCGACAGTTTGTCGTAGGCACGTGCGGCATTGGTCTGTGCGTGGCGCCCAACAATGAATTCACTAATCATGCCTGGCACACCCAGCAATAGGATGCAGGCAATATATAATAGGAGGAATGCTGCGCCACCGTTCTGTCCCGTCATATAGGGAAAGCGCCAGACGTTGCCCAGTCCCACAGCACTGCCTGCCGTAGCTAGCACAATGCCCAGTTTACTGCTAAAGTTACCTCTCTGCTCCATCTATAACTCTGTATTATGAATTATGCATTAAGCATTATGAATTATTTAAGCAGTCCCAATTGATGCAGGAAAATAATCAGTATTGCCAGCGGACAGACGTACTTCACCAAGAACAGATAAGAGTGGAAGAAACGTCCGCGCAACTCGCTCCAGTTGGTAAATTCGTCGTGCACTATCTTATGGGGAACAACCCAGCCAATGAAGATACATGTCAGGAAACCAACGATGGGCAGGAAAATCTGACCAGTGACGAAGTCGAACCAGTCAAACAGTGAACGTCCAAACATCACCAATCCGTCAACGGCGCCTAACGACAGTGAGCAGAAGGCACCGATAATGCTTGTCAGAATGGTTACCCACATGGCGGCACGCTTACGCGTCATGTGCATCTCTTCTTGGAAGAAGGCTGTCGACACCTCGTGCAGTGACATCAGCGATGTCAGTGCTGCCAGTGACAGCAGTATGAAGAAGAGCAGCGAGATGACGTAGCCCAGGATGGGGAAGGCGGCAAAAGCCTGCTGGAACACGTTGGGCAGCGTGATGAATATCAGCGACGGACCGCTGTCGGGGTTTACGCCTACAGAGAAGGCTGCAGGGAATATCATAAGACCAGCCAGAATGGCTACCATGCAGTCGATGACGGCTATCTGTGAGGCTGACTTCGTCAGGTCGGTGTACTTTGAGAAATAGCTGGCGTAGGTACACAGACATCCCATGCCGATGCTCAGCGAGTAGAACGACTGTCCCAGGGCACCCAGGAATACGTCGCTCGTAATCTTTGAGAAGTCGGGTTTAAACAGAAACTCAATACCCTTCTCTGCATTGGGCAGCATGCACGACGCTACTACGATAATCAACAGCAATATAAATAAGGTGGGCATCAGCATCTTTGAGGCACGCTCGATGCCTTTCCGTACGCCGTGCTCAATGATGAGATAGGTCATTCCTAAGATAATGACCGTCCACAGTACGGGTTTTACGGGGTCGCTGCTGAGTTCGGCAAAATACGTGCGGAAATATTCTGGATTACCTTTCAGATGGCCCACCAGCGATGCCCACACATATTGCAGGCACCAACCGCTGACCACTGCGTAGTAGCCCGTGATGAGGAATCCTGTCAGCACTCCTACATAACCTATCAGTGCCCAAGGAGTACCACCTGCCAGCTGTCTGTAGGCTCGTGCCGTATTGGCGTGACCGTTGCGACCCACAATGAATTCGCTGATCATACAGGGAATACCCAGCAGCAGTACACACGCCACGTAGATGATGATGAATACGGCACCACCATTCTCACCAGTCATATAGGGGAAACGCCACACGTTGCCCAAACCTACTGCTGAGCCTGCGGTAGCCAGAATCACTCCCAGTTTACTGCCGAAATTATCTCTTTCGTTCACATTATTCGTCATAGCGCTTGCAAAAGTATAAAATATTTCTTACTTTTGCAGCAAAAAAAGAAGAAAAGATGCACTTTTCCATCCGATTTGTAAGGAAATACCCTCTCTCGCTACTCTGCATCCTGCTCATCTGGGCGCTCTCGCTGACTCCTTTTTTCCCTGAGACGCCCTTCGACGATGTTCAGTTTATCGACAAGTGGACACATCTGGTTATGTATGGTGGTACGTGCAGCGTCATCTGGTGGGAGTATCTGCGCAGTCACCAGCAGATTAACTGGCGTAGGGTAGTGCTTCTGGCCGTTGTGGGTATGATTCTGCTGGGTGGACTCATGGAACTTCTTCAGGCCTACTGCACCACTACGCGCTCAGGAGAATGGCTCGATTTCTGGGCAGACACCGTTGGCGTCCTATTGGGCAATGCTGTAGGTCTGCTGATGTTGCTCCTTCGCTCCCGCTAATCGGCGCAAAATCGATTGAATAAAAAGCAAAAAAACCTTTTTTTGTTTTGTATTTTGCTCACTTATTCGTACCTCTGACTTCGTCGAAAGTACTCTCGCTCGAAAAAGTCTAAAATTCTTTTGGCTTTTTGCTCACTTATTCGTACCTTTGCACCTTATAATATAGAGAAGAAAAGAGAATGGCTTGCATACTACATATAGAGACAAGTACAAATGCCTGTTCGGTAGCTGTTTCGGAGAACGGACAGTGCATCTATGAAGAAACGCAGCACGGAGAGCGTGGCGCTGGTGCTGAGCAGTTAGGTCGCATGGTCGATGAGGCCCTGTCGTTTACTGACAGCCACGCCATCCCGTTTGATGCCGTCAGCGTCAGTTGCGGTCCTGGTTCGTATACAGGTCTGCGCATTGGCGTATCGATGGCCAAGGGCATTTGCTATGGTCGCGACCTGAAGTTGATTGCCGTGCCCACGCTGGAACTGATGTGCGTACCCGTGTTGCTGAGAGAGATGACCTCTCCCGACCTCTCGCAAGAAGGAGAGCTGAAACCCCTGCTGTGCCCGATGATTGACGCCCGCAGAATGGAGGTTTACTCAGCCCTCTACGACCGCAGTCTGAAAACGGTGCGTGAGGTGAAGGCCGACGTGGTGACGGAAGAGACTTATAAGCAGTGGCTCGACGAGCGCCCCATCTACTTCTTCGGCAATGGTGCCCAGAAGTGCATGGAGACCATCAACCACCCCAACGCCCACTTCATCGACAACATTGAACCGCTGGCTAAGTGGATGATGCCGCTGGCTGAGAAGCGTTTCCTGAACGAGCAGTTTGAGGATGTGGCCTACTTTGTACCCTTCTACCTGAAGGACTTCGTAGCAATTAAACCGAAGAAACTTATTTAATCATGAATATACAAGGATTAGACTATAACACAGCTCGCGAGAAACTCGTGATGACTGAGTACGGACGTGAGATACAGAAGATGATAGACATTGCCATTGCACTGCCTACGAAAGAGGAGCGCATGCGCTGTGCCTATACCATCATTCACCAGATGGAGATGAAGAATCCGCAGGTGCGTGACGGAGAGAACTACCAGCAGACGCTGTGGGACCACCTCTACCTGATGAGTCACAAGCAGCTCGACATTGACTGGCCCTACGACATGAGTGCCGCAGAGAACATTCTGGCGAAGCCTGCTCCCATGCCCCATCCAACTGCTGAAGGTCAGCAGTTTCGCATGCGACACTACGGTCAGCTGCTCACCAAGGTCTTCGAACAGTTGAAGACCATGCCCGAGGGTGCTGAGCGCGACGAACTGGTGCGCCTGACCGCCAACCAGATGAAGCGCGATCTGATGACGTGGGGCCATGGTTCGATAGACGATGAGAAGGTGGCTGACGACCTGGCACGCTTCACTGACGGCAAGATACAGCTGGACCTGTCGACATTCCGCTTTGACCGCGTCGATGCCATCGTCCCTGATAGCGGCAATGGTAAACGTAAGAAGAAAAAGTAATACCATCATTATATGGCATCATTCAAGATAGAGGGTGGCCACCTGCTCAGTGGCGAAATCAGACCACAAGGCGCCAAGAACGAGGCACTGCAGGTAATCTGTGCCACACTGCTGACCAGTGAGGCAGTGACCATCCATAACATCCCCAACATCCGCGACGTCAACAACCTCATCCAGCTGTTGAAGGACATCGGTGTGAAAGTGAAACCCACCCCCAACCCCTCCCAAAGGGATGGGTGCGGATTCACTTTCCAAGCTGACACCTTGAACATGGACTTTCTGGAGAGCGACGAGTTTGTGGAGAAGTGCGCCCAACTGCGTGGCTCCGTTATGATGATTGGTCCGCTGTTGGCTCGCATGGGCAAGGCCGTCATTGCCAAGCCCGGTGGCGACAAGATAGGGCGCCGTCGTCTGGACACCCACTTCTTAGGGTTCCAGAAGTTGGGTGCCAAGTTTCGCCAAATAAAGAACCGCGACGTCTACGAACTCTTTGCCAAGCGACTGAAGGGAGCTTATATGTTGTTGGACGAAGCCTCTGTGACGGGTACTGCCAACATCATTATGGCAGCCACGATGGCCGAGGGTACTACCACCATCTATAATGCTGCCTGCGAACCCTATATCCAGCAGCTGTGTCACATGCTGTGCCAGATGGGTGCCCGGATTAGTGGCATTGGTTCGAACCTGCTAACCATTGAAGGTGTCAAGACCCTGCATGGCGCTGACCATACGCTGTTGCCCGACATGATTGAGGTGGGCTCGTTTATCGGTATGGCAGCCATGTGTGGCAATGGCATCCGCATCAAGGACTGTTCACTGAAAAACCTCGGCATCATTCCCGATGCCTTCCGCCGACTGGGTGTGAAGGTAGAGGAGGAAGGTGACGACCTCTATATACCCCACCAAAAGCACTATGTCGTCGACTCCTTCATTGACGGCACCATCATGACGCTGGCTGATGCTCCATGGCCCGGGCTGACCCCCGACCTGCTCAGCGTGCTCATCGTGGTGGCCACACAAGCTCGCGGCAGCGTGCTGTTCCACCAGAAGATGTTCGAGAGTCGACTGTTCTTCGTAGACCGACTGATAGACATGGGTGCACAGATTATTCTCTGCGACCCCCACCGTGCTGTCGTGGTAGGTCACGACCGTCAGCGCCAGTTGCGCGGCAGCAGGATGTCGAGTCCCGATATCCGTGCCGGTATCGCTCTGCTGATAGCTGCCATGAGTGCCAACGGCACCAGCCTCATCAGCAACATCGAACAGATAGACCGCGGCTACGAAAACATTGAGCACCGTCTCAATGCGCTGGGAGCACATATTGAGAGAATATGATCAGACAGGAAGACGTTTACAAGATAGGACGGTTGGGCAAGGCCCACGGTGTCAAGGGCGAGGTGTCGTTTCAGTTCGACGACGACATCTTCGACCGTGTGGATGCTGACTACCTGGTGCTCGACATCGACGGCATCTTGGTACCCTTCTTTATGGAGGAATACCGCTTCCGCAGCGATAGCGTCTGTCTGGTGAAGTTCTGCAATGTCGACACACAGCAGCGTGCCCAAGAGCTGACGGGCTGCGACGTCTTCTTTCCTCGTGCCTTGGCAGAGGAAGGCGACGAGATGCCCTCGCTGTCCATGCTGGTAGGCTTTGAAATTATCAGTGTGCCCGATGGTTCTGCCATCGGGAAGATTGCCGCCATCGACGACAGCACCGCCAACATCCTGTTTGAAATGGAAGACGGCATGCTGATACCAGCCAATGACGACCTCATCGAAGTCATTGATGCCGAACAGCAACAAATAAAGATGAACATCCCACAAGGATTATTAGATATATGAAGAAAAAACAAATAGCGATATTAGGCTCTACAGGTTCCATAGGTACCCAGGCCCTGGAGGTCATTGAGGAACATAGCGACCTGTATGAAGTCTACTGTCTGACAGCCAACAACAAGGTAGAACTGCTGGCCGAGCAGGCCCATAAGTTCAGCCCTGCCGCTATCGTCATTGCCAACGAGCAGCGTTACGACGAGTTGAAGCGACTGATGAGCGACATGCCCGACGTGAAGGTCTATGCCGGCAAGCAAGCCTTAGACGAGATAGTGGAGTCGATACCCATTGATATCGTACTGACCGCCATGGTAGGCTTTGCCGGACTGTCACCCACCATCCACGCCATCAAGGCACATAAGGCCATCGCCCTGGCTAACAAGGAGACGCTGGTGGTGGCTGGCGAACTGATTCTGCAGCTGGCTCAGGAGCACCACACCCCCATTCTGCCTGTCGATAGCGAGCACTCCGCCATCTTCCAGAGTCTGGTAGGCGAAGACGACAACCCCATCGAGAAGATACTGCTCACCGCCAGTGGCGGTCCGTTCCGTAACTTCACCATGGAACAGCTGGCTACCGTCACCAAGGCCGATGCGCTGCGCCATCCCACATGGGACATGGGTGCCAAGATTACCATCGACTCCGCGACAATGATGAACAAAGGTTTTGAGGTCATCGAGGCCAAATGGCTCTTTGGCGTTGACGCCAGTCAGATACAGGTGCTGGTACATCCGCAGAGTATCGTCCACAGTGCCGTACAGTTCCACGACGGTGCTGTCAAGGCACAGTTGGGTGTGCCCGACATGCGTCTGCCCATCCAGTATGCCTTCTCATTCCCCCAGCGCCTGTCGCTGAGTGGCGATCGCCTCGACCTCTTTGCCCATCCGCTGGAGTTCTTCGAGCCCGACCTCAAGAAGTTCCGCTGTCTGGCGCTGGCCTTCGAAGCCATCAAGAAAGGAGGCAACATGCCGTGCATCGTCAATGCCGCCAACGAGATTGTCAACCGTGCCTTCCTGGAAGACCGCTGTGGCTTCCTGCAGATGAGCGACGTCATTGCAGAAACCATGCAGCGCTGCACGTTCAGCACCAATCCGGACTATGACACCTATATCCAGACGGATGCTGAGGCACGACGCATAGCAAGTAGCTACCTCCCCTAACCCCTCCCAAGGAGAGGAACCCGCAATGAAACAACAGAGAAAGATAACAATAATAACAATTCACTAACAAGTCTGGTCAATCCCCCTGAAACCGCCAGGCACTCCCCTCCTTGGGAGGGGTCGGGGGAGGTATATGGAAATATTTTTGATTAAACTGGCACAGCTCATTCTGGCACTGTCCATACTGATTCTGCTGCATGAGGGCGGCCACTTCTTCTTCGCCAAACTCTTTGGCGTCAGAGTAGAAAAGTTCTACATGTTCTTTGACTGGAAGTTCAGTCTGTTCAAGTATAAACCCAAGAACAGCGATACCGAGTATGGTATTGGCTGGATACCCTTAGGTGGATATTGTAAGATATCGGGTATGATTGACGAGAGCTTCGACACGGAGCAGATGAAGCGTCCTGCCCAGCCGTGGGAGTTTCGTACCAAGCCCGCATGGCAGCGCCTGCTCATCATGATTGGCGGTGTACTCGTCAATTTCCTGCTGGCCCTGTTCATCTATTCAATGATATTGTTCTACTGGGGCGACACCTATATTCCCGTCAAGGATATGACGCTGGGCATGAAGTTCAACCAGGAGGCCAAGAGCTATGGTTTTAAGGATGGTGACATTCTGATAGGTACGGAGAAGAGTGCTTTCAAGGAGTTCAGTGCCAATCTCTATCGTGACATCTCGGAGGCTAAGCGTGTTGACATCATCCGTGATGGTAAGCCTATGAGCATTACGCTGCCTGGAGAACTGAACATGCTGAACATGATCAAGGCCGATCCTGCCTTCGTGCGCCCGTTGATGCCTGCTGTTGTCGACAGTGTGCTGCCTGGCACACCTGCAGCCCAAATAGGTATGCAGAAGGGCGACAAGATTCTGGCTCTTAATGGTGCTCCCATCGACTCCTATAATGAGTTTACTGACCAGTTGGGCCGTCGTATGGACCTGTTGCTCACCGCTAAGACCGCTGCCGATAGTCTGAAGGCTCGTACCGTAGTCATTGCTTTTGGCAACGATGCACGCACCGATACGACGACAGTTACACTGACTCCCGAACTGAAGTTAGGATTCGTCGTCCAGAGTCTGGCAGGACTCTATAAGCCAACGACTGTTGAATATGGTTTCTTCGAGAGCTTCCCTGCCGGCATCAAGTACGGCTTAGGTGTACTGGCTTCCTATGTTGACGACTTGAAATATGTCTTCACCGCAGAGGGTGCTAAGTCGCTTGGTGGCTTTGGCACTATTGGCAACCTCTTCCCTGCCGAGTGGGACTGGTTTGTCTTCTGGAAGATGACAGCCTTCCTCAGCATCATTCTTGCCTTCATGAACATCCTGCCCATTCCTGCTCTGGATGGTGGACATGTGCTGTTCCTGCTCTACGAGATGATTACCCGTCGCAAACCTTCTGAAGAGTTTATGATTCGTGCTGAATATGTAGGCTTTGGCATCGTACTGCTCTTGCTGATTGTTGCCAACCTCAACGACATCCTACGCAGTTTAGGCATCATGTAAACTACTGTCATGAAGATAGTTGTTGACGACAAGATACCCTATATCCGAGAGACGATCTGTCAGCTTGCTGACGAGGTCGTCTTTCTTAGTGGTGCCGCCATCACTGCTGCCGATGTCAAAGATGCCGACGTGCTGGTAGTCAGAACACGCACTCGCTGCAACCGCCAACTGCTGGAGGGTAGCAAGGTGAAGCTGGTGGTAACAGCCACTATTGGCTACGACCATCTGGATACGCAGTGGCTCGATGCCGCTGGCATCCATTGGACCAACTGCCCTGGCTGCAACTCTGGTTCTGTTGCTCAGTATGTGGAGTGCTCGCTGCTCTTGCTGGAGCAACAGAAGGGACTGGTCCTCCGCCAATCAACCATCGGCATTGTAGGTTGTGGACATGTGGGTAGTAAGGTCAAGGCAGTAGCAGAGCGTCTCGGCATGCAAGTACTGGTCTGCGATCCTTTGCAGGGTAATCCTTCTTTTGTATCTCTCGACGAAATCGAGAGACGCTGTGATGTGATTACCTTCCATGTCCCTTTGACCCGCAAAGGACAGTATGCCACGTGGCACTTGGCAGACGACGACTTCTTCCACCGGTTGTCGCGCGTACCTTATATTATTAATACAAGTCGTGGCGAAGTGGTTGACAACAAAGCACTGCTCTCCGCTATGGAGGAGCGTCGTGTGCGTGATGCCATTATTGACGTGTGGGAGGATGAACCGCATCCTGACTCAGTATTGCTTGAAAAGGTCTTTATAGGTACCCCGCACATTGCGGGCTATTCTGCGGATGGTAAAGTGAATGCCGACAATATGGTCATAGATGCTATTTGTCAACACTTTTCTCTCCCACACCCGGGATTGATTGCTCCGCCAAAGTTGCCAGCCGATTTCACATATTCTGGTAGTCCGCTGGATTTATATAACCCTATGGAAGATAGCAAAAAACTGAAAGCAGCGTCTTCGCGTTTTGAACAATTACGCAACAATTATCCGCTAAGAAGAGAGAAAATGGACTAAAAAACTGCACAAGTGTAGGGTGTTTGTGCAATGTCTTGTGTATTTTTGCTCTTAAAATTTGCGTAAGTCAATAAAAATGTGTTACTTTGCACCCGCTAAGCGACTTATTGGTTGCTGTTAAGGTAAAAAAGATATCAATTATTAACATTTTAATTAGAACAATTATGTCAGAAATTGAAAGCAAAGTAAAGGCTATTATCGTAGACAAACTCGGTGTTGATGAAGCAGAGGTTAAGCCCGAAGCAAGTTTCACTAACGACCTCGGTGCAGACTCTCTGGATACCGTTGAGCTCATCATGGAGTTCGAGAAGGAATTCGGTATCTCTATCCCCGACGACAAGGCTGAGAAGATCGGTACTGTTGGCGACGCTATCGCATACATCGAGGAGAACGCAAAATAAAGTAAAAAGTAAAAGTGAAGAGTGAAGAATTTGCTACCGCGTTGACTTCACCATTATTGGAGTGCGGTAGCAAATTCTTCACTTTTCCTTTTTCACTATACCTTTAATTTATGGAATTAAAAAGAGTAGTTGTAACAGGACTGGGCGCCGTTACTCCCCTTGGCAACAATCCTAAGGACACTTGGGAGGCTTTGTTGGCCGGAAAGAGTGGTGCAGCTCCTATTACGCATTTCGATACAACCAATTTTAAGACCACTTTTGCTTGCGAGGTAAAAGACCTCGACGTGAATGCCTACCTGGATCGCAAGGAAGCTCGTAAGATGGACCGCTATACTCAGTTGGCTATGATTGCTGCCAAGCAGGCTGTCGAGGATAGCGCTATGGATTTGGATGCCGAGGACAAGAATCGCATCGGTGTAGTCTATGGTGTAGGTATTGGTGGTATTAAGACCTTCGAGGATGAGGTGACCTACTATGGTGCTCATCGTGAGGATGGTCCTAAGTTCAACCCTTTCTTCATTCCGAAGATGATTGCCGACATCGCAGCAGGTCAAATCTCCATCATGTATGGTTTCCACGGCCCCAACTACATCACAGCTTCTGCTTGTGCTTCTTCATCGAACGCACTGGCTGACGCTTTCAACCTGATTCGCTTGGGTAAGGCTAACGTCATCGTGGCTGGTGGTGCTGAGGCTGCTATCTGTGAGACTGGTGTAGGTGGTTTCAATGCCATGAAAGCCCTGTCTACCCGTAACGACGAGCCTGAGAAGGCCAGCCGTCCGTTCAGTGCCAGCCGTGATGGTTTCATCATGGGTGAGGGTGCTGGTTGCCTGATTCTTGAGGAACTGGAGCATGCAAAGGCTCGTGGTGCCAAGATTTATGCTGAGATGGTTGGTGCTGGTATGAGTGCTGACGCTCACCACATCACTGCTTCTCATCCAGAGGGTCTGGGTGCCAAGCTCGTGATGCAGAATGCACTGGAAGATGCCGGCATGAAGCCTGAGGACATCGACTATATCAACGTACATGGTACCTCTACCCACGTTGGTGACATCTCAGAGGCTAAGGCCATCAAGGATGTCTTTGGTGATGCAGCCTTCAAGCTGAATATCTCTTCTACCAAATCTATGACTGGTCACTTGCTGGGTGCTGCCGGTGCCGTAGAGGCTATGGCTACTGTTCTGGCTGTTCAGAACGACATCATTCCTCCTACGATTAACCACGAGGAGGGCGATGAAGACCCAGAGATTGACTACAATCTGAACTTCACATTCAACAAGGCTCAGAAGCGCGAGGTTCGTGCTGGTCTCAGCAACACCTTCGGCTTTGGTGGTCACAATGCCTGTGTGGTATTCAAAAAGTATGTGGGTTAATAACATCATTGACAGCATAAAGCTCCCTTTCCGCAAGGAGAAGGAGCTTTTTTCTGCTCTTTACCGCATCCTGGGCTTCTATCCCCATGACATCAAGTTGTACAAGCAGGCACTGCTGCACAAGAGTGTAGGCCGCCGTAACGAGAAAGGGCGTCCGCAGAATAATGAACGTCTGGAGTTCTTGGGTGATGCTGTGCTTGATGCCGTCGTTGGCGACATCGTCTTCCGTCATTTCGACGGGAAGCGCGAGGGTTTCCTCACGAACACCCGTTCCAAACTTGTCAGTCGTGAGACCTTAGGCAAACTGGCTCAAGAGATGGGTATCGACCAGCTTATCATGTCGTCTGGGCATTCCAGTTCTCACAATAGTTATATGAATGGCAATGCCTTCGAGGCTCTTGTTGGTGCCATCTATCTGGACCGTGGCTATTCCGCTTGCATGCGTTTCATGGAGCGACGCATCTTGACACAACTCATCAATATCGACAAAGTAGCCTATAAAGAGGTTAACTTTAAGTCGAAACTGCTCGAATGGAGTCAGAAGAATCGTGTCAAGATGGAGTTTCGCGATTTGGAGCAGACACGCGACGAGAATGGTAGTCCGGTATTCACTGTCCAAGTATTCATCGAAGGCTTGGAGGGTGACAAGGGTACAGGTTTCTCCAAGAAAGAAGCTCAACAAAAGGCCAGCAAGGGAACACTGCAGCGCTTGCGCCGTGAGCCCCAGTTCATTGATGCTATCTTTGCCGTCAAGGCTGACCGTACTAAGATGGAGGAGGAGCCCGTGATGGCTGCCCCCGACCTGGAGAAGCTGGAGAATCCTGACTTCATCGTAGAACATGAGAAAACAGAAGAGCCAGAACGTGTGGCGATTCAGTCGCCACATGATCCAGCGTCGCCCCTCGACGAGCTGACGCTTGATGACATTACCGCTACTCCTCGTGAGAAGACCCGCGAAGAAATCATCGCGGAAGCTGAGGCAGCAGCCTTTCAGGACAGCTAATACGCGAGCAAATCAGTTATTCAAGTTTCGCATGTTAAGTAGATATAGGAAGATAGAGGTAGATAGCCGCTTTTCAGCGGCAGAAGATAGAGGACGTTACTCTGTCTGCG
>ODAJ012044583.1_pt1 | contig 15984 bp, 13 predicted proteins | sample 1539241 | NCBI WGS metagenome assembly ODAJ01 (sample SAMN02144231, study PRJEB22623) | gut metagenome | biome: sheep rumen | host: Ovis aries | place: New Zealand
CCTAAGAAGACAATGATCTTCATTACCCATCGCGCTACAGTCAGTCAAATGTGTGATGAAATCATTCCGTTGTCAATATAAAAAAAGTGTGCATTAAAATACGCACACCTTTTTGAGAACCTGTTGTTAAGAGACTTTTTTAAGCACCTTCATCGCCTTCTGATCCCTGACCGCCAATAACTTCTGAACCGGTTTCTGCTTCACCTGAGCCACCCGTCCCTTCGCCATCAAACAACTGAGGCATCTCAAACTTAAATTCATCCATTTCTGGAGTTACATAATTCTTTTTCATTGTCTTAAATATTAAATTAAACGTTTAATTGAATTCGATTGCAAAGATAAAAAAAAATATTTGAATCCACAAAATTTTCAGATGACTTTTTTCGCTACACACTAAAATAATTAATATGCATGTGAATCATGTCTGAACATCAATTGTAAAGTCAGCCAGACAATACGGATATCTAACCAGATGCTCCAATTCTCCATATACCATATATCTCGTTTGATACGACCCTCCATTTGCCAGAGCTCTTTTGTCTCACCTCTGAAGCCATTTACCTGTGCCCAACCTGTGATACCCGGCTTAACAAAATGACGAACCATGTATTTATTTATCAGATGAGAATACATCTCTGTATGTGCCAGCATGTGAGGTCTTGGGCCCACTATACTCATATCCCCTTTTAAAACATTCCAGAACTGAGGAAGCTCGTCGATACTTGTCTTTCGCATAAAATCGCCGAAAGGAAACTTCCTTGGATCATCTCTAGTAGTTTGAAGCTGATCAGCACATTGATTGATATACATCGAACGAAACTTGTATATTCTAAAAGACTTTCCATCTTGGCCCGTGCGTTCTTGTGTAAAAAACACAGGACCTGGACTCTGAATCTTTATTATCAACCATATCAAAGGAAAGGCAAGAAGAATGAAAAACAGGGAAAAGAAAGACAACACAAAATCAAACATTCGTTTTACGACTTTATTCATAGAATTTTGTAGAGGATTCTCAAAGGTCGTAAAAACTTCAATGTCATCTATCTGTTCTCGTTTAAGGTTAATGCCTAATGTCTCAACAGACACAGGTACCAAATAAAACCTCACCATATTCTTGTCACAGAAATTGGACAAGAGTTTGATTGTATCCTTTTCTCGACGGGAAAGGCAGACATACAATTCATCATAGACCTCTAGTTGTTTTGGATTATCTAGATTGGCAAGGAAATATTGCAGTGATCCCAACTTTTTAAGTTTATCCTCTTGACGGCGATGGTCACTCACACCGTTTGACATTTTGTCGTCTGAATAATAGCCAATAATGCGATAACCCATAGTCATGTCATCTGTCAGTCTGTGGTAGACATTAAGCAACTCGGTATCTGCACCTATAAATGTAGCAAAACGGCTATTGCCACCCACACTACGATATTTTTTTATAACCAAACGTTCATAATAACGCAATATCAAGATGGAAACAAATTCCAACATACAGAAAACAGCCTGAAACCTTCCCCCAACGAACCCCAAAGAAAGCATCTTCATAAAGAAAAAGGCAAAGAATCCCTGCAACAGTGAAAGCTGCAGAACTCGCTTGACAACATCCCCTGATGATATGGCACGCTTTTGAATAATCGGTGGATTGACGTATTCACCGATAACAAGGCCGATGTTACTTAACAGTACCAAAATACGTACTTTCATAGGAGTCCATCGGGCAAACCATGGATGATATTCTGTCATGAAGTAAAGTAGTGCGTTGACCATCATGAAATCAACGACTACAATAAGAAACATGATAAAAATATTAGTCTGAGTATTTCTATTCATAGTTCATGGTTTCGTCTATCCATGTTACTTGTTGAAAAGTCTCCAGAAGAAATGCCAGGTACGGAACAATGGTTCTGACAACGCTTCAGCAGGGTAATCCGCAGCAAGACGTAGACTTCGACAGTTCTTCAGCATATACTTTGATCCAGAGCTATGCTGTGTCAGTCCTGAAAACTTACCGAAATTACCACCTTTAATTATCTCCTTCATCAAAGACTCTCCTAGTTTTTTATCTATAGGGGCAATCATATAGTCTTTTTCAAGCAAAAACACATACTCCATAATATACATCACTGCCCGAGCAAACTTCCATAAACCAAGATAATTGAGAGTCTGCTTTAATTCTTCCTTTTTATATCTACCTCCATCTATTTTCTTTAGCAGATAGCAAAAATCCATCATCTGCCGCAAGCCGATCCCCTCATCAAAATAGTGGTGCATCATATGACTTAGCTGGAAAATTACATTAAAATCATCTGTCGGTACAGGTATCTGACCTACATTATTTGGCAGACTTTTCCAATGATTATATTGCTCATTCCAATGACATCTGAAATATCGTTGCAAACGAGCATTATACAATGGATTATTCATTATACTGGGCAAATAATGAGCTTCCACAGATATCTTCTCTACATGATATTCTGCATGGTAGTATCTGATAACAGGATTTGCATAATGATCTGTCACATACTTATTGACAGCTGTGCGAATAGTTTTCACTCTGACATCTTCTCCTAATGGTCTTATCCAAATATCAATATCACCAGAAACACGTAAAAGCGGATTAGGATACATCAATGCATTACCCTGCCCCTTTAATATACAGATCAGGAAACCGTCTGTTGCATATTGCTTCACTAGCTTGACGGCCAACTCATTGAGGCAAAGATTCCGTTTCTTTACTTTCTCGGCCAACATATACCAGCCAAGACGGATATTCTTGGGAGGCCTCTGTGACAGAGGAAGTTTTTCTATGCCACTATATATCACACCTGTCAGCGACTGCTTAATAGCGGTCCTTAGCATTTCCTCCCAATCTGTATCAGAAGTTTCCGGGACTTTGTCCAAGACACCCATAGAAAACTGTAACAGTTCAATAAAATTCATAACAGATTCAATTCCTGATAGCACTTCTCTATCTCCTCCATCATTTTTCCGACTGTGAAGAATGTTGCCACACGCTGATGCGCTTCCTCAGCATAAATTTTGGCAAGACCTTCATCAGTCAGCAGGCGATCTATGGCAGCAGCAAAGGCCTTGTCATCTCCATTAGGAGCCTCAATACCTGTGACACCATCAAGATTAACCCAATTCACCCCACTGCCTCGAATGGTAAAGGTGACAGCGGGCGTATAGCAATACATGGCTTCTGCAAGTGCCATGCCAAAAGCCTCGTTCTTCGTAATCGAGGGAAAAGCAAAGACTGAAGCCGCATAATAATAATTATTCAGCATGTCATTACTGAGTCTTCCCACAAAAAACACGCGCCTTGATTGGCATGAATCCTGCAGATGCTGAGTCAAAGGGCCATCCCCTGCTATCACTATCACGCAATCAGACTTGATATGTTTCTCAGCCTCAAGCAAATAGTCCAAACCCTTATAAAAGATATGCCTGCCAACAAAAAACACGATCTTCTTACCTCCATATTTCTCCTTAATAGCGTCAACATCTTCTCTACGGGGTATCTTAAGCAAAGAGATATCAATGCCATTTGGAACTACTCGCACCTTGTCCTTAAATGGCTGCAAGGGTTTTGATCCTTCCTGATACTGCGGACTGGTAACTGCCACCAGATTTGCACGTTTCAGCAGCCACGTCTCTATCGGCTTTATCATCCGATAAATGTTCCGCTGCTTGATGATATCCATATGCCAATGAATGATTAGTTTGACATTCTTAGGAATAAGTGACAGCAAAACAGCTGCAGGAAATGGATTGGCCCAATGAAAATGAATGATGTCTGGTTTAAAGTCATTTATCACACGTCTTAAGATAAGGAAATAAGCAAAAGATAAAGCCTGACGAGAAATATTGATCCACGTCCCAACCCTATAAACAGTTATTCCATTTATCTCCTCAAACTGGTCTTCCCTTCCTTCATTAAAACACACCACAGCCACTTGATGCTGAGGTAAGCCTTCGACTATATATCTACAAATATTTTCTACTCCACCGATATAAGGGTAATAGTATTTAGAAATATGAAGAATATGCATATAAGAATTTCAAAAAGACATCATTATATTTTTGGCTATGTATCCATGCGTGCTCATCATTATTCATACAGGATTTACAGAACTTCCAACAAATCTGTTTTTCAAGTCTGGATTAAATCTATTTAGAAGGATTCTTGTCCATGTTCGTAAGTGTACATATGTCATAAAAATAAAAGTTTCTACAGGATTTCTTCCATTAAGTAGCATTGCCTCTTTCATCTCCTTGTATCTGCGTCTTTTGGATGTCTGAGAAATACCTCCCATACGGAAAATGGCCAAATCCTCATCTAAAGAATGAAATCGTGCTCCCAAACGAGTGAAACGTAACATCAATTCAAAATCCATGACGACTTGAAAGTCTGCCAGATAGTCACCATACTTTTTGTAAGCTTCCTTGGAAATATAAGTAGACTGATGGCTTACCAAGAAATTAAAAGGAATAGAGGGATAATTGATGACTGGCTTTTCCCGAAAACAAACATCTGTATCTGGATTCCAGCGAATGGTGTTGCCCTTTATCACATCATATCCTTCCTCAAAGTTATTGACAAACTTCTCAAGGGCATCCTCAGTCATCAAGTCTCCTGCATTCATCATGACTATGTAATCGCCCGTAGCTCTCTGGATACCTTTATTAAAAGCATCACTCCTTCCTTTGTCAGGCTCTGAAACGACAACATCTATCTTATTCTGATACTGGCATACAACAGACATCGTCTTATCTGTAGAGGCTCCGTCTATGATGATATATTCCTTATTCTGATAAGACTGATTGATAACGCTCCTTATGGTATCCTCTATTTCGTTCTCACAATTATACGCTATTGTGACAACTGATATCCTCAAGCTCATTTTATTATTTGGCACATACCTTGTTATATAACTCGATATATTTCATATATTGTTTATTCTTGTCATACCGTTCCTCGGCCTTCTCTCGACAAGCCGTGCTATAAGCAGCTTTTCCTTTGGCTATTATTTCACGAACGGCTCTAAGCATTGACGGCAAATCACTTTTTGGTACAACTGCTCCAACAGAGGAATAGATTATTCCATTATCAATTTTAATATCTTCTCCATCTAATACCGATTCCACAGAACCACCGGTATTAAAAGTAACGACAGGAGTTCCACACGCCAAAGCTTCGATATTGGTAGTTGGGAAATTATCTTCTAATGTAGGATTAATAAATACGTCTGCGGCAGAATAAAACGCAACAAGTTCTTCAATATTATTGGTTCTTCCCATTGCTATGCACCCTTCATTCGCAAATATTCTTTTTTGCCTTTCGTCAAGACCAACGAGCACAAGTGCCTCATCATCACATAACAAATGTGGCAACTGCAGCAAAAACTCTATGCCCTTGCGCCTTTCAAATTTTGAAGCCACGGCAAGTAGCATCTTTTTACCTTCTATATCTATACGACTCTTCAGCTTTTCATTCTGAGGAAAAAAACTTTGTGTATCCACACCATTATTTATCACTTCTACAGGATATTCACCCAGAAACGAATCACAAGTCATATCTGCTAGCCACTTAGAAGGAGTAACCAGTGTAAGATTCTCTACGCCACAAAAAGCATCCCTCTTATCTCTATAGTTCCTGGATGTCCTGTCAAAAAACCAAGTAGGGGGATACTCCTTTAGTTGTGAACAGTCATGACACATAGTTTTCCACTTTTCACAATTAGAATAATCGAAATAAGCACAATGCCCCGTAAATGGCCAACAGTCATGTAATGTCCATACAACGGGTATATGATGCATCTTAATATAATCAAACAAACGACCAACATGGACATAGTGATTATGGATATTGTGTAAATGGATAATGTTCGGATTCAGTTCCTCAATCTTATGTATCAGTACAATGGTTTCATGTTCATTATAAAAGCCATGAGCACCAAACAAACGAGTACGCAAAATATTGATTTTTCTCCTAAATATGTTTCTCTGCAAGCATAAGGAATAAGCATCGCCCCCCTCACCATCAGGATAACCATAGACGACAAAGCCATCTATCCCCTTCATCCTTTGTGTCAACAGAAGATCATAGGCAATACGCCCAGTACTACCACCATTTCTATATGTATGATTGATCTGCAATATTTTCATCGTTACTTGAGAGATTTCGCAGGTATACCGCCTACAGTCATACCATCTGGTACGTTTTTGACTACCACTGCATTAGGAGCTATTGTCACATGATTACCAATACGAATATCACCAAATATTTTGGCTCCGCATCCGATAAAACAATCATCGCCAATGATAGGGCACCCGCCTCCTGGAGTCTTATGCCCTATTACAACCAAAGGATTCAAAACAACGTTCTTGCCTATTCTGGTTCGTTCATTTATAATAATAGTCCCCCAATGCCATATTGTCAGCCCAGGTCCTACTACATTTGGAGGAATCTGGAAACCTGTCTTGTAAGCCAGTCTGTTCAACTTACACCTATAATATATCAACAAAGGAATTTCCCATGTTTTGTGACGGTTCGTATAGAATTCCACATAACGCAAAGTCTTGATATAATTCCAGATGTTCTTCTGGTTGCTGATAGGATCAACACCCAGGGAATTTCGGATGCGTTTCAGACGACCCGATGTGCGTTTCTCATAATGAAGAGCATCCGCAGAAAGACAGCTATGCAACTCTTCTAAATTAGTAATCATCATATCAAAAACAAATCGCTACATCAACAGCATCTTCACTGCATCCTACAAGCACATTCTCATTCTTAAACAACTTGTCGCTGAGCCACCATGTAAGCTCAGCAGCACCAAGCCCTAATCCTGCACCTGCCACCACATCATACCAATGATGCCTGTCTCTAACCACTCTCTGAACACCAACAACTGTCGCAGCGGAATATGCAGCAATAGGAATCCAAACGCTCTCACAGCTGAACTCTTTATCAATCGACCTCGCAGCGGCGAATGCCATAACAGCATGCCCAGAAGGGAACGACTTATGATCCGAATTGTCTGGTCTTTCTTCATTAATCAACGACTTCAGCACAGTCTTACCAGCGTACGCCACACCAACCGACGCGATAGTGTTAATCACAAATCTCGGCCAATTATGACCTTTTGCTGCAGTTTTGGAAGCATAGGCTTCCCGTTTCGACTCATAATCGCGATAGAACTTATTCATACCTAAATCCAAGCAAGTGCCAAAGTCGATATCAAAGAATCCATTGCTTCCAGCCGACACCTCCATACCTGTCATCCCGTAGCCCAGACCTTCGCTGGTTGACACCTGATATCCCACTGCTCCAAAAAGGCTCCACCTGCTGTTCAGCCGATATGTCTCTTCCAATCCCACGCCAAGCAGTGGCGAGCAAGACCCCTCCACAAACTGTGTGATGATACCAGCGCGAACATACCCTGATGTATGCCATTTCCGTTCTGAATTATAAGCCTTCACTACATTTGTTAGGTTCAGCATCGCGTCAATGGCCACAGTGGCCAGTCCACCACTTTTGTAATTCTGTTTAGGATCGTCAGCCGGTGGCAACCACTCCAGACCATTATTTGGAATGAGTCCATTCTCCCACTGCACACGACCTCTCAATCCAAACTCTGGTGTGAACCATTTTCCCATCGCCCCATTTAATCCAAATGTCATTCCTTTCGGTATCACCTTCCCGAAATTGCACCCATATGGATTCATCAAGCTCATATCCAGTCCTGCCTGTACAAACCAATTGTCCCAAATCCCATTCGAGAGAACACCTACCTTTAAGGATCTATGAGAATCACGGAGAGATTGTCCTCCGTGTGTATTCCCCAACTCCATCTGTGCGCCTAAACCAATCGTCAAATAGCCATTACTATTCGATCCAGTTCCTGTTCTTTCTACCTTTTCAGTACCAACGAAACCACTACCCGTCATAATATAAGCCACATCGCCGTATACACTCCAGCGGGCATTAATCCTATAGGTGTTCAGCATACCTACACCCGCTAATAACGATCCCTTCGATACACCAAAATTATAGTTAACTCCAATCCTCGGATAAAGACTCGCATTCCACTTTCTATCCGATTTATAATTTCCAAAGAAATGATGCAGATTCATCAGCACATCACCATATAGCGCAATATATCCTCCCTTCCTGCGGTTCTCACCAGGCTGGTCAAACGGTGCCAACCAATTGGCATGTCCATTCTCCAACAACGGTAACTTATTCTCCCAATTGAACTTTCCCCTGACTCCAACTTGACTGGTAAACCATTTACCTACAGCCAAATCAAGTCCAAAAGACTTTCCATTGGGAAAAACCTTTGAAAAGTCATATCCATACGGATTCTGTAACGTCATATCCAGTCCAATCTGTACAAACCAATGTTTCCAGAATCCGTCAGACACTACGATATTCGTCGATGGACTCCATCTGGCAGCAGTATCACACTCTATCCTATCAAACACTTGTGCCTTGATTCCGATCAGGAGACTGCAAGAAAAAAAACAGCAAACTATTAATCTTTTCATTAATAATTAGCAACACTATGTTATATCCAAGATATTTGAAGTGTAATCAAGTGCATCAGCAAGACCATGAGCACACTCTATATAGAAAAACAGGAGGAACAAGGCAATAAATGCACATTCCTTGACGCATCTATATCGCTCAGAATCAAAAACAAACATAAGGACTATTGTTAAGGATACAATATACATATAATAAGACATTCGGAATGCCACCTCAATATATGAAGATAACAGCAGGAACAGCAATGTCAAAGCTGATGTGGCAATCAGCATATATGTATTCTCGTTGGCTTCCTCGTCCTCAAAAAAATACTGATAAGCCCCATAGCACAAATATACTGACGATATGAACAGATTTGTTTTAGCCGATGGCACGCCACTGTCGATATACAAATCTGCCATCTCACTCTTGAACAGAGGTGTCATTAGTACTAATTCGAACAAGATCTCAACAGAAAAATAGACAAAGGCAATACTTCCTAATATAATGACATATTTGTAACTCAGATTCCTTATGTAATACAGAGGAATCAGCAATAGCATCAGAACGGCTGAATTATGAAAGAGAAATGCTATGACAACCATTAGAAGAAACCGCCATATTTCATTTCTCATATAATAAACCAAAGAGTATATACATATCGCAACTGCAATTCCCTGTCTCATCATCGAGAAACCGAGAACGTAAAAGAAGCAATAATAGCTGAAAAGAAATAGAACCGAGGATAATTGTTCCCGCATTCTATAGGCAAAAAGAGTAACCGCAGACATTTTTATCAATGCACATGCGGTCATAAACAGATGAATGTTCTGCGATATCTTTTTGCATAAACTAATCAGCAGATGATAGGCATATTCTGGAGTCTGTGCAAATTCAAGCATACTCGATAGTTCCTCGTTCTCGTCCATAAGGAAAAACCAGTTTCCTCCATAGCCAAGCATATCTCTTCCCACGACATCATCCCTCAAACCTTCAAACAACGCGGGAATCAGTATAGCAATAAGAAGAGCCCACCACCTTCCGTCTAATTCTGCCCATTTATAAATAGCAATAAACAAAAGAAATAGAGATAGATAAAAAAACATAGTACTACCTCCTTAGCATCTTCATAACCCTTAAACGTTCATCATTGGACATACCAAACGTGAGAAGAGAGACCAGCAATCCGACTGTTGTCAAAAGACAACACGATATAAGCCTCAGATAACTTTCTTCTACAAAGAACTTCGATGACCATCCCATCAGCAGCATCATTAGCGAAGCACCTAAGACTGGAGATAATACACCTTTGACAAATAGAAGAATGGAAATGCCGCATAGTTTTTGAGCATATCTCACAATGACAATATCGCCACCTATACCCCATACCACAACCATCGGCACATAGAGCCAATAAGGAGCGCAACCAAAAGCAAAGCTAACGTAAGCAATGATTACCGGCAACAAATTCATGAGGCTTTTATATATGGCATACCATTTAATGTTACCCTGAGCATAAATAGCCGAAGATGCACTTTCCGTCATTTGGCAAATAACTCCTACTACTATTTGCAAGATGCAGAACAAAACTGTCCAATCAGGAACTTCAACTAACCAAATTTTTAATACGTATGGCATCTCAATAATCAGTGGGACGGCAAAGAAAAGCATGATATAAGTAGAAAACTTACAACCTGCTATGGTAGCCTTGTTCATTACATCATAATTTCCTGCTCCAGCATTTTTAACGATAACAGGATTCAAAGCTTTCATCATGTTCACAGAGAACTGTGATAACTGGCTATTCACTTGCTGAGCTATACCATGAGCAGCATTGAGGATGGTTCCATAAAAATGGTTGAGCACTAAGCCCATACCTTGGAATGTAAACAGACTTGAAATGGCTGTCATAAAATTCCACCCCGAGAAAGTAACAATTCGTTTTACAAGAGCGCCATCCCAGTATCTGCAAGGTGCAATAACACACTCTTCGTAATGTCGATGGCAGTACACTTTCATGATTGTCAGCGTAATCAAAGGAACCATCGCCATCAGTAAACCATAGACAATCAGCTTGTCATATAGTGTATATACGCAATATATGGCAATTGAGAGTTTCAGAAGAGACTCAAATACACCTATTATAGAATAATATAGCATATTCTCATGGGCATTTATTACTGCATCGTAAGGAGTGTTGGCAATGGTCAACATGGTGCTGAATATAAGACAAGAATAAACAATCTTAGCAGCGTACATCCTTTCCGGTTGTATATTCAAAATACCATTGAATAAGGGAACAGAGACAAGAAATAATAGTAGACAGGTAAGGAGAGATATAAAAACATGTAGTATTAAACTAATATTGAATATCTTTTTCTTCTCTTCAAGATTACCTTCTCCTTCTGCGTATGACATGAAACGCTGGGTTGCATTGGCCATTGTAGAATTAAGGAAACCTAACATGGCTATGGAACCTCCGATAATGGTAAAGATGCCATAATCTGCAGCACCAAGCGAAGCCAGCAACAGCCGCAATGTGTATAACGACACGAAAAGCGTTACACCCATCTTAACATACAAGAAACCTGTGTTTTTTATTACGCGCGATGTTGTCGACATATAAAAAAACATCTCAGAATATATGAATACTCCTCACTATTCCTTCCAATAGTCCGTGCTTGTATGGGTAGATTTCCGTTGTTCTACTGGTGGTAATTGCATATAATCTCCATATAGGTTTCTTAAGTATTCATCGTAACCGGCAGGTGCCCAGTATTCCCCATTTTCAAATTGGACTTTCACTCGCTTTTCGAACACCTCTCTACGATGCCTGTCACGATAGGGGCACAAGCAATCTGAGAAACCAACATATTTTGAATCCTGATATGGCAAAACAACAGAACTCTTGAGGTATTTATCTATTAACTTTCTCGGATTAAACATATGACATAAAGCAGATACCAGGAACTCTTTTACACTAAGTCCAGATAAAGGCATCACACCTCGCACTATAAACCAATGCAACATAAGGCGCTTATCTGTAACCTTTTTATAATCTTTCCAGTCTTCGGGTTGTCCATCCATTGGGAATATATCTATATCTACGCCTATTAACTTAAATTTCTTATAATCCACATAATTCTCTTTTCTAACAGTATCTGGATTATAAACTTTAGTCCACATGAAATAGCACTCTTGATCATACGGTGTTAATAATGAATACTTACCCGATTGTCTGTATAGACAGATAAATTCTTCATAATCCTGTCTTGGCATTTGTATATCAATATCGTCATCCCAGGGTATAAACCCTTTATGTCGGATAGCACCAATCAATGTTCCATATCCCAGATAATACTTCAGATGATGAGAATCACAGAAACTGGTTACATCATTCAAAATATCCACCATCAGTTTCCGGGAATCTGCAACTGCGATTTCTTTCATTTCTATAAAGCTAAATAGTTAAATATTAGAGCCAAAGGTGATATTAATGGAGCTTTCCTTGCGGAATACATATACAGAGGTCGCAAGAAAAGCCAAGAGTAAAGCCACAAGACAGATTAGCGTACGTCTTGGTCCAGCCTTCCTGACTGGCACTGTTGAAGCCTGAATAACAGCAAAGGCGGGGGTGTCCTCCTGAACCTTCATTTCTGCTTGTTTCAATCGGGTGGAAACTTGCTGATAGATGGTACGCTGAAGTTGCATCTCTGTCTCTTTGGTCAAACGTTTCTGACGGACTTCCTCCAAAAACGAATTCATGTTAGCATCAACATAACGTGCATAATCCTGGCATGCTTTCTCATACTTACCCTTTGCGTCATCATACATTTTCTTATTATATTCCAAATCTACTCGAGCTTTACGGGTACGATAATTTGTAATATACCTCTGTAACAACATCATGGCAGAGTCTGCAATAGTTGTACAGACTTCTGGATCATAATCCTTGACGCTGATAGTAATAACACTCGTTCTCTTATTGACAGAGCACGACACCTTATTCCCAACTGATTTGGCAATCGCAGCTTGTCTCTTTGTCATACGATGAGGGTTGAGTGTATCAGAATCTTCTGAGGACTGCCCGAAGAGCACACTTATAACAGATGACCACCATGGACGTTTCTGAACATCCTTGAGGTAGTCATAATAAGTAAGTTCTGATTCACTGTCCTTTGGCTTTACTTTCATCTCCAGCAAGTCGACTTTGAATTCAACTGATGCCATCAGTTCCGGATATAATGCTGGGCGCAGTGCGTCAGAAGTACTACTTAATGCCGACCCTATGTCAATTCCCAGACTACTTGCCAACGAAGTCAAACTACTGTTTGACCTAGTACTTGAGAGTTCGGGACTTAGCTTTACCGTACAATTATAATAATTGGGTAACGACAAGGTGTAGAAGGCAGTCAACAAAAAAACGACAGGAAGGACGACAAAGTAGCTGCCCTTATGCTTCACGATAATTTTATAGATTTTTTTATAATCTATATTTGGTAATTGCCTTTCTCTTGTATGTTTATCCATCATTGCATATTGTTTTTACTTGAATAAATTGGCAATTGTAGCAAACATAGTGGCAAGCGATGCTGCACTCGTACCTATTCCAAGCCACTGAGAGACAGTCTGAGGATCACGGTGAGCCTTCGTCGGAACAACCACTTCGCAACCAGGCTCTATCTTGCCCTCTTTAGCTAAAGACATGGTACCATTCTGATAGACAATGTAGGTATGCCCCTTTTTAGCACGATTACCAAAGCCGCCTGCCTGCTTCACATAGTACTGGTAATTTTTCCCTTCCTCAAAAGCGACAGTGTTTGGCGCGTTAACATCTCCGCTGATCCTGACTGTATGATTGAATCGCGGTACAATCAGGCGATCCCCATCCACCAACTCAATATCCTGACTGGCTCCCGGGTGCTCAAGGGCTTCATCTAAATGAATTCCTACCGTGTAGGTGTCTGAAACTGCAATTTTATCAAGATTGATAGAATCTTTCCCGTCGGCACTCTGACGAGCCATCTTGATAACAGCCTGCATGCGGGCTTTCTCGTCATCTGTCATCTTACGCAATAATCTGGCACCACGGGCATACGATCCATCAACCAAGCCACCGGCAGAATGGATGACATCAGAGAGACGCTGATTTTTCTTTTCCATCGAATAAACGCCCTGGAATGCCACTTCCCCTTCAACATTGACATTAATACTATTCTGTGCAACAGGACTCTTCCTGACATGTACGATGTCATAAGGCTCTAAAATAAAATGATTCTCAGGGGCAATGGCATAGTTAGGATTTAATTCCATACTGAAAGTTCTGGCAACTTCCAAGCCTGCCTCTCTGGCATCAGGATCGATAATCCGCCGTGACACATCGATTTTCACCATCGAAGCGTCATCAGTAAGACCTCCAGCCATCAGAACCAAATCTTCAATCGCCATTTTGTCTGAATACTCATAGGTTCCTGGACAAATAACTTCTCCGTCAATAGTCAGTGTGCGGAGATTCTGATGTTCTGCCAACGTAGGAACGAAAAGAACATCTTCATTCTGTAAAGGAACGTCTGCAGCGATACCATTCATGATGCCATCAAGATCTATGGGAACGACTTCATGAGTACGATTAGGCTTAACCCGTCTGATAACAGCACGAGCAGTCATGGCTTCTTCTGACAATCCACTTGCATATTCTATCAGCGAGCGTACACTACTGATTTTTCCTCCGAGATGATACATCCCAGGGCGATAAACAGCACCCCTTACCTCTACCATGTTCTTATAACGATTGATTATAGAGTCAACAATTACAGAGTCACCATCGTCCATCTTAAAATCGCTTAACTCGAATTCTTCAACATTATATACACTTTTAAGGTCTTCGCTCTTCCGAAGTACACGAATAAGTTTCTTGTAGGCATCACCAGTAAAACCTCCACTATATTTTAATAACGTGGCGAGGCTTTCTGTCTTACGCATCTCATAAGCCATCGGGCGCTTCACTCGACCAGAAATATCTACAATACATTCATAAGCACCAACCTGAACAACATCATTGTCTTGCAGACGCACATTACCAGACAGACGACCGTTGAGGATGAATTCATAGATATCTACTACAGAGATCTGTCGACCATTTCGGATTACCTTTACATTCCTCAACGTTCCTAAATCGCTTATACCGCCAGCCATATAAAGTGCGTTGAAGACTGTAGAGAAGGCACTCAATGTATAAGTTCCAGGTGCCATTACCTCGCCCATGACATTGACAATGATAGTACGAGTCTGACCAACAGTCAGCTTGATATCGGAATCCGTATAAAACTTTCCCATTTTACCACGAATACGACTTTGGGCAGCTGAAACTGTCAGACCGCTCACCTGTATGGGTCCCACATTCGGCACAGTAACTTCACCATCTGGGCTAATCGTCAAAATCTCACTCTGCTGTGTATTGCCATATATATCAATAACCAACTGATCACCAGGACCAAGCACATAGTTCTGAGGTGTCGCTATGTTCATCTGTGGTTCAAAAGTCAGATACTTATTATTGAAGATGTCACGACCGAATACTTTCTTTTTCTTCTCAGCTGTTGGTGCAAAATAGAGAGTATCATCTGTTATATAATCCATTCTGGAATCCAGACTATTATCATAGAGCCATCCTGGGGAGCGGTTTTGTAACCTTTTGCTATATATTTGATCGTTCTCTTCAATCTCACGCAGCGGTGCATTATTCTTGCGCATCCTACTTGAGGCATCTCCGATAGCCTTGTCAACAACACTGCCCATACTGACCTTGTCCAATTGTTGGCTATACTTCTGACGCATCTGTTGGATTTGAGCTAGCGTTGCACCTTGCTTGAGCAGTTCAGTAGCAATTTCAGATTCTGGCCTGCCTAGTTTCTTCTGTTGGATGACATATTGCAGAATCTGCGTATCTGTCATCCCTGACTGAGCCCAAAAACTTGTCGAAAACATGAATACAAGGGTCACTAAAAAAAATATACGCTTCATAAGACCATTATAATAAAAAATGTGGTAACCAAAATATGAAAAAAAATGATTTACAGAAGGGGGACACCCTGAAGAAATAACAGGGTGACCATTATCGAACAAAGAAGCGCAAAAACGCCAAGATGCACTGACTTTCAGCGACACGAGCATGACGAAATCGTATTTCTTTTTATTTAATCTGGTGCAAAAGTACACAAAAATCCCGAAACGAGCAAACGATTCGGGATTTATTATTATAATATCGGTACCTGTCTATTTTATCACGACCTTTTTACCATTCTTGATGTAGACGCCCTTACCAGGCTTGGCGACACGCTGGCCTTGGAGGGTATACCATTCTCCCTCGCCTTCGGAAAGAGCTGGGGTGAGGTTCTTAATGCTCGTCGTGCCGTCACCTTCGGAGCCGATGCTCTTGAACTCGATGGGTA
>ODAJ011682738.1_pt1 | contig 15983 bp, 20 predicted proteins | sample 1539241 | NCBI WGS metagenome assembly ODAJ01 (sample SAMN02144231, study PRJEB22623) | gut metagenome | biome: sheep rumen | host: Ovis aries | place: New Zealand
ACAGCCTACAGAGGATGAGCCTGTACGCGCTTGTCGCGCGTTTCGGCTTCTGTAGCAGAAATTTATTTCTGCGGAATACGAATATCATTGGCCAAGCACCTAAAAAGAGCAAAAGCCGCCTCTGTCCGTGTTGACTTTTCACCCTCGTAATGATAAAATCAATATAACACAGTATGAAAGGACTAACCGAAAAAAGCTATGAAACTTAAACTTACCGCAATTTTGCTTTTGCTTGCGCTTTTTATGGGCTGTTCGCAGTCTCCCGAAACGGCGCAGTCCCCCATATCTTCAGTTTCCTATCGGGAATTCTCTTCCGAGATATTCGCAATGGACACCGTAATGGATCTTAAAATGTACGGCACGAACAACCTTGCCCTGAAAAAAGCCGAAACGGAGATAAACCGTCTTGATGCGCTGTTTGCGAAAACGAATGAAAAAAGCGATATTTACCGTATAAACCACGGCGAGACCGAAAACATATCCGCCGAGACACTCGACCTTGTTTCATCTGCACTTGAAACAGGCAAAAGCACAAACGGTGCCTTTGACATCACGGTCGCACCCGTTACGGAAGAGTGGGGCTTCACGGACGAGCAGTACCGCGTACCCACAGCGGAGGAAATAGCGGCAGCTCTTGAAAAAGTAGGCTATGACAGGGTCAAAATAAAAGACAATACAATAGAAAAGCCCGATGATATGCTTATTGACCTTGGCGGCATTGCAAAGGGCTACACTTCCGACCGCGTTATCGACATTTTCAGGCAGAACGGCATAAACTCCGCCATCGTTTCGCTTGGCGGCAATGTTCAGACCCTCGGCACAAAACCCGACGGCAGCAAGTGGAAAATAGGCATACAAAACCCCGAAGCGGACGAAGAACACCCGTTTATCGGCGTGCTTGCAGTCAACGAAAAAGCGGTCATCACCTCAGGCGGCTATCAGCGTTTTTTTGAACAGGACGGCAAAATATATCATCATATAATCGACCCGAAAACAGGCTGTCCCGCCGAAAGCGGCGTGATCTCGGCAACGATAGTGGCAAATTCGGGCAGGCTCGCCGACGGTCTTTCCACCGCGCTTTACGTAATGGGGCTTGAAAAGGCAAAGGAATACCAAAAAAGCAGCCAAAACTTTGATTTTATCATACAGACTTCGGATAAGAAAATCTATATCACAAAAGGATTGAAAAATGACTTTACAAGTGAGTTTGAATATGAGATAATAGAGTAAAATATTTATAAAAAAAGAGGGAAAAATGCAATGAAAAAATTTAAAGCAAGATTTGTGTCGGCACTGCTGTCGGCAGCAATGGTATTCGGCTCATTCGGCATAGTTTCCGTTCAGGCGGAAGAGGCAGAGATGCTCAACATCGGCTCATGGTACGAATCGGCATATGCCGAGTGGAAAAGTACGCCCAACAAGACATATAAAGCCACATATCGGGAAAAAGGCACAACAGACGTCAAAACCGTCGATGCGGAGCTTATCCGGGAGGTAAGCGAGGGCAAATACCGCCTTGACATCCTCGGTCTGAAAGGCAACACGGAATATGAGATCACGCTTGAAGCCACAGACGGTTCCGAAAAACTCAATTACAGTGCGAAACCTGCGCCTTTTGACCGTTCGGGCTTTGCTTTTGACGGCACAAACAACGCCCCCGGCGCATACAACGCAGACGGCACGGTCCCCGATGATGCGCTTATAATCTACGTTACGGAAGAAAACAAGAAAAACGTATACAATAACAAAAATATCAAAAGCATTTTAAGCGGTTTTGACAGCCTTAACGGCAAAAAGCCCGTAATTCTGCGCGTTATAGGCGAGGTAACACCCTTAAGTTCAAGTGACACTTCTCCGGGTATGTGGAAAAACACCTGCGGCGTTACCATTGAGGGCGTAGGTCCGGGTTCGGGCTTTGTCGGTTGGGGTATCGGTTCGGGCGATAATAAAGACACCGAGTTCCGCAATCTTTCTTTCCGCGATTACATCGAGGATGCCATCGGTTTTGAAAAATCGACCAAACTCTGGATACATAACAACGACTTTTATTCGGGCTACAACCCCAAGGACAGCACAGCCGAAAGGGACAAGCTCCACGGCGACGGTTCCTGCGATCTGCGCGAATGCAACAATGTCACAGTAAGCTACAACCATTTTAAAAACACCGACAAGACATCGCTTATCGGTTCAAGCTCAACAAGCCGTGAAAGTACAGGCAATATCACCTTCCACCACAATTTCTTTGACCACACGGGTCAGAGAACACCGCGTGTAAGGTGGCATAATATCCACGCCTACAACAACTATTACTACGGCACTACCGCCTATGGCATAGGCTGCACCTGCAACGCAAGCATTTTTGCCGAAAACAACTTCTTCGAGGATGCGTCCTCGCCTTTCCTGACATCTTCGCAGGGCGGCTTTGCATCCAAGTTTTCAAGCAACGACGGCGGCGTTATCAAAGCATATAACAACATACTTTTAAACACATGGGAAAGTCTTGAAGGCATTGACTACTTTGTTGCACCGAGCCGTGAATACAGGCTCACAGCCGATGATTACACCACAAAAGCAGGCGGCTACACCTACAATAACTTTGATGCATCGGGTTATATCGCAGCAAAGAACTACCTGCTTGAAAGCCCAGAAGATGCGCGTGCAAACGCTTTCTACAACGCAGGCACGCTCAAAGACACGGTTTATCCCGAGTTGGAAGATATTGCGGCTCCCGAGGCAAAGGGCAATATAACAAACGTATATTACTACGACCCCGAAACAAGCGGCAGTGCATCGGCATTCGGCGGTAAAGACGGCACGGGTGATTTCTTCAAGGGCAGCATAAGCCTTAAATCAAACACCGCTTCGGGCTACCGCGGCACCGAAAAATATAATTATTCGGGCAGCTTTTCTTCAAGCGGCAATATTACCTTTACCACAAGTTCGCAGGCAAAGCTTACAATGATAGCAAGCAGCACCGCAAACTCTCCCGTGCGTATGGAGGTCACAAATTCCGCAGAACCCGATGCGGTTTACCACGGCACATTCCAATCGGGAAACAAGGGCAACGATGTGCTGACCACTATCGAGCTTTTAAAGGCAGGCACCTACACTATCGCACCCAAGTCCAATGTGGATTTCTATTATATAGAAGTTGCCGAATATGACGGCGCGGAAATACCGCCCACACTTCCCGATGCAGATATACCCACACCGCCCGAAGACATACTTTACGGCGATGCGGACTCAAACGGCAAAATAGAGGCAAACGATTCGGCAATGATATTGCAGTATGTTCTCAACAAGAGCGCGCTCACAGTCGATGAGAAGTTTGAAACACGCTGTGATGTTGACGGCGAAAGCGGCGTGACCGCAAACGATGCAACAAATGTACTGCAAAAAACACTCAACGGCAGCTTTATGATGCCTGTGGAAAAAAAATAATATTTAGTGAGTTTCTTCGGAACATCACCCGCGTAAATAGAGTGAGTTCCTTCGGAACGTCACCCGCGTAAATGGGCAGTCGCACTTATCACAGTGCGGCCGCTCTTTTTTTATTCTTTTTCAAACTTATCTATCGTTTCTTCAAGTATCTCTCCACATTCAAAAACAGCTGTCCTGCAATCGGTTTTCAATCTGCCGCATGATGTGCTTTTAAGTTTTTCGTTAACTGCCGTCAGAAAAAATATGCGCGCCTGTTTTATCATCGTTTCGTCACGCAGGCGGTACGCAAGCACGATCACGGCGGCAACCGCGGCACTGCACATTCCGCCCGTGCCGAAACCGTTGTTTATGCCCGGGCAGATCTTATAATAATCTTTAGGCAGCCTCATCCCGTATACATCCTCATAGGCTTTCAAAATGCAGGCGGAGCAGCTTTCACCGCGCCTGTAAAGCTCCGAAGCGCGTTTACCGAGCATATTTTTCGCCCTCCTTTCCCCTTTTTTTCAGTTTATTAATTTTAAGCGGTATATGTTACGCATAAAAAAAACCGTATGCGGCAAACTATAGTCAGCGAATTAGATAATATAACGGGGTGACAAAAATGAAGCTGAATATTCTGCTTATACTGATACTGCTTGCGGCACTTGCGGGCATTTATATCTTCAACCGCACACATCCTCCCACATTCGAGCCGCAGAACGGTACTTTTGTGAGAGTGGTGACAACACAATGACCATATATATAAAGCCCGTAAAAAAGGCGAGTGCAAAAGGCAGTGTAAAAATAGGCGACATTGCGGAGATAGTTGCGCCGAAAGATATCGAAAAGCGTGTAAAGGCGCTGAAAATAGCCGAGGTAACAGAGGATAAGAGCTATCTTGTATCCGTGACCGATATCATCGCAAAAATCAGTGCAGCTTTCCCGAATTTTGACATCAGCAATGTGGGCGAGACCGACACGGTGATAGAATACGATTCGCCGAAAAAACACGAGGGCGGCATAAAGCTGTTTATAAAGACCGCACTTGTGACACTGATGCTTGCCTCGGGTTCGGCAACGGCAATAATGAGTTTTCATTCCGATGCGCAGATGTCGCGCGTATTCGAGACCTATTACCGCATATTCTTCGGCAGCAGAAGTATAAACCCTGCGGTGATACATCTGCCCTACTCTATCGGGCTTGCGGTCGGGATAATAGTGTTCTTCAATCATTTTACTGGCAAAAAGCTGACCTCCGACCCTACGCCTATCGAGGTGGAGATGTCGACCTACGAAAGCGATGTTACCGATAATATCATCGACACCCTGAACGCACAGAGGAAGAACGGCGGCAATAATTAAAAAGAAATTATCTTGGGGCTGAACAATGGAGATAATTAAAATTCTGATTTTTATAACGCTTGGGTTTGGTTCGGGCGTGGTGATCGCGGGTGCGGTATTCGCATTTATTGCGATCATCGGTGTTGTGCCGCGCATAGCACAGAAAACGGGCACAAAGGAGAAGATACGCACTTACGAAACGGGTATAATAATCGGCGGTATTTCGGGCACGCTGTGTCTGATGTATAATTGGTATCTGCCTATAGGCGTGCCTGCCGCAATGTTTCTGATGCTGCTGACAGGTGTATTTTACGGCTGTCTTGCGGTATCGCTTGCGGAAGTGCTGGATGTGATACCGATACTTGCAAGGCGCGGCAGGCTGAAAAAGGGGATAAAGTATTTTGTGACTGCATTGGCGGTCGGAAAACTTGTAGGCTCGGTGCTGTATTATACCGTACCTGGATTTTTTGTGGATTAAGCCGCAAGCCGTTTTCTATGCCTGCGTACCTTATTTTATCTTATTTTATTTTTCGGAAAGGAGTTTTATATGGAAAACATAAAGCAAAAATATTCGCAGATGGTCAAAAAGGCTTCGCCCGACAGTCCCATTTTAAAAAACTGTATAAAAGCATTTTTTGTGGGCGGTCTTATCTGCGTTATCGGGCAGTTTATCACAGATTTTATGCTGACAAGCGGTTTTGACGAAAAGACTTCGGGCACTCTCACCTCCGTTATCCTCATTGCCGCTGCCTCGCTGCTGACGGGGCTTGGCATATACAGCAAAATAGGCAAGTTTGCGGGCGCAGGCTCTATCGTACCCATAACGGGCTTTTCAAACTCGGTCACCTCGCCTGCGGTGGAGTTCAAGCAGGAGGGCTTTATTCTGGGTGTCGGCGCAAAGATATTCATTATCGCCGGGCCCGTCATACTCTACGGCACGCTGACTTCCGTCATTGTCGGCATTTTCTACTATTTTCTCGGGAGGTAAGCTATGGCAAAACATATCGGCAAACAGACTATGGTCTTTTCGTCCCCCGTTTCTGTGCTTGAAACGGCGGTCACAGTCGGCACAAAAGAGGGCGCAGGACCTTTGGGCAAGTATTTCGACCAAATATTAAAGGATAATATGGCAGGACAAAAAAGCTGGGAGGCGGCTGAAATAGCTATAGTAAAGCAAAACTTACAGCTGCTTATGAAAAAATGCACCGCAAAGCCCGATTACATTCTTTCGGGCGACCTACTCAACCAATGCTGTGCATCCACCTACGGCATACGAGATCTGGAGATACCGTTTTTTGGCATTTTCGGTGCCTGTTCTACCTTTGGCGAGGCTTTGAGCCTTGCGGCGGTACTTGTTGACAGCGGCGGTGCGGAAAATGTTATCGCAGCGGCATCAAGCCACTTTTGCAGTGCGGAGCGGCAGTTCCGTTTTCCGCTTGAGCTTGGCAATCAGCGGCCGCCTACCGCCACTTACACCGTAACGGGTGACGGTGCGGCAATGGTATCAAATGCCGACAAACCGCCCTATATAACAGCCGTGACTACGGGTAAGATCGTCGATTACGGTGTCAAGGATTCATCCAATATGGGTGCGGCAATGGCACCTGCCGCAGCGGACTGCATATATGCGCATTTTCGTGACACGGGTCGGCATCCCGATCATTACGACCTTATTATAACGGGAGATCTGGGCTATGTCGGCAAAGACCTGCTTTTGCAGTTATTGGATGAGAAGAAGCTGGATATTTCCAAACAGTACAGTGACTGCGGCATAGAGATGTTTGACCGCGAAACACAGGACACGCACTCCGGCGGCAGCGGCTGTGCCTGTTCGGCGGCTGTTTTCGGAGGTATGCTTTACAGGAAGCTGAAAAGCGGCGCTTTAAAGCGTATTCTTTTTATTCCCACGGGTGCGCTGATGAGTACGGATTCGATAAACGAGGGCGAGAGCATAGCGGGAATTGCGCATGCGGTGGCGATAGAAAGCGAGGCGGTGAAATGGAATATTTAAAGGCATTTGCGGTAGGCGGACTGATATGTGTGATAGGTCAGATACTTATAGACAAGACAAAGCTGACTTCGGCAAGGATATTGGTGTTGTTCGTGGTAGTCGGCTGTATTCTCGGAGGTCTCGGGTGGTATGAGAAACTTGCGGATTTTGCAGGCGCAGGTGCGAATGTGCCTCTGCCCGGGTTCGGAAACCTGCTTGCAAAGGGTGTTAAAGAAGAGATAGACAGTGTCGGTGCACTTGGAATACTGACAGGCGGCATAAAAGCCGGCGCAGGCGGTATAGCCGCGGCTATAGTGAGTGCGTTTGCCGCAGCGGTGATATTCAGACCAAAAGAAAAATAGAAAAAAGGCTGCCATATTGCGGCAGCCTTTGAATTTACATATTGAGATCCGTAACGGACTCATTTTTTTATTATTCCTTAACAGCACCCATTGTGATACCTGTCATAAAGTACTTCTGGCAGAAAGGATAGATGAACATGAAAGGAACGATGGAAACGATGATAGCGGCAGACTGAAGAGTCTTAACGTTGATGTTTACACCGTCTGTTATTTCTATCTTATCAGCGAAAAGGTCACGCAGTTTGTATTGGAAGTTATACTTCTTTGTATCACTGATGTACATTACATAGTGGAAGTATTCACTCCATGCAGCAACCGCGAAGAACAGGCCGATAGATGCAAGAGCAGCCTTTGAAAGAGGAAGCACGATCTTGATGAATGTACCGATAGGAGTACAGCCGTCGATCTCGGCAGCCTCGAAAAGGCTTGTAGGCAGACCCTCGAAGAATGAACGCATAAGTACCAGGTTAGATACGTTGAGCGCCATAGGTAAGATAACTGCCCAAAGAGAGTTAAGAAGACCGAGCTTCTTCATAACAAGGAATGTAGGGATAAGACCGCCGTTGAAGATCATAGTGAACATAAGCATGTAACCGAAGAACTTAACGCCGGGCATTTCTCTCTGGATAAGGATGTAAGCACCGATGGTGGAAACAAGAAGACCCAGAAGAGTAGTCATAAGTGTTGTGTATATCGAAATAAAGAAAGGTCTTCTCAAAGATTCCTGTGAGAAAATGTCTTTATATGCGATAAGGTTGAATTCATCCGGGATGAGCTGAAGACCGTAAACCGTATGGTTCATCAAAGAGTCGGAAAGGATCTTGATGATAGGTACGATCATGCAGACCATCATGAAAACAAAGAATATTACGTTACAGATAACGAATACTGCACGAGCTCTGTAACCCTTTTGAAAACTGAATTTTGTACTCATAACAATATCGCCTCCTTATACAATACCATAACCTCTGATCCTCTTTGCTACATAGTCAGCACCTGTAACAAGGAACAGAGAAATTACAGACTTGAACAGACCGATAGCTGTTGAATAGCCGTAGTCGTTGCCCTGGATACCTTTACGGTATGTGTAAGTCTGGATAACGTCAGATACAGAGTAAACGAGTTCGTTGTAAAGAACGAAGACAGATTCAAATACGTTAAGGATCTTCGCAAGGTTAAGGATGAACACGATAAGGATAGTGTTCATAAGGCTCGGAAGAGTGATGTACCATGTTTGTTTTAATCTGCCTGCACCGTCGATCTCGGCTGCTTCATAAAGGTCGGGGCTGATGCCCGATAAAGCTGCAAGATAGATAATTGTGCCCCAGCCTGTTTCTTTCCAACGCTGGATGATGTACCATGCAGGACGCCATGTTGACTTTTCCGTAAGGAAAGACACGGGTTTGCTGATGATGCCAAGCTTTAAGAAAACAGCGTTGATAAAACCAACTGTTGATGTATCAGCACCTGTTGCATCTGAACCTGCCGAAAGGATAAGTGTGAAGATAGATGCAACAACAACCCATGAAAGGAAGTGTGGAAGGTAAAGAACTGTCTGAACAAATTTCTTGCCCCACTCTGCCTGGATTTCGTTGATAAGAAGCGCAACAATAACTGTGAATACTGTTGCGAAAACAAGGTTCCAGAAGCTCAGGATTACAGTGTTTCTGAATGCATCAAGGAAGAAACGGTCTGTAAAAAGCTTTTGGAAGTTGCCAATGCCCGTTGAATAATCGGGTCCCTGACCGCTGGTGATGTGCTTTAACTTATATGTAGAGAAAGCATATCTGATACCGAGCATAGGCCAATAATAGAAAATAAGCAGCAGAATAACTACAGGCAAAGCCATAAGATAGAAATATCTGTACTTATACATTCTTACGCTCAAAGGCGGCTTTTTAACTACGAGAGTATCGACATTTACTTTTGCCATACTTAATCATCCTTTCTGATTTTTTTGGTTAATACAGTCCCTGTTTGGTAAAACATACAGGGACTGCAAAAATACTTAAAAGATCAAATGATTAATCAAAATCAACCGTTTAAGTCAGCAAGGATAGCTTCAACATAAGGAGCAGCTTCCTTGTTGTATTTTTCCATACCTTCATCAACAGTGAGGTTGCCGTGGATAACGTTAGCGCAAACTTCACCCTTGATTACGTTAAGGTTTGCAAGGCTGTCGGAGATAACATCCGAAACAACGGGAACCGTAGCAAACTTTCTGTTTGAACGGAATACTTCAAGTGAATTCTCAACACGAGGATCAAGCTTGATAGGATCATCCCACTTTGTGATTGAAAGCTCGGGAGCGTAGAATGACTTTTCAACATCCTTTGTAGGATCTTCAAGATACTTCAAAGCAACTGTTGTGCCGTCTTCCTTAACTTCATAGTGCTCGCCTTCAACACCGCGTGTGAAGAGCATCTGACCTTCGCCGCCGTCATGTGAGTACATGATAAGGTCTTCAAATACACCAACAGGGTTGGAGCAGTTGTTTGTGATAACCAAAGCGGTAGGTACACGCTCCGTATAGCCGCCTGTCTCCTTGATAGCGGGCATAGGAAGAAGTTTAGCGCCGGGTGTGTTGTCTTCAAGCTTAGCATCCCACATACCTGCCCAGTAGTTGAATGCACCGACAAGACCCGAGTTGAACTTATCACGGCAAGTTGAAGTCTTGTTTGTTACGACTTCACCGTCGATAAGACCTTCTGCGAAAGCTTCGCGGAATCTTGTAAGAGCTGCTGCCATTTCGGGTTCGGAGAAACCGTCAGCCCATGTGCCGTCCTCTTTCTGATAGAAATCGGGGATAGCATCCTGATAGAATTCTCTTAAATAAATGTCATAAGGTGTTTCACCGTTGTTAAGAAGACCTGCTGCAGTAAGCGGAATAGCACCGGGTGTCTTGCCGTTTGAGCCTCTTTCCTTGAATGCGCGGAGCATCTTGATGAAGCCGTCATAATCTGTAGGAAGATCCATACCTGCATCCTTTAACCAGTCTTCTCTTACATAAGTAATAGTACCGTTGCCGGCAACTGTCGGGAAGCCGTACAGTCTCATGCCGCTGCCGTCTCTTACGTCCATCTTAAGAGCGTCAACATAAGATTCGTCAATGATCTCTTTGCAGTGAGCCGTAGTGTTTTCCCATGCGTCCGTCATATCCCAGAGAGCGCCGTTGTTAGCATTTTCGGGATAGTATGTCGAACCCATTTCAATAACATCCGAAGGATTGCCCGATGCGAAGGAGAGAGTGATCTTCTCATAGTACTTTGCATGGTCGGGTTTCTCAAGCTCAAGCTTGATGCCTGTAAGTTCCTCATACTTTGCGCAAACATCGTTAACGCCGTTTTCGGGTGTCATACAGGTGTCGAATGTCATTTTGATCGAATCGGGCTTGGTGTACTCAAGGCTTGCGGAACCGCCGCCATTGTTGCTGCCGCCGCCGTTGCCTGTACAAGCGGCAAGGCCGAAAGTCATCACAGCAGCGAGACCCATGCTCGTCAATCTGATAATTTTTTTCTTCATTTTTAATCCCCTTTCTTTTTTGGATAAGTTTTTTTGTAGGTTTTTTGTATAGTTTTTTTAACACAGTAATTCTGTGCAATAATTTGACCTATATATAGAATAACCTATTTTTACTAATTTGTAAATAGATTTTTGAAAATTTTTATACATTTTTTACGGATTTTTTAAAAAAACCGTAAAATGACACAAAAATGATACAATAATTTAAACAAACTGTAAAAATAAAATCACCTTTTAGGGGTCAAACTATCCTCTTTTTATATTATAACAAAAAATTTATGATTTGAAAAGCTTTTTTTTAAATTTTTTTAAGCATTTTTTACAATTGGTTTTAATCATCTTTTAAAACTTGTGTACATTCGTGGATCTTTGCACAAAAAAACAACGGGCTTGTGCGATACCGACCCATTTCGGGGCATATCGCCGACCCGCTGTTTATTCTGCCCGACGGCTTTTACATATTATCGTGACTGTCCTTGAGTTTGCCGTACATGGTAAAAGTGTACAAGCCCGCAAGACCCACAAGCGCATAGATTATCCTGCTCACAAGCGCTGTCTGACCGCCGAATATCTCCGAGAGAAGGTCAAGGCGGAAGAAGCCTATCAAACCCCAGTTTATCGCACCGATAATAACAAGGGTGATAGCAGTGATGTCCAGTCCTCTGCTGCTGTTCATATAAAACCCTCCTTTTGCAATGCCAAAAAGGCATTTTCGTATGCAGATACCCTGCAATACACTATTATTTTGGCGCAAAAGCGGGTGATTATTACAAGCAATATTCACCATAAACGATATTTTGACAAGACCGCGCCGAAAGCAAGCGAAGCGGCATTTGTCGCAAGCGAGAGCAGAAAGTAGAATTTTTTTGAATGTCGTTTTTTGTCAAAATAGGCATAAAGTGCGGTCTCCGAAAGAATGACCGCCGTTTCCGCCGCCGTATAATATATTCTTATATCAAACTGCGGCATTTTATACATCAAAACAATGCCGAGAACATTCATAAGAGGGTTTGTGAGCGCATTGCACCAAAAATTATAAAGCACAAAACTTTTTCTGCGTGTCAGCAAAAGCGTGACTATGCCCTCGGTCAGCCATGTAAGCGCAAGCGCATATGCAAGACCCCTTATCAAGCCTTATTCTCCGCTGCTTTGCGGCTTTTTGAGGTTTTGACGGCAAAAACGGTGACCGATATTACCGCTGCGGCGAAAAAAACGCCTATCAGTACGGCAATGGCGGTATTCAGCATCTCGCCCAGTGTGGTCGCGCTCGTTACCGTATCATTTATTATCGGTACCGCCGTCTGCGCCTCCGTCAGCTGTTCGGGCGGGATATAGATCACATCAATAAAGTTCTTTGCAAAATTCAGCATAATATCAGCCTCCTGTCTGTTTTATCTTAACATCTTTCTTCATTATATATGCAAGTGCGGCAAAGCAGATAACGGTAAGCACCGAAAGAAAGACCGCATTTGACACAAAAGTCTTAACGGGTGCGAAAAATACGGGCAGAGTGCCTGCCAGAAGCCCCGCCACACTAACGCCGTAAGCTGTGAGAGGATGTTCGGGCACTGCGGAAACAAGTACGCCCAATGTGCTTGCCGTTGTCATTGAAAACAATGCAATGCCCACAAGCGACACCCACATCACCTTATCGCCGAGAAGCAGAAACGGCAGCGAAAGCGCCGTTGATACAAGGGCGGTCTTTTTTGCGCCGACCGTATCCGAAAGTATGCCGCCCAGCGCCTTGCCGACACCCATCATACAAAACAGCAGCAGATTTTCCTGCCAGCCGCGGTTCCATGTCATTGGTATACCGTAGCTTAAAAGACCGCGGAAGCCCACAACGAAAAAGGCAAGCATTATAACAACGCCGACATTTTTGTTTTCATCCGCCATATTCATAAGGGGGATGTATTTTTCCGCGCGCTCAAACATTTTATCCGCGACAAACATAAGCAGCGTACCTGCCGACATAACAACAAAGCCTATCAAAAACGGCTTTCCCGAGCTGCCGAGAAGTTTGCCCGTTATAACACCGAAAGAGCCGCCCGCAATAAATATTGCGGAAGGGCTTATTTTATTTGCACAGGTGCCGAGAGTGGCTTTTGCACCGCCTACGTGAACAAAGGCATTGCCAAGCGACAAGATCACGAAGCCCGCAATAATAAGTTTCTGACCGCCGCTGAAAATAATGCTCAGACTGCCTAAAAGCACAAGCATAGCGCCGATCTTGCCGACCTGCATTTTCTCCATACGCTCCGCAAAGCCGCCTATAAAGAGCTGCGGCAGAAATGCAAGCACGTCATAGACGATCATAAGCACCATTGCATAGGCGCCGTTTTGGAAAAACTGCGTATAAAACTGATAACATACAACTTCAAGCGCAAAGTGTATAAAAAACCAAATGATACCGAGTTTTTTTGACATTTCTTCCTCCTTATTCCGTCTGTTCCGCAAGAATATCGGCGTATTTTGCACGTGTGACCGCAGCAAGATCTTTTGGCGCAAGGAATATCTGCGAGCCTATCCTGCCGCCGCTTATTATTATTTCGTCAAAGTTTTTCGCAGTATTGTCCACGACCGTGACAAACTGTTTTTTCATACCTATCGGCGTGCAGCCGCCTCGGATATAGCCCGTTATTTTGTTTATATCCTTTACGTGTATCATCTCGACCGATTTTTCACCGACCGCCGCAGCTGCCGCCTTTAAGTTTATCTCCCTGTTCACGGGAATGACAAAAACAAAGAAATCGCCGCTTTTGCCCTGTGTAACAAGAGTCTTGAAAGTCATATCGGGGTCCTGACCGAGCATATTCGCAATGCTCACACCGTCATGGAACTCCTCACATTCATATGTGTTGACCTTATAATTAATTTTGTTTTTATCGAGTATACGCATAGCGTTTGTTTTTACGTCTTTTTCTTTAGCCATAATTCTGTTTCAACCCGTTTTATCCAATATCTTTATTATTTTTTTCTTTATCCTTTGCAGGGCATTGTCTATGCTTTTTTCATCCTTGCCTATTATATTGGCTATCTCCGCATAGCTTTTGCCCCTGAGATAGAGCGAGAGCACATTTTTTTCAAGCGAGCTCAAAGAGTCGCTTATCTTTCTTTCAAGACTGTTCTTGTTCTCGTTGCTTATCACAAGGTTTTCGGGGTTTGACACCTCGCTGTTTGCCAATGTTTCAAGATAGGTGAAATCGTCATTTTCTTCAAAGACCGTGCGGTCAAGACTCAAAGACGAATTCAGGGGTATATGCTTCTGTCTGTTTGCCGATTTTATGGCGGTATGTATCTGCCGCGTTATGCACAAAACGGCAAAGCTGTAGAAATTGACCTGTTTTTGTATGTCAAAATCGCGTATAGCCTTATAAAGGCCTATCATACCCTCCTGTATTATATCTTCGGTATCGCCGCCGAGTATGTAATAGCCGCGCGCTTTTATGCGCACCACTTTTTTGTAGCGGTCTATCAGCGATTCCTGTGCAAGCATATCGCCTGATTTTATCTTCTCCATGAGTTCGCTGTCCTCCAGCGTTTCATAATTTTTAAAAACCAACTTATCTTCCAATTGTTCACTCCCCTTGTTTAAAACTACTTTTCCCTGCGCAGATTTTCAAGCCATTGTGCCGCCTCGGGGTCGAGGTTGTCGATCAGCATATTATTCTTGACGGGACGAATGCGGTCGATATGTCCGCGGATATGCTTATTTACTACGTGTACCTCGTCATACAGTTCACTTGCGGAAACACGGACAGCACCCTGACTCATTATTATCACCTGTTCAAGACCGTCCGAAGTGGCGACCCGTATATTGTTCTTTTTATGCGGATCCCCGCTTTCTTTTCCAAAAGGAAAAACCGCGCCGTCACGCCTTAAAAGCGCCGTTGTGCGCTCTATGTATGAGTCCGCCGTTTCCGCTTCCCTTGTGTATACCACATAGACATTGCCCTGCTTTATAACACTGCCCACGCTGCCTTTGACCATATAGGCATCAAAAACTATTATTAAATTGCATTTTCTGACACCCTGATAATTACTCAAAGTGTTTATCAGCTTTTCGCGCGCATGGTCGAGATTGTCCGCGGCAAGCTTTTTAAGCTCGTCCCACGCGAAAATTATGTTATACCCGTCAACAAGCAGATAATCATTTGTCATTTTGTTCCTCTTTCGTTATATTTCGTAAAGTCAATGATATTCGTATTCCGCAGACCTCTGCCTCACCTTTGGCGCAGTTTATCACTGTTTGGCTGCCTTCCTCTGCCTTACCGCTTCATACATTATCAGCGCCGCGGAGACCGAGGCATTGAGTGAATTTATTTTTCCGTTCATAGGTATACCGACCGTGAAATCGCATTTTTCCTTAATAAGCCTGCTCACGCCCTCGCCCTCGTTGCCAATAACGATGGCAAGCGCACCGTCAAGCGGCGAGTTGTAGTACAGTCTGCCGCCCATATCGGCGCAGGCTACCCAGATATTTTCTTTCTTCAAGTCCTCTATGGTGCGTGCAAGGTTCGTCACTCTTGCAACGGGCATATATTCCACCGCACCCGCAGATGTTTTGGCGACAATGGCAGTCAGCCCCACCGCGCGCCTTTTGGGTATGATAACACCGTGAGCGCCGCAGCACTCCGCTGTTCTTATGACCGCACCCAGATTATGCGGGTCGGTTATCTCGTCAAGAATGATGATAAGCGGCTTTTCGCCCTTATCTGCGGCATTTTTCAAAATATCGCTGACCTCGCAGTACTCGTGCGACGGACAAACCGCTATAACGCCCTGATTGTTGTTGCTGCGTGTAAGATGTTCCATCTTCACCTTGTCAACTTCCTGCACGGGTATTCCCTTTTCACGCGCTTTTGCAACAATAACTTTCAAAGTACCCTCGATCTCGCCCTTTTTGACAAATATCTTGTCAATGGGTCTGTCGTGATTTAACGCTTCAAGCACGGGATTTCTGCCCTCAAGCTGATAATTCTCGGCAGGGTCGAAACTTTTCTCACGTTCAAAACCTCTGTCCTTGCCCCTGTTGTATTCTTTTTTGAAATTTTTCTTTCTTTCCATAATAAGTTTCCTCAATAGTTTTTTTTATGTTGTTTCTTCCGTCACAATTTCATTTTCGACCGTTTCTTTCCCGATACTGCCTTTCACGGGCGCATATCCCGTTTTTCTTATCAGCGTTTTGCCGTCCTCGGACAGCATAAGCGTTTTTACAAGTTCCCATAGGATAAAAAAGATGTTTTTGAGTTTTTTTGCTTTGTTCATGTGTGCCACCTGTAGGTTGTGTGAATTATTGTTTATGGCGGCATCGCTCCGCTCGCCTGTCTGGCGAAAAGCAGGCTTTT
>ODAJ011827136.1_pt1 | contig 15983 bp, 4 predicted proteins | sample 1539241 | NCBI WGS metagenome assembly ODAJ01 (sample SAMN02144231, study PRJEB22623) | gut metagenome | biome: sheep rumen | host: Ovis aries | place: New Zealand
AGCCTCAAATAGAACCTCTTCCTGCTTATAGGTTTCGCCATCCACAATGAAAGTCAGCAGATACTTGTTACGCTCCCATTGTGCGGTGATGGTCATGTCTTGTGCAGGAATCGTAGCAGGAACAGCTGGTTCCCAACCCTTGAATGTGAATCCCGTCTTTACAGGGTCTGTAGGAGCAGTTAGCTCTGTTCCATAGTCTTGTGTCTTCACCACATTATCTTCCCCATTGTCCAACACAAAGGTCATGGTGTATTGGTTGATAGACCATGTAGCAGTAAAGGAACGATTACCGATGCTGCCCTTAGCAACGGTCACAGCCATAGTGGCCTCGACAAGGTCTGTACCAGTCCAACCAGCAAAAGTGTAGCCTTCACGAACAGGGTTATTTAGTGTGATGGCATCACTCTCTATCGTATAACTGTTAGGATTCGTCACCCCTGAAGCTAATGCACCTCCGGCCAAATCATAGCTGATGGTATAAGAAACAGGTGTCCATGTAGCCTTCAGAGTAGCGCCATTCAGCGGCATGGTCTCTGGGAATGCGGGATTCCAGCCAGCAAAGGTGTAACCTGTCTTTGTGGGGTCAGCCGGTTTCGTCAATGTTGACTTATAGTCGGCAGTGATTGCTGCCACTTCGGTACCGCCATCACTGTCGAAGGTGATTGTGTACTGGTTCGGAGCAAACTCTGCTGTGAGTGACACATCGCTGCTTACCGTAAAGGTATAGGGATTGTCAGTCGCCTCGTCCGACCATTTCACAAAGTGGTAGCCCTCTTCAGCCGTAGCAGTAACCTGGATGGTTGATCCTGACGCTACTTCATTGCCTACAGTGCCCTGGGTGACAGCAACGCTACCTCCAGTGTACCCATCGGTTTGAACTGCAACACTAAAAAATTTAACGATATTTACAGCGCTTTCCATATCGGCAATCTTCGTGCTGGCACTGTTGATGGTTAACGACATATTTGAATACTTAACCTTTACAGTTCCGAGAGAAGCATCCTGATTCGCCTTAATCTTAAAGGTGAACAATTCGCCACTACCAGCAGGAATGGAGCCGAAAGCCATGCCTACGCGTAAATCACCATTTGCCCTAATGTTGGACGACTTTTGCATCATCCCATCTGCTCTGCTTGAAAACACCACACTACCTTGGTCTACAAATGACAGACCTTCTGGCAATGTAATGTCAATAGCCGCAGAGGCGGCAACCGCATCGTTGGTTAGCGAGACGGAAATCACTTTTTCTTCTCCCTGCTTGATGTCTATCGCATCAACAGAGAATGCGTTTTCTGCTTGTGACGCTAAAGCCACCAACAGAAACCCGAGCATGCTAAAGAATCTTTTCAACATAACATTTTTATTATTGGTTCATGTAATAATCAAATACTAGAACAGCATCCGTCAAGTTAATCTCACCATCACCATTGAAGTCAGCAGCCTGTTCTATGAAACCTGGGGATGCCCCACTCATATAATAATCAAAAATAGCCACGGCATCAGTCAAATTGATTTCACCGTCTCCATTGACATCGCCTAACAGCACTTGTACCACGACACCTAAATCCAAAGCCATGGGCTGGCTGGGGAAACCAACAGCTGAGGAAGAGACGAAGGGAACGGAGGCTCCACCGATGGTGATTTCTTCTTCCGTAGTTTTATTGTAGCACTTAAATGTAACATCCTCTCCTGATGCCACATTGCTGTACACCTTCATGAATCCATAGGTCAGCGTGGTTCCGTTAGAACCCGTCTGGGTCTCGATGGTACCAATGCCACGGCACTCGTCACCAACAAAGGCCGCCACCTCAAAATTAGTGGGATTCAATAAGGCAGCCCCATCGCTCTGCAATTCGAAATAAACAGTCATGTCATGCTGATACTGATGGTAGTCGAACTGCCAGTGTGTCTGTGCACTGAGGGCCGAAGCCCACAGTGCCAGAACAAAGCTAATCAAACACTTTATCTTCATAATACACTTTCTTTATTTGTTAGCTTTCAGAATCTTCTTGTAGTATGTCCTGCCTTCAGCCTGTACAGTCAGTATGTACACACCGTCAGCCAACATTCCAGTAGTTACAGTGGCTCCCTTGCCCAAATCGCTGAGCGACAGCACCGTCACACCACTCAGGTTGGTCAGTGTCAGACGGCTGATGTTTCTGCCGCCAGCACTTACCGTGATGTGGTCTCGAGCCACCAGCGGGGTCACCTTCAGTTCGTCATAAAGTTCAGAAATACCAGTGGTCTGACCGCCTAATGTCATCACATATGGAGCATACCACGTTCCGACATTGTCTGCCGAGAAGCTGATGTTCTCCGTGATATCATAGAACTTGTCGGCATCCACATCAGCAGCAACAAACCGGATGCTCTCGCCAACATCGCCATAAACGCTCATCAGCAGACGTCCATCTTTCCACTGACCAACGCCACGGCATTCCGTGTCAACGAAAGCTCCAATTACGAAGTCATCCTCGTCAACCTTTACGCCATCAGCATAGAGCTGAGCCGTCAGAGGCATTACGTTCTGCCACTTGTGCTTGTTACAAGCCCACGGGCTATTAGTCAGTATGGCACGCTTGCCCACTCGGCTCACAGCATCCGAGACTATGGCAGTATTGAAAGGTATCTCCGTCTTGGCACCTGACTTATAAAGATAGCCATACCCGGGTACAAAGGCCTCTAATGTTCCCTTCCATTCATCGTCTACATATTCAGCATAGCCGTCCTGTCCTACGATGTAGTCACCTGTCTGCGGTGAGAAGAAGGCCAGGGCCTCGCTGAGCGTCATGGTCTGGTTCAGGGGATAGCCTATCCAGTTCCAGCCGTTCTCCACTCCGACACCATTCGCTGTGGCATTCCACTCATAACCAGACAAGCGGTTCTCGGTCTGTGCCGACATCTTCACCTTATAAGCTTCAACGGGACGCAGAGATGTCAGGTTGCCAATGAATCCGGCCTGCGGGTCATTGATGACCTCTGCGGTCTGACTCACGATGCGCTCAGCATTGGTTTGGAATGTACTGGCTGGTACGGATTCCTCTAAGTTATGCGAAATCCACGTCCATCCCTCCGGCATCTGATAGCCCAACGCCGTCTTCTTCAGCGAATAGGTAAACTCCGTTACTTCGCTCTCCGCCAAGTCATGACCTGTAGCCATGGCCTTGATGGTCACGTTATCATCGGCGATGACAATAGGCTCGTCAGGATTGTACACCAGCACACTCTTGCTGTTCTCGTCACAGGGACACGTACCATCCAATGTGTAATAGATAGTAGCATTCTCCGTTTCACTGGTCAGTTGTATCTTGGTGCCACGATAGACCTCAGTACCCGACACTCGCGAAGCTCTCGGAGCTACAGTTATCAGATTGGCGGCATCCTTCACATTGACAGTCATCAGACCTTCCACATCTGTACCATCCACTGCAAAGTTCAGTACCGTAGAACCAGGCAGTTCACCAGTCACAACAAGTTCAGCCTGGCCGTTCTCGTCGAGTGTCAACGTCTCGGTATTGGCTGTTGCGATCATCGTAGACAGCGACTTCACTTTGATGGTCTTGCCTTTGGCAGCATCTGTAGGCAGAGCTGCAATGGCCAGCGTACGTTGTCCACCGTATGCCACGTTAATGAGTGAGTCAATAGCCACGCGGCGTACTTGCAGTTCCACATCAAATTTCTGTGTGTAGTCGTTCTCCATCTGTATGCCGGCATAACTCGTCACGGCCTTGCGGACGGTCAGCTGCACCTCATCGGTAGACAACAGTTCCTCACCCTCAGGCACTTCGAAGCGCACCTTCGAGGCATATTTCTGCTCCTGTCCTTCGTATGCAACTTCCTCGTTCAGCAATTTGATTTCACCAGTCACGGCATTACCATTCTTTGTCACCATGATGTTGTCGCCGTTCAATGTCTCTGGATCCATGTATTTGTCAAACTCAAACTCCACGCCGTCGGCATAGGCCTTTCCACTCTTCACGGTGGGCTGTAGCATCTGTGTCATCGGTATGTTCACCTCAAGCTGTGGAGGAGGAACGGGCAGCCAGTCAGAGTAGGTAGTCTGATAGCCTTCCTTCTCGAATTTCACCTGCCAGAGTCCCTGCGGCACATCCCACTGGTACATTCCGTATTCATCAGTGAACAACGGGTTCTCCTGCGCATACTCTTCTGCGTTCCACAGCACGACGTTCTCATGCAGGTCGCCGTACATATCCTCTACAGTCTCCTTGTAATAGGCTGTTGCCGTTACGCCCTGCAGGCGGTTGGAGGCAACACCCTCGTAGACGTAGCCGGAGGGGTCGTGGATGGGATCAGTCGTCGGATAAGGCGGAGGACACACACAAGGATTCTGTCCACATTTTGGACATTTGTCAGGACAAGTGCAGGGTCTATTTCCGCACTTTGGACATTTGTCCTTACATTCACAAGGTTTCTTTCCACATCTAGGACATTTATCGTTATTACACTTAATTTTGCTAAGTTCGTTTGCAAGGCTTTCACGACTCCAGTCTGTAAACTTATCATTAGCATATCCAATAACCCACGAATATATATCCAATACTAATGAAGCTAACCATGCATGTGGAACATTTGTGACATCAAGAACCAATGCTGCTGCCTCAGCTTTTAATGTGTTCGCTCCCGCACTAACTGAAGTGTATGTTGAGGCAATAGCTTTGGCCAAAAACAAATTCATTGTATTCTGATTACCTTCACAAGGCAATTTTGCGATTATTCTTCCCCACAAATCACCCCATTTCATCAGACTTTCAGAATAATCGTAACAATCAATCCATAAAGGTATCATTTGAAGAAGTGCTCCTACAGTGGTACCAATTACTTTACCTGCTTCACCTGCAATTTTGAGTCCCTTAAGCATTCGTGCATCAGTTAATCTTACAGGAACTTTTCTAAGGAATGCTCTTGATTTTTCAACCACCTCTAGACGTTTCGTTATTTTGGCTGCATTTTCGGCAAGTTTTTGTTGTAATTTATTATATTTTTCCGTCAGCTTCCCTATACGCCTGGCAGATTCATTTATTTGTTTGGTATAACTGTCTTTTAATCCCTTATGAATTGCTATCTGTTCTTCTATCAACTTCTTTTCTTCACGAGTCTCAGCAATAGCAAATTTAACATTGAGTTCTTCTATAAAGTCTATTTGTCGATAACGAAGGTTGTTAAGAGTGTTATTATGAGATGCCTCCGATGCCATGGCGACCTCCACTTCAGACACTTTGTTAAGCAATTTTTCTTTTGACTTTTTCAGTGGTGCAGCTAACAAATCGGCTTTTTCATCTAATTTGCGTGTAATTGCGACAAACGAGTTTTCATAAACACATTGAAGTAAGTCGCCAAGGTCATGTACAACAGATGACAAAACGGATATGTAATGACGAATTTTGCCCTCATCCATAGACTCACCATTCGTCTTTATTGTCTTCTGTAACTGCATAACAGCCATTTTAAACCCATCTATGCAATCTTGCAAATTGCTACTTATTCTTCGACGGGAATTGGGCTGTATGGAGTCATTATCAAAATCGAATCGCTCTTCATATTTAATTAGGGTATTGCCATCAATTATTGATCTCGATACAGAATCTACCCTTACAAATACAAATGAACTATCCGTAAATTGAATTTTTTCATAACCATCATGTTCTAACTCTGCAACATCTATTGACATCAGTTTCGTTCGAGAAATAATTTTCTGGCCAAGAAGAGCATTAATAGAACTCTCTATATCATTATCAGAGTTTGCGGAGTTATCTTTTTGTGCATACCAATCATCTAGAAGAGAAGCAAATGCCGCATCTGCTTCAACATTAAGTACATTTACACTATCGACCAATTCATCTACAGATACGCATAAAGCATCAACATCATATTTAATAGAGTCACCGGGGGATACCAACTTCACTAATTCTTTATAAAGTCTTGAAGCATCTATACTATCTGAAGAAACAATATCACTTATGGTATCATATACAGACTGGTTCGGAAGTGTAATTTCGGTTTCTTTTTCTAATTCTTCACGTTCTTCTATAGAACTGACATAAGCATCATTACTAAGTGACAAATCGTCTGATAACTGACACCTATCAACTTTAATATTACTTGTGGCAACGCTAAAATCAACCATTACTCCTACTGGCAGTTCATTGCTGCCAAATTGACTAACAGCCACCCATCTGTCAGATTTTTCGTCATAAGTGGCCTTTAAGATCCGCCAGTTGCTCTTGTCAGTATAGACACGGATGGTTACGTCATTAACAACCGTAGTATCATTATTGGTCAAGTCAGCTACAAAAGTAATGTCCGTTGTTGTGTAGAACATGTAAGATGGTTGATCAATGGTCTTGTTTTGTAGGTCAAAGACAACCTCAATGTTCTTCTTCAACCAGCCATTGTAGAACGACATCGTAACAGTCTTGGCCTCGATACAACTCATGTCATACAGAACTTCTTTCGTTTCTGTTTGCATTTCCAGTCCATTGGCAGTTGTCAGCTTTGCGTAAATGCTATGCGTTGAAAGGTTGTAAGGCTTTTCAAGTTCCACTGTCGTTGCCCATGAGCCATTAGCCAGTGCGGTTGTTTGCCCTATCAATGTGCCGCTATCATAGATTTCCACAGTTGACTTGCTTGGAGCAGTACCACTGACTGGCATCGTCGTCTTTGCCACAGCAGAAGGAACACTTATGCTAAGGTCTTTCACGACAAAGTTTACATTACCTATCGGCTGCGTTATGGTTTTTCCATTCAGTGTGAACTGTACCTGTGCCGTGGCGGTGTGGTCGCCACCTGCCGTAGGAATGAGGCAGAAGCGGACACGCTCACCGTAGTAGTCGAGGGGCACCACGACCTGATTGTCAGCGTAGGTGTAGCTGGCGGTGGTGCTGCCGCGCATCACGGAGTTCTCCAAGAAGGAAGTCTTCTCGGGCAGGCTGACGATGAACTTCACGTCGCTCACGCTGTTGGCGTATGCGGGCTTGAAGTCAATCTTGCCGGTGATGGTGAGGTAGTTGCCCGTGGTGATCTGGCTTTTGTTCACGGAGACGGACGTGCCGTCACCTGTGTAGTAGAGTTTCGACTCGTCGAGGAAGGGGATGAGCGCGTTCTCTACCGTGGCTATATCTCCGCTGTGCACGGTGACCGTGTTCTTCACATAGTCGATGCCCTCACGCAAACCGGCCTCAGCAAACTGGCTGATGGAGCCGATGCTGTTGAAGAACTGGCTATTAGCCATGCTGACAAGGGTGTACTGACCGTCCTGCAATTCACTGATGGAGAGAGATGCTGATGCATAGTCATACTTCTTTATCAATTGTCCATTAGCGGTGTACAATATAGCTACTACACTGGGATTATCCGTCTGCCGGAACGATGCCAAAATACCACCGAGCTGTTTGATGCCGAGTGTTACCGATGCACGGTCGAGCGTATCGACAGCGGCTGTTGCAGTAACAGGCATGAACTTTTGGTTCTTGCTAGTAGCCGTGACTGTCAGTTCCGTACCGGCAGGCAACTGCTCCATCAGCACAATCTGCGGATATTGAACGTTCAAATCCGTTATCTGCTGCTGGGTTGTTGCATTGAATACGGTATAAGCTACGTTAGCGTAGTCGCTATAATAGCTCTGCGTCTCACCATCAACTGGCTGATAGGTCAAGTCAAGCGATATCGTTGTACCACTGATGTCCTTCAGTTCAAATGTAGGCACTTCTGCTATCAACGTTTCAAGCGACTGGCTCTTGCTGACGTAATCGGTCATTGAAGCTGTAATATTTGTTTTCGCCTCATAGACAGTCTGTGACCAGTTGCCCTGACGGTCAGTCTTAACCGTAAATGCCTTCGAGTAAAGCCCATTCAGCATCTGGCTGATGGCTACAGTGGCACCGCTTAACGGCTGACCCGTCTTCACATCCGTCACCTTACCAGCAATCGTCATTTGCGGGATAGCAGACAATGTATAACTGATGCTGTTCTCTGCCTGCACCTCGTAGAGCGAGTCGGCAGGCAATAGATACTCCATACCTAACGACTGCGGCAACGTGATGCGGAACTTGGCCTTGGCACCCTCCATTTGGCCTGCCAACACGTTGCCTTTGGTCAGGTAGGTGTCTTTGTAGTCCATCCAGGTGATGGCGGTCTGACCTGTTACGTCTTCTCCCGTAGGTGTGAGTACCTTCAGGGTCAGTGTGCGCGGAATTGACAGATGCGGGAACGTCACACTGACATCCTTATCTACAATGTCGATACCGTCTACTTCGCCCAACACATCGCTCTGCGCATTCTTCAGGTAGACGTTGTAGCTGGTCTTATGAATCAGGCTATTGAACGTATAGGTCATACGGTTCGTAATGACATAGCGCTGCTTCTGTCCGCTCTTGGCATTGATCAACTCTATATACATATCCTTATAGAGCGAGAGGTCTGTACCATCAGGCAGATTCACCTCCAAGGCACTCACCTGATTGCTCAGTGGCAGAATTGTAAAGTCTTTCCATCCATCAGCCTCCTGATAAAGCGAAAGCGCATCAGCAGGGACATAGACAACCATTCCATCTTGTACGCCCTCAAAAGCACGATTGCCAATAGTAGGCGGCGTAGCAGAATAGCAACTCAGACTGGACAGATTACTACAGTTATAAAAAGCATTGTATTGTATTGACTCAATACTTGCAGGCAACGCAACTGTTGTCAAAACCGTATTACCACTGAAGTTATATGAAGGAACGTATGTTAAGCCATAAGTCCTGCTCATGTCAAGGAACGTACAGTTAGAATAGTTGTTCACTACGCCCCAGTCGTACTGACTGATGGGGCCACCTACAGTTATCATCTGCACCTTGTCGTAGTTGCCGCCAGTAGTATTATAGACTGCATTGCTTAAGCTACCGGGGGTGAAATCATCAACAATGACCTCACCTGTCTCTTCATTCCAATAGTTCTTATTGGGATTACTGGGATTCGACGGATTATAATCGTAGACTGCTGTCAACCGGATATGGTCTGCCGGCATTTGGAAACGGTAGTTACGGTCTGTACTCACCGTTTCGCCATCCTGTTGCCACTCACGGAACACAAAACCTGTATTGGGATAGGCATAGATGCTGCACGAACGTCGTGCCACCACTTCCGTTGTTTTGTTCCAGCTGAACGAGCCTGCATTGGCAGGCTTAGTATCTAGCGTAACGGTGTAGTAGATTTGTGCCGTATCAGGATTGGCAGGACTGCTCGGATCATAGTGATAGACAGCCTTCAATTCGGCATCTTTCTCAGGCATTGTGAAGTAGAAACTCTGACTTTCTGATACTAAGGTGTCTGCAGATGTCCACTTGTCAAAAACATAACCCGAATTGTTGTAGGCACGAAGATACACCCTTTCTCCTGAAATGTGCTGTTCCTTGCTATTACGGTTGAAGGAACCTGCATTGGTTGGAGTAGTTGAGAGTGTCAGTGTGTATTTTTTCCCTTCAGTATCCGGATTAGGGGGACTTGCCGGGTCGTAATGATAGACGGCCGTCAATGTTGCGTCATGTTCCGGCATGGTGAAGTAGAAATTCTGACTTTCAGAAACAATGGTATCTGCGGACATCCAATAGTCAAACACATAACCAGTATTGACATAGGCTCGCATATAGATGCTGCTGCCAGCCTGATACTGAGTACCACTGTTGCGATTAAAATAGCCAGCATTTGCCGGGCTTGCACTCAAGGTCAGTGTGTATGCCTCATCTGTCGCGTCCACCCAAGGCGAGGTCGGCAAGAAGCTATTGCCGTTGGCCCAGCCAACTTGCGTACACAACGTAAGCTGGCACAGCCATAGGACACAGAAACTTAATAATCTATTCATAGTCCATGAAGTTTGGTTCACGAATTATATTAATTATATTAAGGTATAAGAAAGTGGGGGTGATTACTTCACCACCACCTTCTTACCATTATTGATATAGACACCCTTCTGGGGCTGACTGATACGACGTCCCTGCAGGTCATAGTATTCTGTAGATGTCGAGGTAGTACCCTCAACAGCCTTGATACCCGTGGTCTCACCATTGCCCAAGCGGATGGCAAAGCGTCCTTCTATTGTACCCTTGTCGGCATTGAAGGTATAGCCCTCCGTTCCGTCAATACGAATTTCTGTTCCTGTAAGACGGTCAATCAAATAAACCTCATTGTTAACCTTCGTGTTGAGTGCCAATATGTAAGTCCCCTCTGCGCCGAGCTGAATACCGAGTTCTACTATGCCCTCACCCAACGGACGTTCATTGATGGCAAAGCGTACGTCATTCTGTAGCGTATAGAGCTGAGCACTCTTACCCTCCAAACTCATGAACTTGCTGGCATCGCGACCTGACTCGTAATCCATCTTCGCACTGCTGTTGATGACGAAACGGGTGCGGTCGCCCATCTCATTACCTGTCAGTGTCACGTTGAATACGCTACGTTCCACTGAACTGGCGGCACGGTTCGTATTGTAATCAATGTCACGGACGGTAAGATTGGTCTGACGTCCTTCCTTCATGAAGGTGATTTTATCCTCATTCACCGGACGTTGTACGAAGAAGGCCTGTCCAGGATTCAGAATATAACTGTCGTCAGCAGGTGAATATGCCTCATAAACACTGTTATAACCGTTCCATATAGTAATAGGTGCAGAAGTCAGCATAGCACGGGTGTCATAGAAGCAAGGATAGGGGTTACCGATAAAGTTCCAACTGCGGTTATGCTCAAACTCGCTTTCATAGTAAGCCAAATCCACCTCCAGATCCTTATTGACAAACATATTGTTCTTATTGACGGTCTGCAAGGCATCCAAGAAGAACCCGTTATAGCTACGATTGGCATCAGTTGAGGCACTTTGCCAAATGTATCCCTGACCTGCCTGCAATGTACTGTCTGCTGTCATGTTAACCCACGTCTCACTGGTCAGACCTTCCGCACGCTTCTGACCATCATACTTACGGATAACGAAAGGAGTCCCTTCGTATGCTAATCGAATATCGCTCACCTTCACATCGAAGGGCACAGCTATGAAGTCCCAGACATTAGCACGAGTCCAGACTTCCAACGTCACATTGTCTGCTCGAACATTGGCATTGTTGACCAACGATGCGTATGCATCTCTTTTATATTCATAGTTACCTGTATTGTAGTTATACTGAGTATTACGAGCTGTATTTGGGTCATACTTCATTGTAAACTGACTTGCAGAGAGCGTAGAATTACCATTTACAGTCAAGCTGCCATAACGGCTTTGATTGTCATCACTTGTAATATACACATTTGGTTTGTACTCAATATTGAGACTGTCAGGCCAATTCAACTTATAGTCTGAAGTAATCGTGATATTGTCGGGCATCATATTTTCACCAACAATATTAAATCTGTCCCAATAAGACGACTGCTTGTAGACATTAACTGACAAGCTGGGAACAGTCAGCGCACACTGACTCTCACTACCACCCATGATATTATTATTTGCATAAGGTGGAACAATAGCCTTACAGGTCATCTTTGTTAAATTCTGACAATTAGTGAATGGGTAATAATATACATTTAGCAAAGTACTTGGCAAAATGACCTCTTCCAAAGTTGAACAATTCCTAAATGCTCTTTCATTGATTGTAGTCACTCCCTCAGGAATTTCCAACTTCTTCAAAGAGGAACAATAGGCAAACGCATAATAATTGATGGTTTGCAGCGTTTGTGGCAACAGCAACTCTGTGAGACTTGTACAATAACAGAACGCATTATTTCCTATGGCTGTTAAGCCATCTGCTATGACGACTTTCTCAAGGCTCGTCTGGTAACCAAAAGAGTACTCGCCCAAGGTTTGTAAAGTACTGGGCAAAGACACTTCCTTCAAGGCACCACCCTTTTCACGGTAATAACCTTGTTCGTCATAATAGCCACTTGTATTGCTATAGAAAGCATAACTGCCGATACTTGTCAATCCTTCAGGGAAGTTTACACTTGCCAATGCATAACAATTGTAAAAAGCATACGAACCGATAGACTGCAACGCTGCGGGTAGTGTTATATTAGTTATATTCTGACAGCCATAGAATGCCTCAGATCCTATAGATTTTAAATTATCGGGTAAGACAACACGGCGCAAGCCTGTCTTTTGATAGAATTGTGAACTCGGGATAGCCGCCCAATCAAGTTTGGACATGTCGATTTCCACTAAGGAAGTCAGTCTGTCTTTCAAAGTAGCAATGTCATCTGCATTCAGTCTTCCACTCAAACGAATGCTTTGTACATCAGCAAAATTCTCCACTTTTGCTAAGATTGAGTCACCCATAGCTCCTGGTGTAGTAACAGCGATGTCAAGATGCAGGTAATTCAAACGAACCGTCTGCTCATCAATAACAGCCTTCAAAGCTCTTGCCTCTTCAGTGGAAAGTGTACCACCTACATAGGCCGTATTGAAGACATTCATCAGCGAATCACCTTCAGCCACACTGGTACTATTCATAAATGTTCCTTCAGCCAGGCGGTTCTTCAATGCATCAGCAGATGCAGCCAACTCCGAATATGCTTTAATGTTAACCAGTGCGACTTTCCCGTATTCTGCAACTGCTATAAAAGCATCAGCCATATCTTCATAAATAGTTGTCCCATTCAAAGTGGTGATTCTTTTTTGCAATTCTGTTTTCATAGAACTGCTCATGGCAGCTGCCTGCAACTGAGTAGCCCATGTGGCAATGGAGTCGCGATAGTACTTCAATTCGGCTTCGTCAACAAATGAAAGACGGAAATTGTCGGCCGCAACACAACTCCAATACCATTGCTGATTACTGTTGCGAATTCCAATACGAAGCGAATTGTTAGTAACACGGCCAAACACGGCATTGTCATATAATCCATTATTAAAAGCAACAGCAATAGGAGTCCATGAATTACTTGAATTCGGAATGTATTTACCTTCAGGAGTTATCGTATAATAATCACCATAGATGTTTTCATCTTGGGCATCCGCATAATCGTTCTTAATAGACTGACTGTACTCGTTAATATAAATCTTTGTTGAAGGTTCCTCGTTTATATTTGTTCTAACTTCATCAACACTTGCATTACGCTGCATGGCCTGGGCTTGTAGTAGGTAAAGACCGTTAGGAACATCTGTTAAATCTTGGTATATGTCAAACGAATTCCCTATTGAATAGTTACCGTTGTACCAATATACAAAATTGTTGTCTTCGTTGTTTCTGGTTCCATAGTCATAACCACTGTACCAGTTAAACGACCAGTAATTCGATCCATTGTCAAATGAAGGATTCCTCAGTTCTGGAATGGTCAAGGTGTCACGCATAGTAACATCAGACGTTTTCTTCAACTCGCAGAGGAAGAACTCGTCAAACTGAATGTCGCTATAATTGTCGCTCAAACGGAACTGTAACCACATAAAATCCTCCGAATCGAAAACTAAGGATGTACGTACCCAAGAACCATCTTCCGACACATTTGCATTCTCATAAACATTGTCTGTAGTATCACTGCTGCTACGACCCAATATCGTTTTGCATCCATCTCCATACTCATTCTGTGCAGCACCCGTTGACTCTAAGTTTGTCAAACTAAACACAGGAGAATACGACTCTTCGTAGATGCCGCGTGTCCAAAAGCTCAAATAGTATTTCTTTCCTGTATCCAAGGCCCAATGCTTGGCAATGGCATAGGAACTTGTAGGGGAACAACTGCTTTGATAGATGTAAGGTGAATTATTTACTCCATCATAATCATACCAATAGATATAATAATTCACACGAGCTGTGGAATTGTAATTGTTACCACGAGCCCATCCGGTAAGACTGCTGTCGTCAAAGCCTCCGTTTGAAATTAAATTGCGTAGTGCCGTGTACGACGTTCCATCGATAGTCACTTGGTCACCAGTTTTGAGACCATAATCAACTTTTTGGGCATGTAGTACTGAGAAAAACATCCCTAATACAGCGGAAAGCATTAATACCTTTTTCATAATTTATTGTTTTTTAGTTAATAATAATATACACACAATATGATATACACACAAATTTAGGCACACTATTATAAGTAGTTATAGCCAACACACGTGTCATTTTTCTCTGCCTACTCAACACCCCAGAATTCGGCAATGCGCAGACTTTAGTTCTTGTACCACTTACAATACGGAAAAAGGCGTAGGTGTCTGTTCTTCTGTCCATCCTGGATCCAAAGGCCTTCGCATTGACCAACCCACACAGGATAGACAACGCAGTTAACCCACGCCAGTACGCACACTATATTGATTATGGATATATAGAAACGTACCACGTGACGCTTCGGTTGTCATCTGCCTGCTGTGGGTTTGGAAGTTGCGAAGTTCTTGGACCACAACGACAGACGTTCGAAAACGTCTTTCTCATATATAAGACCGCCCGCTCACCCACTGCTGGGCTAACAAACGATGCCGCAAAGTTACATATTATTTTTGAAATAACAAAACTTTTCGTAAAAAAAAGTTGTGCTTCCAAGTTTTCCCTTCAAAATTTGGTAGAATAAAAATAAGTGCGTAACTTTGCCACAAAAATCTAAGGATATGGCGAACGAACGTACCTTAATCAGCTTCGACTGGGCCTTGAAGCGACTGTTGCGCGACAAGGCTAACTTCGACGTGCTTGAAGGTTTCCTGTCTACGCTGCTGAATACTACGATCAAGATTCACAGGCTGCTGGAGAGTGAAAGCAACAAAGACCGCGACGATTCCAAGATGAACCGTGTGGACATCCTGGCAGAGGATACTGACGGGGAACTGCTCTTGATTGAGGTGCAGGGCGAGTCGGAATATGCTTATTTCCAGCGCATCCTCTTCGGAGCCTCTAAACTGGTCACGGAATATATTGACAGCGGACAGAACTACGACAATGTGAAGAAAGTGTTCTCCATCAACATCGTTTACTTTGACCTCGGTCAGGGTAAGGATTTTGTCTACCACGGAAAGACGGAGTTCAGGGGTGTCCATAACGACGAGATATTGAAGCTGTCTACCTTCCAGCGTCAGCAGTTTGGTGTCGACGAAGTATATAAGTTGTATCCGGAATATTATATTCTGAAGGTCAACGACTTCAACCGCTGGTCGAAAGTACCTTTGGAGCAGTGGATTTATTTCCTCTCTACCAGTCAGATTCCCGAGGATGCCGATGCACCGGGCTTGAAAGCTGCCCGTGAGAAGTTGCAACTGTCGCAGATGACGAAGGAAGAGCAGGCAGCCTATCGTCGCTATTTGGATGACCGTGTCATCTTGGCAGACCAGATTTTCACCGCCAAGGGTGAAGGTCGTTTAGCGGGACTCGCAGAAGGTCGTGCAGCAGGTCTTGAGGAGGGAATGCAGAAAGAAAAGCTGGCTAATGCCCGCAAGATGAAAGCAGACAATATGCCAGCAGATCTGATAGCAAAATACACGGGTCTCTCTCTCGAAGAGATAGCCAATCTGTAATTGGCCTAACCTGCCATTACGATGCTATCGGAAGATTCGGCAGATGCAGTTCTGCATGATGGAGGTTGGACGAAGGCCATCATGATCGTGAGAATGAAATTGGGCCAGCTGTAATTTAGATATGGATTTCATTTTCAAGTTGATTTTGATTCGTTTTCAAGTTACAAAATATTTTTTCTAAGTTGATTGCTGACAGTTTTCAATCAGGATTGTTCCGACTATTATCATGTTGTACATTATCCAGAAGTTGCTTCATCAGCATACGCGCGCGTTTAAATTTTAATTATTTAAAATTAATTTTAATTATTCCCCCCCTATAAGGGGGCAATTTAATTATTAATTATTTTTTAATTTATTAATTTTATGCGCGTGCGCGTGACTTCGCATCCGAATATGGCATTTATACCAGATGCTCAATGAGTTCGGTGCGTTCGCCGGGCAGCATGTCGATGACGGGAATCTCGATCATCGTGTAGCATCCGGGCTGCAGACGCATGGAGGCGCGAGCCACGTTGAC
>ODAJ012169176.1_pt1 | contig 15977 bp, 12 predicted proteins | sample 1539241 | NCBI WGS metagenome assembly ODAJ01 (sample SAMN02144231, study PRJEB22623) | gut metagenome | biome: sheep rumen | host: Ovis aries | place: New Zealand
CTCTTCTGCCCCGTGCAGACGACATCGTGGCACAGCGGTATCTGCGCCAGCAGCGCCGGAATGTCGGTCTTCCCGACCACCTCGAGGTCTTTGTCGGAGGCGTTGCCGCTCAAGCGACGCACGGCACAGGCGGTATCGTAGATCGCTATTCCACGCGCTTCCAGCAGGGCTTTGATGTCCTCCAGGCGGAAGGTCTTGTTGGCAGCATCCACCAGCCGCTGCGAGTCGCCGTAGAACACCAGCCCGAAAATCTCCCACATCATGTTGGTGCGGTTGGGATAGAAGAATTCCATGCACCAGCGCTTGCGCGGCGGCGGGAAGCTGCCGAGCATCAGCAATCTGGCTTCCGACGGGAGGAAAGGCTGCAAAGGATGGCGTTCGATGTCTGTCATAGGGTTTTACGGTAGTGGCAATTGATTACTTCGTTACATCCACCGTGCCAGTTGTGCATGCCGCCCCCAAGGCAGTCGCGGAACTTGCGGCAGTCTTTGCACATGCCTTTTCTCGCCCACGAACGGTCGCGGAAAGGCCCGAACCCCGTGTTCCACACCTCCCACAGATTGTCACGGTAGATGTTGCCTTGCCCGAAAGCTTGGCGGTCAATATTAGGACAGGCGCAGATGGTGCCGTCGATGAGCACGGAGGCGATGTTGATGCCCGCATGGCAGAAGAAAGGATTTTGCCGCACGCGCCATTCGTAGCGCCCCAGGTACCCCTCGCAGCTGAAGGTGACGTTCATCGCGCTCTCCGGCTTCTCTCGCTTGGCTTGGATAAACTCCATCAGCTCCGCGAACTGGGCGTTGGTGAGTTGCAGCTCGGGCTGGCCGGCGGCACGACCGATGGGGATGATGGTGAAGAGCCTCCATTGCGGCACCCCGAGCGACGCCAGCCGGTCGTGGATCTGCTGCAGTTGCGGCAAGGTGCGCTGGTTGACGCAGGTCACCACGTCGAAGTTGATCCGCGGCTCACGGGCGGCGATGGCGACGGCCTCGAGCGCACGCTGACAGCTGCCCGCGCGCCCGCGCATCCAGTCGTGCTCCTTCTCCAACCCGTCGAGGCTGATGGTGAGAGCCCCCATGCCGGCAGCCACCAGTCGGCGGTGCATCTGCGCATCGTAGAACCAGCCGTTGCTCACCATGCCCCACCCTACACCGCGCTGGCACAGGGCACGTCCCACCTCCTCGATGTCGGGTCTCAACAGCGGTTCACCGCCTGTGAGGACAACAGTGAAGGGACGAGGCAGGGCCTCGCGGGGGATGGTGTCGAAAGCGCAAAGGAAATCGTCGAGCGGCATGTCGGGAGCCGAACCCGGAGCAGCGCAGTCGCTGCCACAATGGCGGCAATGCAGGTTGCACCGTGTGGTGCACTCCCAGAAGAGATAGTTCAACTCATGGATACGCGTCTCGTTCCACCGGAAAAGACGACCCAACTGGTCACGGAAGAGGCTGGGCATCAATTCACGCGGCTGAGAACAACATCGATGGTGTCGGACATGACGCCGTCGAGGACGGTGTCCTTGACCTCATAGAGCGAGTCGGCGTCGGAGAAACGGAACCTGATATCCATGCCTTTGCATCTGGTCACCCGGCAACGCAACCTACCCGTAGAATCGGTTTTCCCGCAAAAATCCCAATCATACTCGTAGTCGCCGTTCGACTGGGGGCAGCTGTTCACCTCGACATTGGGGACAGGGAGCCCATCCACGTCTTCCACCACCCGGAAATTACAATCCCACTCGAGACATTCAGGGCCGGTGCCATAACAGGCCTGGAAGACGAACATGGCGGCCGTCAGCGAGATTCCACCCAATACTTTTCTCAACCATTGCATCGTACATGCGTTTTAATCCGTTTCAAAATGCAAAAGTACATCATTTTCTCCGACTGGCCAAATTTTTCTTCCGTGTCAACTCCACCAAACAACGGAGTTGTGGCGAAAAGATGCGGAAGAAAGGACCCGGCAGGAGGAAACTGCAATAAAAATGTTAAATTTTCATTGCGACACAATTAAAACGGGAAAAGGGAGTTATTAAGGCATAAATGAATGTTCAACAAAAAAGGCGCGTATGATGCAGCAATATGATTTTTCAAGCACAGACACATTTTCTTCTGCTGCAAGCACAGACATACAGCCCTCGGAACAAACGCTCCAGAACATCCTGAGCTTCGCCCGGAGCTACCAGGCGGTCGAGGTGGAAGGAATGACGATTGAGGTCTATCTCAATTAGGCAGAAAAAAACGGAAGCGGGCCGGTTGCAACCGGCCCGCTTCTATTTTTCAGAGTTTTTCGACCCATTGTTTTATCTGTTGCTCGTCGTCGAGCCGGCAGACGAGCAGCGAATGGTCGCGCAAAGCCACGAGGCAGTGGTCGAGCCCCTGGACGATGGCTTCGTAGCCAGATTCGACATTGACCACGCTGTTGTGGGTATCGACGACGACGACCTTGCCGTTAATTGCGTTGTCGCACTCGTCGTGGGCGGCATGGGTGTAGAGCGAGCCCCAAGTGCCGATGTCGCTCCAGCCAAAGTCGGCAGCCACCGTGTAGCGGCTTTGGCTACGCTCCATGACGCCGTAGTCGATGCTGATGTTCTCGCAGCGTTCGAACTGGCGGTTGATGAACTCCTGCTCACGTGCGGTGCCGAAGTCGGCGCATCCCTCGTCGAAGAGGGCGGCCATATCGGGCAGGTGCTGGCGGAAGGCAGCCATGATGGCGTCGGTGCTCCAGAGAAAGATGCCCGAATTCCAGAAATAGCGTCCGTCGGCCACAAAGCGCTTGGCGGTTTCAAGGTCGGGTTTCTCCTTGAAGTTCTTCACAGGCACGATGCCGTCCTGCACAGTCTCCACCTCGATGTAACCGTAGCCGGTCTCGGGCCGGGAAGGACGGATGCCGATGGTCATCAGCGCGTCGCGGTGCCCTTCGACAAAGTCAAGACCCTGGCCGATGACACGCTGGAATTCACGTTCGTTGGTGACGAGATGGTCGGCCGGCGTGACGGCGACAGAAGCCTCGGGACACTGGCTGAGGATGTGCCACGTGGCGTAGGCAATGCAGGGCGCGGTGTTGCGGCGCATAGGTTCACAAAGTACCTGGTCGGCGTTGAGTTCAGGCAACTGTTCGAGGACCAATTGCTTGTAGGCGGCATTGGTGACCACGAGGAAATGCTCGGCCGGCACCAAGGGGAGGAAGCGCTCGAAGGTGGCGCGGATGAAGCTCTTGCCGGTGCCGAGCACATCGAGGAACTGCTTGGGATAGTTGTTCTTGCTGAGAGGCCAGAAGCGGCTTCCGATGCCGCCGGCCATGATGACACAGTATCTTTCCATAGAATAGCGTTTAGTGTTCTGTGCTTGGTTTTAAATCTCCATGGTGCGGGCACGGCGCAACTCGAAGTCGCGTCCGAGGTATTTCTCGCGCACGTCGGGGTCGGCGGCCATTTCCTCAGAGGTGCCGTGGTGGAGCACAGAGCCTTCGTAGAGGAGGTAGGCGCGGTCGGTGATGGCGAGGGTTTCACGCACATTGTGGTCGGTGATGAGAATGCCGATGTTGCGCTCCTTGAGATGGGCCACAATGTCCTGGATGTCCTGCACGGCGATGGGATCGACGCCGGCAAAGGGTTCGTCGAGAAGGAGGAACATGGGGTCGTTGGCCAACGCACGGGCGATCTCGGTGCGACGACGTTCGCCACCGCTGAGCTGAATTCCCTTGCTCTTGCGGATGTGCTGCAGCCGGAACTCGTCGAGGAGCGATTCCAGCTTCGCACGCTGCTGCTCCTTGTCGAGGTCCTTGCGGAATTCGAGGATGGAGGCGATATTGTCCTCGACACTCATCTGACGGAAGACGGAGGCTTCCTGGGCCAGATACCCCACACCGAGCTGGGCGCGGCGATACATAGGCAGACGGGTGATTTCGGTGACGGTGTCGCCGTCCTGCATAAAGACGCGGCCCGAATTGGGCTTGATGATGCCGACGACCATGTAGAACGTCGTGGTCTTGCCGGCACCGTTGGGTCCCAGCAACCCTACAATCTCGCCCTGGCTCACCTCGACGGAGACCGAGTTGACCACGGTGCGCGAACGGTATATCTTGACAACCTTGTCGGTATAGAGTTTCATATAATTCCTTCTCTTAAGATGTCGTGGATGTGGATGATGCCCAGATAACGCCCGTCGGCATCGACGACAATCAGCTGCGTGATGGAGTTGGCACGCATGAGCTGGAGTGCGGTGACGGCGTACTCGGTGTCGAGGATGCGCTTGGGGTTGGGGTTCATGATGTCGGACGCATGCTTGGGTTCATGGAAGGTTTGCATCATGCGGCGCAGGTCGCCGTCGGTGACGATGCCACGGATCTGCCCGTCTTCCTCGACCACGGTGCATCCAAGGCGCTTTGAGGTCATTTCGAGGATGGTGTCGGGAATGGAGGCGTCGGGGGGCACACAAGGACGCTCGTTCTGCACATAGAGGTCGGCCACATGGAGATAGAGCTGCTTGCCGAGGGCTCCGCCAGGGTGGAACCGGGCGAAGTCGCGGGCGGTGAAGTTGCGGCATTCGATGAGAGCCACCGCCAGGGCATCACCCATGACCAACTGGGCCGTGGTGCTGCTGGTGGGCGCCAAGTTGTTGGGGCAGGCCTCATGCTCCACGGTGGTGTTGAGCACGATGTCGGCCTCGTGGGCGAGGTAGGAGTCGGTGTTGCCGACAATGGCAATCAGCCTGTTTCCAAAGTTCTTTATCAGAGGAACCAGCACTTTGATTTCCGGGGTGTTGCCGCTTTTGGAAATGCAGATAACCACATCGTCGGGGCGAACCATGCCGAGATCGCCGTGAATGGCGTCGGCAGCATGAAGGAAGAGTGCCGGCGTGCCGGTGGAGTTGAAGGTGGAGACAATTTTGGTGGCGATGTTGGCGCTCTTGCCGATACCCGTCACCACCACACGGCCGGAGGTCGAAAAAAGGGTTTCAACCGCCTCGGCAAAGGCATCATCAATGTAGTTGCTCAGGTTTTCGACAGCTTTTTTTTCATCCTCAATCACCTGAATAGCAATCTGTTTTATCTCTTCTCTATTTTTCACGGAGAAAATATTTTGCCAGTTTGATATTATTTTGTATCTTTGTAAAACTGAAATAAGTAACGCTGAATTGCGTTTAATATTGCCTACCGAGATGAAAGATTTACACACCTATCTGAAAGAAATATTCGGCTTCAACCAATTCAAAGGCGACCAAGAAGCCATCATCCAAAGCCTGCTCGACGGCAACGACACTTTTGTCATCATGCCCACGGGCGGGGGCAAGAGCCTCTGCTACCAGCTGCCAGCCATGATACTGGATGGCACCGCCATCGTGGTGTCGCCCTTGATAGCGCTGATGAAGAACCAGGTGGATGCCGTGCGCTACACCTCGGGCACCACCGACGTGGCCCACTTCCTCAACTCATCGCTTTCACGCGTGCAACAGAACGAGGTGAAGGACGACCTGCTCAAGGGCGGCACTAAACTGCTCTATGTGGCCCCCGAGACCCTCTCGAAGGAGGACACCATCGAGCTGCTAAAGCAGATACCCATTTCTTTCTTTGCCATTGACGAGGCCCATTGCATCTCGGAGTGGGGCCATGACTTCCGTCCCGAATACCGACGTCTGCGCGAAGCCATCAAGGCCATACGTCCAGACGCTCCCATCCTGACCCTTACCGCCTCGGCCACCCCCAAGGTGCAGCAGGACATCATCAAGAACCTGGGGATGGAGCAGGCCAAGACATTCATCTCGAGCTTCAACCGCCCCAATCTCTATTATGAGGTGCGACCCAAACCCGCCGATGCCATGCAGCTCCACAAGGAGATTATCCGCTTCATCAAGGAGAATCCCAACAAGAGCGGCATCATCTATTGTCTGACACGCAAGAAAGTGGAAGACCTGGCCGAGCTGCTGGTCATCAACGGCATCAAAGCCCTGCCCTACCACGCGGGACTGGACAGCAAAGTGCGATCCGAAAACCAGGACAAATTCCTCACCGAGGAGGTGGATGTCATCGTGGCCACCATCGCTTTCGGCATGGGCATCGACAAACCCGACGTGCGCTTTGTCATCCACTATGACATCCCCAAAAGCATCGAGGGCTACTATCAGGAAACCGGACGTGCCGGCCGCGACGGAGGCGAAGGACGATGCATTGCCTTCTACAGCGAGCAAGACGTTGAGAAGCTCTACAAGTTCTTCTCCGACAAGAACGCCTCCGAACAGGAGATGGCCCGCCAGTTGGTGCAGGAGATGGTCTCCTACGCCGAAAGTTCGGCCTGCCGCCGACTGAACATCCTGCGCTACTTCGGCGAGGATTACAACGAGACCTATTGCGGCAACTGCGACAACTGCCTGCATCCCCGTCCGCAGGTCGAAGCCAAAGAGGAAATGCAGCTGGCTCTTGAGACCATTGTCGCCATGAAACAGGCCTTCAAACCCAAAGACATCGTCGATGTGCTTCTGGGACACAAGAACACCAACACCAAGAGCTACCACCTCGACCGCCTCGAACAGTTCGGCAGCGGCGCCGATGTTCCCTCTGCAGGCGGTCCCGCCGAACTATTCTGGAAAGCGGTGCTTAGACAGGCCATCTTCGAGAACCTTGTCCAGAAAGAAGTGGAGCAATATGGCGTGCTGAAACTCACCCCCGCAGGACATAAATACATCAAGAACCCTTATACCATCTACGTCACTCCCGACCACGACTACACCGCCTCGAGCGAAGACGAAGACGAAGAACTGATGAATGCAGCCGGCGGTGCCTCGGCGGCCGGCGACGAAGCCCTCTATGTGCAGCTCAAGAGCCTGCGCCGCAGTATCGCCACCCGCGAGAAGATACCCGCCTACGCCATTTTCGAAGACACCTCGCTCAAGGACATGACCTTGCAATACCCCTGCTCGGTCGAAGAACTGAGCCACTGCTCCGGTGTCGGCATCGCCAAAGCACAGAAGCACGGCGGCCCCTTCATAGAACTCATCAAGAAATACGTCGAAGACAACGACATCGAACGTCCGCAGGACATCGTCATCCGCACCACCGCCAACCGCTCGGCCAACAAAGTCTATATCATCCAGAGCATCGACCGCCGCAAGAGCCTCGAGGACATCGCTGCCGGGAAGGGGCTCAGCATGGACGAGCTGCTCACCGAAATGGAACACATCATCCGCAGCGGCGCCAAACTCAACATCGACTACTACATCAACGACGTCATCGAGGAAGACCACCAGGAGGTACTGATGGACTATTGGCGCGAGAGCGAGACCGCCGACCCCGACCAAGCCTTGGCCGAAGCCCTCGAAGAATTCGAGGATGACCCTGACTACACCGAGGAAGAGATACGCCTGATGCGTATCAAATTTCTGGCCGACGTGGGCCACTAATGGAAAAAAAATGTTAAAATGTGAGCCAAAAGCAGCCCCTTTGGCGTCTATACAGATATGAATGTCGCCCGAAGAATACTCCTTCTTGTCGCATTGCTTTTGACAACAATACAGGGGGCGGTGTCGCAAACCACCAGGATGGTCAACCACGACACTGTTTATGATCACTGTTGCCGATTTACTGAAGGTGTCATTATGTCAGATCGCTATGTTGCTGACTATTATGATCAATGGGCCATCATCTATCCCCACGGAAGGATTCTGGATCTCTTCATTAGCCATTTAAATTGCGAACTATCCATCTGGAGAGATGGCGCTTTACTATATAACAGTTCCAATACTGTTACAAACTGGACTCTGCGTGTTCTTGGCAACGCTATCACCATACGGATGTATAAAAACCCGGCCACTGATTATAATGTAGGAGCCACTATTTCCTGGCACGATATTAGCGGACTTCCTTCCTCGTGCAGTGCCGCCCCTTCCATTTTCTTTCCCCCCGACGCCATCTCCGATACCGGAGCCGATGTCTATTGGACGGACTACGACGAACTGACGATTATGGATTGTGGATCATCCTTCCATCAGGTGATAACGGGCGACCATGCCCACCTGTCAGGGTTAGAGCCCAACTCCCTGTATCTTGTATCTGTTCGTTCTTTGGCCGACAGCAACCGGCCTTGCTGTGCCGACTCAGCGTATTTCTATACCGATGGCCCCTACTATACCGGCAATCCCGACTTCACCAATCTGTCGTCGCCGTATGTAAGGTGCTACTATGGAAGCTTCAACCATCCCACTTCCCACATGGGGAAGATTGACTATGGACCCAAAATATCTGAAAGCCGCCACACCATCCACACCGATTCCAACGAGACCGACCCCATAACAGGAGGCTTTTTGCATACCGTCTGCCCCGGCACCGCTGCATCCGTTCGTCTTGGCAACTGGGTAAGCGGTGCCCAGGCAGAAGCCATCGCCTATCGGCTGCATATCGACACCAACATCTACTCGCTGCTAATACTTCGTTATGCCGCCGTACTGGAGAATCCCGACCATTCCCCCGCCGAGCAGCCCCGCTTCCGCTTCGAAATACTCGATTCTTCCGGAACGGTCATCGACCCACAATGTGGCATGGCCGATTTCATCGCCAGCAACCAGTTGGGATGGAATCATTACGGCGCTACCCTTTGGAAAGACTGGACCACTGTAGGTTTCGACCTCTCGCCTTACCATGGACAGGATGTATCCATCCGCTTCACCACATATGACTGTTCCGCAGGTGGCCACTATGGCTATGCCTATTTCAACGCCGAATGCCTCCGCAAAAGCGTGGCTTCGGAACAATGTGGCGATGTCGATTCCAATATCGTCATTGCCCCCGATGGGTTTCTCTACCAATGGTATAGCGACAACCCTGCCAACGTCCTTTCCACCTCTCGTTCATTCCCTTATGGAACATCCAACAATATCTACCATTGCATCCTCACATCCAAGGAAAACGCAGCTTGCCATGTCACCATGAGTGCCTATGCCGGTTCACGTTTCCCCCACGCTTCCGCTGACACAATCTTCTGTATCCCCTCGTGCCAAGGCTATACCGTGGCGTTCAACGACCGCAGCACAGTCGTCGATGACACGGGGCGGGTCATAGGCAACGCCTGCGAGACAGCACGCTGGTATTTCGGTGACGGCGACAGCTCGACCGTCATGTCACCGCAACATACCTACCACATTCCCGGTAATTATACTGTCACTTTGGTGGCCGGCATCGCGGGTGACCGCTGCCTTGACACCACCACCTTCGCCATCTCAGTACCTGATTACATGCTCATCGAACAGACCAGAACCCTTACTGGATGTGACTCACTGCTATTTGAGGATTCCTTAATGTACACCCGCGACACCCTCATCAGCCGACTACATCCTCACGCCAACAGCTGTGACACCCTCTTCCACTACAATCTTAATATACACTCCTCCGTCAGTGTCGAGTTGCCCATCGACACCTTCTGCTACAGCAGTACCTATACGTGGCGCAATCAAACCGTGGGGGACGGAAATATCACCGAGCCGACACTTTATCATTTAACCGACACTCTCGTCACTACTTATCGATGTGATTCGATAATTAGCATCGCATTGGTGCAGTTGCCTGCCGACCAAGCACCCATCATCGCCATGCCCGACTGCGAGACAAAACATTACCTGCTCAGTTCCACTTCCGACCGACCCTACCTGCGGTGGAGTTCCGACCCATACGACACCTGCCTTGCTGATGGCCGCAATACTGGTTCCGCGGTGCTGGTCTATCCCAACGAGGCCACCCTCTACTCCCTCGTCACCGATTGGGAAGATACCTCCTACTGTCCCACTACCCATTATATCCTTCTCCAACCGGTCTCCTTCCCACACGCCCAACTTCATGTCATCCCCGACCATCTCACCTACGACAACCTCGAATTGACGGCCTACGACATCGGCACCGACTACGACCGTCGCCGGTGGGTCATGGTCAGCCATCTGCCCGACCTGCAGTACGACACTGTCCGCCTTTCCGACGAAAGCAGCGTGGTCACCTTCGACGCCATGGCCACCATTGACAGCCTCACCGTCCTCCTCATCGCAGACAACAACCTCTGCCCCGACACCGCCGCCACTACCATACCCATGGTGCGTCAGCTGGTCTTTGCACCCAATGTCTTCACCCCCGACGGCGAGGAGAACCGTCGCTTCATCCTCCCCGGCCAAGGCCTGCAGAATCCCGAACTGGTCATCTATAACCGCATGGGGCACATAGTCTATTCCACCCACGACCTCGAGCAGGGATGGGACGGCACCCACAACGGAGTACCTTGTCCCCAGGCAGCCTATGTGTGGCACCTGCATTTCCAAACCACCGACGGGCCACACACCCTCGTCGGCACCGTCACCCTCCTGCGCTGACCCTCGCTGCCGGATTACCCCCTCACATAACAGACATTATGGTTCCATCATTTTAATGGAAACCAAAGGAATCCCCATACTGAGTTTCAAAACACTACATAGAATTAAAAAATCCGGGAACCCAAGAAACAAAAAGTATTTTGGATATTTTTTTTCTCTTAGTTTGAAAATAAGTCGTATTTTTGCAGCGGTCAAACGGACCATAGGGGTGCTACAAAGCGCTGTGGCTGAGAACATACCCTAAGAACTTGAACGGGATAATGCCCGCGTAAGGAATGAAATATGGTAAAACACATGTATAGTTGTGGCCGCTATCTGTTACATCAGGCCACCAGGTTTAGCCACCGGCAGATGATAGCCTGCTGCGTGCTCGGCATTTCAATTTTCAATTTTCAATTCTCAATTTCCGCTCAGGACACCGTCCGCAAACTGGACGAAGTGATGATCCAGGACGTGCGCGTGAGCAACAAGACACCGCTCACCACCAGTACCATGAACCGCGAGCAGCTCGACGAGGCCCGCTCCGCGGTGAGCCTGCCCTTCATGCTCGAAACCCAACCCTCCGTGGTGGCCAGCGGCGAGAACGGCGGCGTGGGTGCCACAGCCCTCCGCATCCGCGGCGTCGACGGCAGCCGCATCAACGTCAACATCAACGGCATCACCCTCAACGACCCCGAGAGCCAGGAGGTGTTCTGGTACAACATCCCCAACCTCGGAGGCATGGCCCAGAGCATGCAGATACAGCGCGGCGTGGGCGCCAGCAACGGCGGCAGCCCTGCTTTTGGCGCCGCCATCAACATGCAGACCCTCAACGCCCAGAACCACCCCTACGGCGAGGCCGACCTGGGCTTCGGAAGCTGGAACACACGCCAATACAGCTTCAGCGCCGGTACAGGCATCCTCAAGAACGGACTCTCCTTCGACTTCACCTATAGCGGCCTGACCTCCGACGGCTACATCCGCTCCTGGGGCACCGACCAGCAGAGCTTCTTCGGCAGCGTCAGTTGGTACGGCGAGCGCACCCTGATCAAGCTCCTCACCATCATCGGCAGCCAGACCACCGGCATCACCTGGGACGGCGCCTACGACTACGAACTCGACGCCGACCCCACCTACAACCCCTCCGGCGCCTACACCATGGACGGCAAAACCCTCTACTACCCCAACGAGACCGACAACTACTGGCAGCGCCACTACCAGCTCTATGTCTCGCACCTCCTCTCCGACAACTGGAGCCTCAACGCCGCCTTCGATTTCACCCACGGCGACGGCTACTACGAGCAGATGAAGAACAAGAAATACAAAGCCTACGGCCTCACACAGTACGAGGATGGCAGCAAGCACAACTTCGTCACCCGCAAAGAGCTGTACAACAACGCCTACACCGCCAACCTCGCCGCCCGCTACAACGGCGAGAACCTCGGCCTCTCCTTCGGCGACAACTTCCTCTACTACGACGGCGAACACTTCGGCAGCATCATCTGGTTCCGCGACACCGCCGTCCACCTCGACACCCCCTACGAATGGTACCGCAACTACGGCGACAAATACGACAACACCACCTACGTCAAAGCCAACTACGACTTCAACGACAACCTCAACGCCTACGCCGACCTCCAGCTGCGATTCATCAACTATAAGGTCTATGGCTACGCCGACGACCTCTTCGATATGGACTTCACCGCCAACTACCTCTTCTTCAACCCCAAGCTGGGCCTCAACTACCGCATCAGCGACAACCAGCGCACCTACTTCGTGGCCGGCATCAGCAACCGCGAGCCGCGCCGCAGCGACATCAAGGACGCCATCGGACGCGGCGACACCATCCTGCCCGAAAGCCTGCTCGACCTCGAGCTGGGCTACCAGTTCGCCTCCGCCCGCTGGAACTTCAGCGCCAACCTCTACGCCATGCTCTACCGCAACCAGATGACCCCCAACGGCGACGTCAGCAGCAGCGGCTACGCCCTCATGGAGAACGTCGAAAAGAGCCACCGCATCGGCATCGAACTCCAGGCCGGCTACCAGCCCGCCGACTGGTTCCGCTTCGACGCCAACCTCACGCTGAGCCACAACAAGTCCGTCGACTTCACCTACACCGACTTCGCCGACGGCGACACCGTCCTCCAAACCGTCACCGCCAACACCGACCTCTCCCTCTCGCCCTCCATCGTCGGCGCCGCCATCGCCACCTTCATCCCCGTCAAGGATGCCAAAATCCAGCTCATCGGCAAGTATGTCGGCAAGCAGTATGCCGACAACACCGGCCGCGAGTGCTACGCCATCGACCCCTACTTCCTGCTCAACGCCAAGGCTTCTTATACTTGGCACCTCGGTGGCACCAACGAGATCGAAGCCCAGCTGGTGGTCAACAACGTGCTCGACCACCAGTACCGCCTCAACGCCTGGGTGGGCGACTACTTCAGCGACGACGCCTCCTGGTACGGCTACTACCACGACCGCGCCTGGCTCCAGCAGCCCGGCATCAACTTCATGGGCCGCGTAATCTACCGCTTCTAACCCACTAACGCACTAACGCATTGAATATTCTCGACATCGTCGGCGCAGCCATCGGCTTGGTCTTTGTGTTCAGCGAATACAAGGCAAGCCGGTGGCTTTGGCCGTCGAGTCTGCTGATGGCGGCGTTCTACGCGGTCATCAACTTCTGCATCGGCTGGTACGCCAACATGGGCATCTGCATCTACAACTTCATTATATCGGTTTATGGCCTCCTGGTGTGGCGCGGCATTGTCCAAAGCAAAGAGAAGAAGGAGCGGTCCATCGCGTCCTGTCCCAAACGCCTCTGGCCATGGCTCATTGCCGCCACGGCGGTGCTGACCGTGGTGTTTCGCTGGCTGCTGGGGCTGTTGGGCGAGAGCAACATGCCATGGTTAGACGGTCTCTCGGCCGCGCTTGGCATCGTGGGCATGTGGATGCTCTCACAGAAATACTGGCAACAATGGTTCTTTTGGCTTGTCAGCGAGCCTATTTTAGCCTATATCTACCTCAGCACCGGCTACACGGCTTCGGCTGTCATGTATGCCGTCTATGAGGTGTTCTGCATCATGGGAGTCATCCGATGGAAAAAAGAAAGCATATCGTAATACTGGCGGCTGGCGGATTACCCACGCACCACGTGCCGCTCCGTGCCCTGCACGAAGCCGACATGGTGGTCTGCTGCGACAGTGCCTACGACGACTGGAACCAGGAGAATGGCGACCGGAAAGCGACCATTCCCTACGTCGTCATTGGCGATGGCGATTCACTGACTGCCGCCGACAAGCATACGCTCGGCGACCGATGGATAGAAGTGTCCGAGCAGGACTACAACGACCTGCACAAGGCCATGGAGTACGCCACAAAACAATTCACAATTCACAATTCACAATTCACAATTCTCGGTGCCACCGGCCGTCGCGAAGACCACACCCTCGGCAACATCAGCTACTTGGTCACCTTTGCCGAAGAACACCCCGGAGCCGAGATAGAGATGCTGACCGACTACGGCCGCTTTGTGTCCATGACCGGCAGCCGCACCTTTGCCAGCTTCCCGCGCCAGCAGGTGTCCATCTTCACCATGAACCCCGACAAGCCCATCTACAGCACCGGCCTTCGCTGGCCGCTCGACGGATTCCATGCCCGCCGCTGGTGGCAAGCCTCCCTAAACGAAGCCCTCGGCACCGAGTTCTCACTCCGCACCGAGGGCCATCTCGTGGTCTTCCGGACCTACGAGCCTAAATCATAAGTTTCAGTAAATCCTGTCCGATGTCGCGACGGTTGTACTTGCCATCCCATCGGATGGTGGCGGCACGGTAGTAACTCTTCAACAGCGCCTCTGGCAACGTGGCCGCCAGCGCGGTGGTGCAGATGACACGGCCGCCGTTGGTCAGCAGTTCATCGTTCTCACCCTTTTTGGTGCCGCAATGGAACACCTGCACGTCGGGCGCATCCACGCCGAGGTCTATCACCTTGCCCTTCTCGTAGCCTTCCGGGTAGCCGCCGGCCACCATCATCACACAAGCCGCCGTGCGGGGGTCGATGCTCAGCGTGCAGCGGTCCAGCGTGCCTCGGGCGGCATTCACAAACAGCTCCACCACGTCGCTCTTGATGCGCGGGAATACGCTCTCGGTTTCGGGATCGCCCATACGCACGTTGTACTCAATGACATAGGGATCTCCCGCCACGTTCATCAAACCCACGAAGATGAATCCACAATAGTCTATCTTTTCCTCGCGCAATCCGCGCACCGTAGGCTTCACGATGCGGTCCTCCACCTTCTTCATGAACTCCTTGTCGGCAAACGGCACCGGGCTCACCGAGCCCATGCCGCCGGTGTTCAGGCCGGTGTCGCCTTCTCCGATGCGCTTATAGTCCTTGGCGCTGGGCAGCAGCAGGTAATGACTGCCGTCGGTAAGCACAAACACACTGAGTTCGATGCCACTGAGATACTCCTCAATCACCACGTTGGCGCTGGCCTCTCCGAACTTGCCGCCCAGCATCTCGCCGAGATGCGCCTTGGCGGTAGCCAAATCACTCTCTATCAGCACCCCTTTGCCAGCCGCCAGCCCGTCGGCCTTAAGCACATAGGGGGCCTGAAGGGTGTCGAGGAAAGCCTCCCCTTCCTTCAAGGTCTCGCGGGTGAAGGTCTGATAGCGGGCTGTCGGTATGTTGTGGCGCATCATGAAGGCTTTGGCGTAGTCCTTGCTGCCCTCCAACATGGCGCCATGCTTCGAAGGGCCGACGACCATCACGTGTTTCAGCGACGCGGTCTCGGCGAAATAGTCGGCGATGCCCGCCACCAGCGGTGCCTCTGGACCCACCACAAGCATCTCCACATGATGCTCTATCACAAAACGGCCCACCGACTCGAAATCAGAGGCGTCCAACTTCACATTCTCCCCCACCTGGGCGGTGCCGGCATTGCCGGGGGCAATGAACAGTCTGTCACACAACACGCTCTGTGCAATCTTGACAGCAATGGCATGCTCACGGCCGCCCGAACCCAATAGCAGTATATTCATATTCCTAATTGTTGTTTTTCCGACTGCAAAAGTACTAAAAAAAACTGATACGGCATTTTTTTGTTATCTTTGCAGACGTGAATCTGTCATGACGGAATGAATAAACGTGTAGCAATCGGACACTTAGCCAGTGCGGCGGCCTACATCATCTTCGGCATCAACGTGGTGGTGTGTCGCGACATTGCCACCGACGGAGGGCTGGAACCCATCGTGCTCTTCTCCATGCGCTCCCTTGTGGCCGGCCTGCTCTTCTGGCTGGCATCGCTGTTCACCCCGCACGAGCAGGTGCCGGCCAAGGACATCCTGCGCTTGGCGGGAGCCGGAGTGCTCGGTCTCTTCCTGCCGCAGCTCACCTTCCTCCACGCCATCGCCCACACCACCCCGGTAGATCTCTCTGTGATGAGCACCACCACACCCATCTTCACCATGTTTGTGGCCGCCATCTTCCTACGCGAACCCATCACCTGGAAGAAAGCCCTCGGCGTGGCACTCAGCTTCGGCGGCATCCTGTGGCTCATCCTTCAGAGCACCTTCGCCTCGGCCGGGCCCTCGGCGACCGAACCCGTCGGCATCCTCTTCTGCTTCGCCAACTACATCGTCTTCGCCCTCTACCTCGGCA
>ODAJ011411949.1_pt1 | contig 15966 bp, 12 predicted proteins | sample 1539241 | NCBI WGS metagenome assembly ODAJ01 (sample SAMN02144231, study PRJEB22623) | gut metagenome | biome: sheep rumen | host: Ovis aries | place: New Zealand
CTTGAGACCAATCTGGATGGCGATGATTGCGAAATCTTGTACAAATATTTCTCAGAACTTGAAAAAGGAAGCACGTGCCTGAGTTTGGATGATGAGGATGCAAAAAAAATCTCGTCAAAAAAACTTCCAAATCTTGTTTACGAGATGGATGAAAAATATTGCGCCGATACAAAACCTGAAATCAAAAAACCTTTTGTAGTTTTTAAAAACAATCTTTTTGCGACAAAATATTTTCTTGCAAAATGGGGCATTGAAAACAGAATCCGAAAGATTTTAAAAAAGAGAACTGAAAATCATGGAAAAACAAATTCAACAGAAATTTTCAATTACTTTCATGCAATCACATCTCCCGCGATAAATCTGAATGAAGAACAGACGCTTGCAATCGAAAGAGGATTGAAGGAAAATCTGATTATCACAGGCGGACCTGGAACTGGAAAAACAACAGTAGTCTGCTATCTTTTGTGGGAGCTTTTTAGAAACCCTGAGTTCTTGGATTACGCTCTCTATCTGGCGGCTCCAAGTGGAAAAGCTGCGGACCGTCTCAAAGAAAGCATTTCCGATGAGCTAAGAAGAATCAACCGCGACAAACTTTCCACACTCAACGAAAAAAAGATTTACGAGAAACTCAACTTGGCGGAAGGTTTTACAATCCACAGACTTTTGAGCTACAATCCGTCAAAGAACTCGTTTTCATACAATCGTGAAAATCAGTTCAATCCTAAATCGGTTTTTGTGATTGACGAGGCGAGCATGATTGATATCTGTCTTTTTTCATCTCTGCTTGAGGCGATTCCAGATGATGCGACGGTTTTTATCCTCGGTGATGAAAATCAGCTTCCGTCCGTAGATGCGGGTGCGGTCCTTGGTGAATTGCTTTCTAAAAAAACGGACAGCAAAATCGAACTCAAAAAATCCCAGCGTTTTACGGAGGACTCTCAAATAGGTCGGCTAAAAAATTCTGTTCAAAACGGAGAGAATCCTTCTTCCATTCTTAATTTCACTGATTGGGACAAATGGAACGGAAAGTTTTATATCCCACTAAAAAACAATGACGGACGCTGCGTTGAGTATCCTGTTTTTCCATTGAGAATCAGCGGAAAAAATCAAAAAGAAAAATCCTCACAAACAACAGAAATCGTCACAAAATGGAGCGACATATTTTACAATGAACTTTGCTTAAATGCCAGATGCAGCTTCAAATCATTCCGTGAACTGAACGAAGATAATCTGAATTCAATTTGGGATGAAGGAAACGCTGCAAGGATTCTTTGTGCGGAGCGGCAGTACATGCGGGGTGTTGAAGAAATCAACAAAAAGATATCCCAGCACATAATCAAAAAAAATAAAATTGACATGGGCGGCGAGGAATTTTTTGCAGGCGAAATCCTGATGCTTACAAAAAATCAAAAGATGTTCAATCTCTACAACGGAGACAGCGGAATTGTTTTTGATTTTTTTGACGGAGAGACTACAATAAAATATCTCATGGTAAAAAAATCAGCTCAAAAATCAGACTCGGCTTCAGGAGGAATCTTTCAAATCGGCTCCTATGTTTTTTATCCGATTCATCTTTTGCCCAGGGACTCGCTCGAACTTTCCTATGCGATTACAATTCACAAATCCCAGGGGTCAGGGTACGAGTCCATACTCATTTTTCTGCCTGAAAAAAAAGACAATCCGCTTTTGAACCGACAGATTCTTTACACGGCGCTAACAAGGACAAAGGGCTCGACCTACCTTATTGCGGATGAAGAAACACTCTCCCATGCGGTGAACAAAAAAATTGAGCGCACAACGATGATTGAGTTCTAGGAGAAATTTATGGATGCACTTGAATCTGATTTGAAAAGAGTTTTGAAAGTAAAAGAAGTTGACCTGGGATTTTTCATCCTTGCAATGCACTCGCTCATTGAGAAAACTCTGAAGCAAAAATATAAGATAAGCGGCAGGAATTCTGGAGAGACTTTTGACAGTCTTATGAAACGCTATGTAGATGATTTTGAATACAATCACCTTGACATTGAGTTCCGTTACATTCGCGACAGAGATGCTCGTAATCTGAGCAAAGCATTAAAAAAAATCCGCACGAATCATTTTCTCTCAAACGATGTCCGACATGATTTTGCAGACAAATCTCCTGAGGATGCGAAGACAACGGTGGACTGCTTTCTTGCTTTTGCGAATGCTGAGGGATGGAAAAATTATCAGGCACTTGACGAACTGAAAAAAGAGCTTGAGGATTGGGACAAGCACAGTCCGTATCAAAGCGAAGAATTGAAAAAAGCAATCGCACAGATTCAAAGGCTAAAAGCGGAAAATGAAAATCTCGCGAAAAAAACAAATGATTATAATGACCTACAAAATAAATTAAGTCTCGTGGAGGCAAATGAAAAAGTCCTGCAGCAGAATCTTACAGCAAGCGAGGAAAGGCTTTCAAGAAAAGATGCAAGACTTGATGAAATCCGGAAGAAAAACAACGAACAGATGATGCAATTCAAAAAAGAGAAGGAAGAGATTCTTCTGCAACTTAAAGATTACGAATCAACAAGGCAATATATTGCACATTTAGAAAAAGTAGCTTTCTACACCAAAACAAGGCACGATTATGAATCATCCGTAATAAAACTTTCTCCGGAACAAAATGAAATCCTTGACCAAATCAAACTGGACAAAGATTTTCTCATAAAGGGCGCTGCGGGAACAGGAAAATCCCTTGTACTTTTAAAGGCACTTGAAAAAGCTATGATGGATTTGTCGGGCGAGCTTGATTTTGAAAAATCGAAAAGAAATTTCCGTCTGCTCACTTACACGAAAAGTCTCGTAAAATACAATCAGTATGTGACAAAAATTTTAGGAGCGGAAGTCCCGGAAGGCTCAATAATTACGGCAGATTCTTTTTTGTATTCAATGCTCAAAAGATTTTTTCCAACAAAAAAACTTGCCTACTCGTTCGATGAAAAGTTCAACACAATTTTTGCAAATGAAAATTTTGATGAAAAAGCATTGTTCACGGAAAGTCAGGAATTTATCTGGGCAAATCTTATTACAAAAGAAGACTATCTTGAAAAAATTTGCGAGCGATCAGGGATGAAGCAGCCGCTAAAAAAGTCCGAGAGAATCTTGATGTGGGATGCTCTTGAAAATGTGGAGAAGAAACTTGAAGGATTTGAAACTTGGCCGAGGAACTTTGCCGCGAAAAAAATTCTTGAGGCAATGACACAAGCTTTGGAAAATGGCTCATCCGATTTTGTCTGTGAATATTCATTTGTTGACGAAGCTCAGGATTTGCCACCGGCACTCCTTGCAATCATAAAAAAATCAACCAGCCGCGGAGTCTTTCTTGCAGGCGACAGTGACCAGTCAATCTATCGCAAGGGATTCAACTGGAATCTCTCGAGACTCGACATCAGGGGAAGAACAAAAATTCTCAAGACGAATTTCCGAAACACGAATCAGATTCATGAGTTCGCAGAAAAATACAGGGCAAAATTCAAAAACATGGATAAGACAAGCATGCCATCCGCATTCCGTCCGGGACCGCCTGTTGAGCACACAATCGCAAAAAATCGTGAAGATGCAATCAACCAGATTGTTCAGCAGACCAAAATGCTTTTGAACATGCTTTCGTATGATGAGGAAAACATCTGCATAATCGCAAACGAAAGTTCTAAACTCTACGCGATACAAAAAGAACTTGACGGACAGATTGGAGTAAAAAGCGAACTAATTGCTGACAAGAATTTTGATTTTGCAGGATCGAAAGGAGTCCGGCTTTGTACGATGCAAAATTGCAAGGGACTTGATTTTCCCGTGGTGCTTTTTCTTGCGGACCACCGTGTTCAGGCAGCGGAACAATCGTCTGCATTTGACTCGGAAACTTTCTATGAGCAGCAGTACAACATGGTTTACGTTTCTCTTACAAGGGCAATGGAAATGCTTCACATTTTTACTGTAAAAAATTCCGGGTTTGAGCCTTTCAAAGATTTGGCAAACATCAGTTTTTCGGAAAATGATTCTGCACACTGATTTTATGCAAGGGGATACAGATGAAAAATAAAATACGGCTTTCGATAATTTTTTTTCTCCTCTTAACAATTTCTCTTCCATCTTTTGCGGGTGTATTCAAAAAACCTAGAATTCTGCGCGTGATTAAAACTGAGCATTTTGAAATCTTGTTCTGCGATGAAAGCCTCAATTCTGCAAAAATGCTTGCGGACAATTGCGAAAAAATTTACGAAGAAGCATTCTCGAAGTTTCAACCATCCAAGCCGATTCACATGCCTGTTGTCATCTCACCCGACTCCGATGATTTTTCAGTAAGCTACTCTCCCCGCCCCTACAACCGCATTTTGATTTTTGAAAATCACGGCGATCGCTCCGACTATTATTTAAACGACGCTCTTCTAAATTCTTTCAAGCGTGAAGTTTACAGGGCAGTGTCACGTTCCGTAAAAGATTCCGTCTGGACTTTTTTTTCTTTTCTTGGAGATTTACTCCAACCGGTTGCACTTCTCAACATCCCGTCCGGATTCATTGACGGAACCGCTGAGCTCATGTCATCCGAAGAAGGAACGATTTTACAGGATCAATTCGCATTGCAAATTTTGTCACAGGCAAAACTCGACAACAGATTTCCATCATGGATTGAAGTTGCCGGTGCAAGGGACGTTTATCCAGGAGATAAATTGAGCCATGCGGCATGCAGTGCTTTTACCGCTTTTCTGCAACAAGCTTACGGCATGGACAAGTTTTACGAATATTGGAAAGAATGCGGCTCACTTCATTTTTTCTATTTCACCACGGGAATTTTTTACAAGATTTACGGAATCTCAATTTCTCAGGCATGGGAGGATTTTAAAAAATCAATTCCTTTAAACGGAACCTATGAAGATTTTCTGGAACGAGACATGCTCACTCAAAACGCATTGACAGAAGCCCAGAGTTTTTTTTACAGCTACACAAGCTGCGAAAATAAAAACATTTATTGGTTCGACAAAAATTCCATGGAAATCCGCATGTTTCCGATTGAGGCAAAAAAATCACAAAAGGTCATGTCGGCAAGCGATGTCACAAATCTTTCTGTTTCACCTGATGGAGATTTTTTGGTACTCTCCCTTTTTACAAACGGACTTTTTGAAGGAATGAAAAATGCCCGCACATGGATTTACGAAATCAAGTCAAGAAAATTCGTGAGCAAAAAAATTCCAGCGTTTGATTCGATTCTTGTAAAAAAATCCACGGGAGAAAATGTGCTAGTTGGATTTGAAAATCAAAGTCCCACGCTTATGCTCAGAACTTACTCTGACATTAAAAATCCAAAATCAGGAATGACACTCAACACTTTCAGCAGAAACGAATCACCATACTCCCTTTGTTCGCTTGGTCCCGACAGATTCGCATTTTTGCTAAAAACTCAAGAAGGATATTTTTTAGTGTATCGGAATTTTTCATCGGGAGATGAGCGCACTTACAGGCTTCCATATCCGGTTTCAAAACTCACCTTCACAGGCGGCAGACTTTTTTTGACTTACATCAATCCGGATGAGAACTCTTTTTCAAGGACCGGATTTTTTACTCTGGATGAAAACTTTTTACCGGAAAAACTTTTTTTGCAGACCGTGGATTTTTCAGGGGGCGTGAATGTCGCTGCAATCACCGATGAAAAAATAATCTATGTCGCACACAAATCTTTTGAGGACTCCCTCACAATGGTAAATCTCTCCGAATTACGTTTTCGTGAAGTTGATTTTGAATCCATAGAAATTTTAAAAAAAACGGATATTATGCCTTCTCCAAGATTATCCAAAATCGAAACTGCGGATGACAAACCAAAGTTCCAGCTCGGAGAATATGAGATTCATAATTTCAATATTTTCAAATATCTCGTGCACGGAAGCTGGCTCCCTTTTTTCCCGGTGGCAAATCTTGGAATCGACGGATATGCAATCTATCCGGGACTTGGACTTTCCTTTTTGACTGGTGCTGATCCGTTCAATATTTTTTCAGGTGTCCTTTCATTTTCTGCAGGTTACTGGGATTACAAAAGTCCCACGCTGGATTACACAAAAGAGTTTTGTCTGACAGGAGTTTTTACGCTCACATTTTTGCCGATTGAAATAACGCTTGGCTCAAGCTTTCAATTTTCAGCAGAGGGTGAGTACGACTTGAATTTTTTGGCGGAGGGAAAATGGAGCCCTGGAATCGGGATGTCAAAAAACAAGCTCACTTTTTCCGCGTCCCTTTTCCATCAGTTCACGACGGAGTACACGAACAAACTTACAGGAGAAGATGTTGCGCTAAAAGGATGGCCGAAGTTGAGTGAAACTTTCCGCGACACTTTTGTACAGTTCGGAATCAACTACAACACTTTCCGTCAGGTCGGTTTCAGTCCCTATCAGCAAAAAGGAATCGAATTCAACGGATCTTTCATCTGGGATTTTTCACGATTGCCTGGAGACGGAAAACTCAACGAGCTTAGTTCAAATGCCGTTCGCCGTGTTTTGGTAACTGCAGGATTGAAGATTCCGCGACTTATTCCGCTTCCTGATTACGAAACATGGATTGTGACTTTACCCACAAATTTGACTTTCGACCTCTATGCATTCGGAGGAACAAAAAATGAATTCAATGCCGAGCTTTTGCTCATCGGATATGAAGCACAGTTTGGAATTCCTGCCGTAAACATTCATCTGAAGCGGATGGGACTTTGGTTCGGTTATCACGGAAACTTGAATTATAATGCAGCGGAACTTCCGGGACTGAATTTCGTGGAGCTCTGGAATTACTACACGAATTTTTCAGAGGCTGAGTACGCACATTATTTTTATCTTACGGCAGAGGCAATGCTCGCACCAGTTTTCGGAACACTGACGGATTGCAATTTGACATTGGGTCTACAGGCTCAGTACCATCCGAAAAAAGATGTCTTTAAAGTTGCGGCGAAATTCAATCTGAAACTTTAGTGCAGACCGGCTTTTCCACGCGCGATAAAATCCATGTGGCTCGCTTTTTTTCCGCCGAGTCTTTTTTGCATGGGTGCGTTTTCCTTAACCGGCTTTTGATGATTTTCCCTTTTTTGATTCCAGATTGGAACACGCGGATTTTTGTCCCCGGCTTTTACATAAGAAAGCCATTCGTCCGGCTCCGGGATTTCAAAACGCATTTTTTCTCCGGTCACAGGATGAACGAACGCGAGGGTCCTTGCGTGGAGGACCAGCCTGTAAAAGGGGTCTGTCTTTGCTCGGTAGTTCTCATCCCCTGCAAGCGGATATCCCTTGTAGGAAAGGTGGGCGCGGATCTGATTTTTTTTGCCGGTGTCCAGGGAAAGCTCAAAGAGTGAGTGAGTCGGTCCCCTGCAAATGATTTTATAATTTGTCCTTGCCTCAACCGTGTCCACGTTTTTATTTTCACCGACCGGAACGTAACCCACATTGTAAGCGTTTTTTGCAAGAGGCGCGTCAATCAGCCCCGAGTCAGGCAGAAAGCGTTTTTTGTCCCTAGGATTTTCGGCGACCGCATGGTAGATTCTTTCCGTCACCATAGTCTGCCATGAAGCCATGATTTTTTTCTGTACGCTCTCATTCAGCGCGAACATCATTACGCCGGATGTGTCCCTGTCCAAACGGTGAACGACAAGCGGCTTGTGATTTGCGGAAAGCTCTCCCCGGCTCCTGTAGATTTTCTCAAGGACTTCCTGTGCGGTTCTCGCCTTGCTTCCTGGGTATGGAACCGAGAGCATCCCCGACGGTTTTAAAATCACCACGAGAAATTCATCCTCATACAAGATTTCAATTTTCTCTTTTCCGTAATCTGCCTTGTGCTGCCTCTTGAACTGAGTGCTCGCCTTTACATTGTGGAAGTTCTCTTTCATTTTTTGTTCATGTCCTTTATCATGTGCGTGAAGATTGAAAAAATCACCGTGAGAAGCGCAAGATAAACCAGGGCGCAAATCTGGACTCCGGCTTTGGTGAGCTCGCGTGAGAAAATCAGCATGACAAGTCCCACCGCAAAAGTGAGGGCTCCGATGAGATAAAAAATCACGCTGCTGGGTTTGTAAAGCGGAGTCTTTTTCACCGACTCAGGACGGCCCAAAAACATTGCGATGACACAGAAGGTGAGACCCACAATCAAAAAAACAATTCCCAAAACAATCTTTACCGTAAAAGTCATGGATGAATTATATAGGAAAAAACTTTTTCTTTCTACTCCCCCGAAAGCGCGATGACCGGATCCAATTTTGCCGCGCGGGATGCGGGACTGAAACCGAAGAAGATTCCGACGAAGACAGAAAAGACGAAGGAGATAATGCAAGCGTCCCAGCTGATGATGTAGGAAAGTGAGCGCACATATTCCACCGCTATGCTGATTCCGATTCCGAGCACAATTCCCGCGACTCCTCCGATGATCGTGATGCTTGCCGACTCAATCAAAAACTGCTGCCTGATTGTCGAGGGACTTGCACCCAGCGCCTTCCTGATTCCGATTTCCTGCTTGCGTTCTGTCACCGTCACAATCATTATGTTCATAATCCCGATGCCGCCGACCAAAAGCGATATGGCCGCGATTGCTGCGAGCATTACGGAAAGACTGTTCGTTACCTCGCTCATCTGGTCAATCATTGTCTGCATGGAGCTTACGTTGACCGAGCCTTCCGTGCCTGAGATTTCCGTGCAATAGTTTGCGAGTGTGGTGACAAGTTCCGTCGTCCTTTCGTTTGAGACCGCCTGCACCATTATTGTCGCCGCCGTGGGATTCGGTGAAATCTTTTTCGCATAAAATCCCCGTGTGATGTAGCATCCTGTGGTCGTGTTCTCCATGCCGGATGACTGCTCCCTCAAAACTCCGATGACGGAAAAATTGAAAGTGACCGAATCAATTACAAGCGCGACGTTCTGGCCGACTGCGTTTCCGTTCGGAAAAAGAGTTGAGGCGAGAGTGCTTCCCAAAATGACCCTCTGATTTCCCATCACATTGTCGGTGACTGAAAAATATTCTCCGCTTTCCAAGGCAAGTCCGTAGCTCTGCAAATAATCGGTCTCGATTGCCGTGCATGATGTGCTTGCGGAAGTCTCGCCGAAAGAGATTGTCGCGTTCACGGAATTCTTGTACCAGATTTTTTTTATCCCGCGGATTTGACCGAACATGTTTTCCCGGAAGGACTCGTTGAAAACAAGCGACACAGCCTCACGTCTCCTCCGCGAAAATCCTGAGCTGATGTTCACCATGTCAAGTCCCGAAGATCCGAATGTGTCCTGAATCTGCCGCGTGGAACTCTGACCCATGCTCATAATGACAATCACCGACGCGACTCCGATTATGATTCCTAGAAGCGAAAGGAGAGTGCGCATTTTGTTGCGTCTGAAATTCTGAAGCGCGTTGACAAAATCTTCCCACATCACGAGCCTCCGTTTTGGTTTGAGAAATCCACGGGTTCCTGCTCAATGTCTTCCTGAATGAGTCCGTCGAAAATTTTTATGCAGCGTCTTGAGCTTGCCCCGACCCTGGGATCGTGGGTGACGATTACGACCGTGGTTCCGCTTGAGTTGATTTCCCAAAAGAGATTCATCACGTTGCGGCTTGTCTTTGAGTCAAGGGCTCCTGTCGGCTCGTCTGCCAAAATGATTTTCGGTTTTGTAACAGTCGCGCGGGCGATTGCGACCCTTTGTTTTTGTCCGCCTGAAAGCTCGTAGGGATGATGAAACATTCTGTCCTCAAGTCCGACTTTTGAAAGCGCTTCCTCGGCAAATGCACGCCGGTATTTTTTCTCAACATTCGCATATCGCAGAGGCAACATCACGTTTTCCAAAACCGTCATTGATGGAAGGAGAAAATACTGCTGGAACACGAATCCCACAGTTTGGTTTCTCAAAATTGCAAGTTCCTTTTCGCTCATCTTCGCGGTTTCCCTCTGGTTGATTTTCACAATCCCGGAAGAAGGACGGTCAAGGCATCCGATCATGTTCATGCACGTGGATTTTCCTGAGCCGGAAGGTCCCATAATCGTGACGAATTCTCCCTGGCAGATGTTGAAGGAAACTCCCCGCAAAGCATAGACCTGGTTTTCGCCGATTGAGTAAACACGCTTTACGTCCTCCAAAGTAATTACAGAATCGCTCATAATCACTCTCCCATGCCTATCTTCCCATTCCAGGAGGAGCACCGAATCCACCTGCCGGCATTCCGCCACTCTGCCTGTTTCCGCCGTTGTTCCGTCTCTGCATTCCCGACGTGCTTGGATCCGTGAGTTGTTTTAAAATCTCTCCGCCCGAAAGTCCCTCGGTGATTTTCACATAGTCCTTGTCATAGGGCTGTACTTTCACGTTGATTTTTTCTCCGCTTGATGCGAGCTCCACGTAGGCCTGTCCGTTTTCCCTTCCCACGGCATAACGCGAGACAATCAGATATTCCTCGTCGGGTGCGATTTTGATTTTTCCGGAAAAGGAAAAGTTTGGCAGAATGTCCTCGGGATATTCGTCGATCCTGAGCTTCACTTTTACGACCGTAGCTCCCCTGTTTGTGACGGTTCCAAGCGCAGGCCAGCCCACGACATATCCCTTTACGTCTTCCTTGCTCGCAGCGAATTTAAAATCAACTTCCTGACCCACCTCAAGTTTACCGATGTCCGTTTCCGCGACCTCAACTTCCGCCGTAAGATATGAGTTGTCCACGAGAGTCCCCACGTTGTCCTTTGCCGCAAGAGAGTCGCCCACAGCCGCACTGATGTCCGCGATGATTCCGTCAAAAGTTGCTGTGACTTTTCTCTCGGCGATTTTTTGAACCAGCGAATTTCTCTGTGTCAGTTTAAGCTGATATTCCCGCCACGATCCGGTTATCCGCACGGTCTCAGTCTCGTAATCATGCTTTGCAAGATTGTAGAGTTCAGTGGAGTCATCAAGCTGTATAATCAAATCTCCTTTTTTTACGGTGTCTCCCTGCTTCACGTAAACACCCACGACAGTTCCGTCAGAGAGTGCCTGCAAAGTTTGTGACTGTGCCGAAGAGACGACCCCGGAGACTTCAATCACATTTTCATAAACTTCCTTCGTAACCGTATAAGTCGTGTTGCTCGTTTTCTTTGACGAAAGATATTTACGAAGACCAATCAGAACGCCGAAAGTTATGGCTCCCAAAATCAGGAGGACCAAAAATATTTTCAAGAGGACGGGCATCTTTTTTGCTCTGGGCAAAGAGTCCGGGAGCGGGATTGCCTCATTACTTTTTTGCGTTGTGTTTTCCATCTGCCGTTTTTTATTTTTTCTCATCCTGTGCCTCCCCGTTTTTTTCATCCGAAATGAATTCGTCATCCCGGACAAAAAGTGCCTTCGTGCTGTTGTTGTAAATCAGAAAATCAATCCTGTTGATGATGCATTTGATTCTGTAGTTTTCCTTGTTCACCTGGCTGCTCTTGTACTCGCTTTGTGTGACGTACCCCTGCTTGTAATATTTCGCCATGTCCGCCTCAAGCGTTGTGTACATGTCGAGCGACTCCGCGTAAGTTGATTTTTCCCATTGCAAGTTTGAAAGCTCCGTCCTTTGCGCGACCACCGCCGTTCGAAATGCCGTCTGTGCGTTTGTGATGTCGTTGTTTTCCTTTTCAATTTCCAAATCCCGAATCTGATTGTTCAAGTCCACCGTGCGGAAAGCGTTCGGGTCCACGGAAATACCAAGCGTAAAAACCGGAGTGAATGAGTCTGATCCGACCGGAAGATTTGCACCCGCGCTCACGGTAAGTCCCGTGTTGTTCCAAGTAAAGTCGGAGCCCAAATCCACGGTGTGCGAGTCCGTCCTTTCGTTGTTGAAAGTGAATCCTGCGTTTCCCTTCAATGTGATTGCGCTGTCAGCCTCACGCTCAAGACTGTTGATGTATTGCGTCCATTTCGCGCTTTCGGTCTTAACATAATTGTCGCTTGAAAAATCACGGATGCTTACGGGAGAGACCTCGGGAATGTCGGCGGGAAGAAAATCAGCGGGATTTTCAAAATCAGTTTCCACTCCGCATTTTGCCGCAAAAATATGAGCCTCACGGTTCAGTTCCCTCGTCTGGATTTTGATGTCGTTCTCATCGGATTTTACGTTCATGCTCGCAGTCCGGTACTTCGTGGAATTGGAGCGGTATCCCTGTGCGGTAAGCTGCTCCAAAGTGAGCTTGTCGTCGTAGAGATTTTTTTCGAGCGTCACGATTTTTGCCTGCATCTGATAAAGGCTCTGGAGCGTTTTGTAAAACTCAGTCTCGGCATTTAAAAATCCGTTCTGGAGATTTCTCTTCGCCTCAAGGATTTTTCTCTGCGTCTTGATTTTCTCAATCTCCCTTTCCTTCGCGCTGTTTGATATTATGTCTATGGAAGCTTTCAGACTTGTGTTTGAAAAAGTGTCGGTGGAATCAAGGGAGTCAAAAAGTATGGATGAAGAAAGCGAGATGTTGAGGTTTCGTGTCTCTGGAAGTGCAAGGGAAAGGGACGGCGTGAATTTTACATAAGCGTCGATTCCCGGAACAAAGGTGATTGTGCCCGTGGAAATTTTAAAGCTGAATCCGTTTTGAATTCCGCTGATTTCATTTTCCAAAAGCGTCCTTTTCATTTCAATGGAAAGCTCACGAAGCTGCATGTCATTTGCAAGATATCCCGAGAGCAATTTTTCCAAACTCTCCGCCGCAAACGTCCGTGAAATTCCAAATGCCAGGCTTATCAACAAGCCAAAAAACAATCTCTTCCGTTTCATACATATATTATAACCGTTTTTCCTTAATTTTGTTATACAAATCCGGATAAAAAATCTGTAATAAAACAAAAAATTAATCCATCGCAACGAGCGATGAAAAAAAAATTCCCCTCTACAAGATTTTTTTATTTTGTGGTATAATAACGGAGAAAGCGAGGTTAAAAAATGAGACTCTATCATGGAAGCAATGTTGAAGTAAAATCTCCCGAAATAAGACAATCTCTTAGAGCCCTGGATTTTGGGGCTGGATTTTACGCTACTTCCAGCTATGAACAGGCGCAAAGGTGGGCACATGCTGTAACAAAAAGACGTCAAGCCGGAAATCCAACTGTTACAGTTTATGACCTTGATGCAGAGAAACTTTCAGATTTAAATATACTCAAATTTGAAACAGCGGATGGGGACTGGCTCGATTTTGTTGTACGGAATAGAAAAATGATGCCTGTTGAAACTAAATATGATTTGATTATAGGACCTGTCGCAAACGATTCTACATTGCCTGTTATAGATGATTATATGGATGGAAAATATACAAAGGAGCAGGCCGTAAGTCATCTCATGCCACAGAGATTGACAGATCAATATGCGTTTATAACGGATTCTGCCTTGAAGCATTTAATTTTTAAGGAGGTGCAAACAGTATGAAAAGACTTGATGCACGAACGCTCGATTTCTTTGACAGAAATGTTGTTTCACTTATCGTTGAAAAATATGGAATGAAGGACAGAGTTGCTTTGAGAAGTTTTATAGAATCTGAAACTTACAAGATGCTCTGTGACACCGAGACCGATGTTTACACTTTCAGCCCACACATACTTTTTGATATGTGGGAAAATGAAAAAGTCACCGGTGAACCACGAAACTCAAGATACATACGGTAAAATATGACAAAGGAAACTATTTTTTTCATTTATCTCCTGGAGAGATTTTCTCAATATAAAAACAAATACTCTTATGAGATTCTAGAGCAATGGAATTCTCTGGGCCTTACAGATTTCATTTATGACATGTATGAAATATATCATTGCGAACGTTTGCAAAATGCCTTCGATGACATAGATTCTCTCGTCAAAAAAAAGATGGAAGAAAAATCAGAAATCCAGGCTTAAATCTTCGATAGCGCGCATGAGGGAGAATGGGGTCATGGAAAAATCCGGGGTGATTTTTTTTGATGCGAGTGCGTGAATCAATGAGGCTGATTTTACCGCGTCCAAAGTTTCGTAGCCCTGAGCCAAAAGGGATGCAATCATGCCGTCAAGGACATCGCCGCTTCCCGCCTTTGAAAGAGCGTTTGTTCCATGCGGATTGAAAAACATCTGCGTTTTTTCTCCGGATTTTTTTTGAGCAATCAAAACGGTAGCTCCCTTTAAAAGAAGGATTACGTTCGGAAATGAGGCGCAGAATTTTTCCACGAGGCTGATTTTGTCCCGAAGGATTTCCGCGACGGAATATTTTCCAAGACCACAGTTTTCAAGAAGCACGGAAAATTCTTTGGGGTGCGGTGTCAGGACCGTACTTGATTTTTCATCGCTTCGTTTTTTTAAAATCCTTTCGAATGACTTATTGTAAAAAATGTCCGCGTCAAAAACAACCGGAATCTCCGGGTGAGTTTCCATCCATTTTTCGTAGGATGAAATCTCCGCATCCCTCCCGAGCCCCATTCCAATAGCGACAGACTTTGTGTTTTCCGGCATTTCTTTCGCGCACATGATTTCATAAGGAATGATTCCATCCTCTTTCCACTCACCGTTTTCGCCCAAGGTGATTTTGTCTCCGCATCGGTTTTGATTTTTAAAATCAACAAGACTCACAAGTCCCGCTCCGAGTCTGAGGGCAGCCGAGGAAGCAATGACCCCCGCCCCGATTTTCTCGCCGCCGATAAAAACCGCGTGACCGAAATTTCCCTTGTTCACGTTCTGCTTGTTTCGGAATGGAAAACACAGGTCGCTTTCGGTAAGAAGAAAAAACTTGTTTTCATTCTCATCATCCGGGACGCAAGTTTCAAAAAGTTCCCTTTGAACGCCAAGATTCACAAGCTGGATTTCACCGGTGCAATCTTTCGCACAATCACTTACGAGCGCAAGTTTCAGGGCTCCCATCGTCACAGTGAGATCCGCGTGGAAAACAGTCCCCGAAAAATTACCGAGCGAGTCAAGTCCTGAAGGGATGTCGCAGGAGATTCGGAATGCATCAAGCGAGTTGATTTTTTCAATCAGCTTGGAAATGCCATCCGGGAGAGAGCCGTGAAATCCGCTTCCGAAAATGCAGTCCACAATCAGGTCGAAGGCCAGCGGATTTTCTTCTATATAATTGAGTGATTTTTCGAGCGTGAGAAATTCCACCGGTGTGTTTTCTGCCCTGGATTTTTGAATCTTGCAAAGCTCGGATTTGGGCTCACCACAGATTGCGACCGACACGGAGATTTTGGAAGATACGAGTTTTCGAGCAAGGGCATATCCGTCCGCACCGTTGTTTCCGCTCCCGCATAAAATGAGAACGCGCGATTTTTTATTTTCACCAAGGGAATCCATGACGGCATCCTCAAGTCCCGCCGCCGCATTTTCCATCATGCAGTCCTCGCTGAGATGAAATTTCTCCCGGCAAGTTTTGTCTAAAATCCGTGTGTCTAAAAAAAGAGCTTCCATGATTATAGTATAGAACGGATTGTGGTTGATGTACTAGGGGGTAAGTCCTTAAGCACCAACACTCGATGCAGATCGTCGGGGTATTGAATCCTCCGCACTAATAAAAATTCCCCGTCAGTCGGTTTGTTTCCGTAAATCATCTCAGAAACATCACAAATTCCCGCATAATTCCATTATACATCTTTCCGCGTAGATTTCAAATTCCCAGGATTTCCGCACCCGGCACGCACCACCGTTACACAGGCAAAAGAATTTGTGGTATACTGTTTTTGTTGATTAAAGGTTTGTAAGGAGCGTTTATGGAAAGAGAGTTGTTCGTGAGGAAGCTCAGGCCAAACATCTATCTTATGGATGAAGCACATGAGGTGTCCGGTTATGTTGTGGTCGGAGAGAAAAAAGTCTGCGTGATTTACACGATGAACGGTTTCAACAATCTTCATGAGGCAGTCAGGAAAATTACCGACAAGCCCATAATCGTCGTGAACACCCACGGACATCCCGATCACATTTTCGGAAACATCTATTTTGATGAGGCGTATATGAATCCCGCGGACAATGAGCTCGCGGAATCTTTTGTGAAGCTTCCTGAGTTTGAAAAGGA
>ODAJ012046397.1_pt1 | contig 15965 bp, 9 predicted proteins | sample 1539241 | NCBI WGS metagenome assembly ODAJ01 (sample SAMN02144231, study PRJEB22623) | gut metagenome | biome: sheep rumen | host: Ovis aries | place: New Zealand
TAATGTTTTCTGTCAAATTGCATTCGGGCTGCGCGCATCAAAGATACACTTGCCCGAATATCTGTAGCAAAAGCAAGTTTTGCTCCTCGGTGAAAACGCGGTATAGCGGCAGCGAACAGAATTGTTCGCGCCGTCCCTTCGGGATTTGTGCCGCTTGCAGCGGCGCAAACAACCTGCGGATTAAAGTCTGCGACGCTTTGAATTACTCATAATCCACAACATCCGCCCATTTAAGCAGGAACTCACGTTCTTCTTCGTTGCCTTTTACGCTTTGCGAAGCGGCAACTATGGGCATCCATGCCTGCACATACTGTTTTGCGGTGTCGCTTTTGCGGCAGAACATATCAAGGTACATCTCCGCAGCTTCGGTATCGCCTGCAAGGCTGAAAAGCAGATAAGTCCTTGCAGCATCTGCGCTTGCGTTGCCCTGCGTTGCGTGCGACCAGTCTATAACGTAATAATTGCCCTCGGGTGAGATTATAACATTGCTCGGGTTAAAATCGCCGTGGCATACCTTATTGTGCTTTGGCATACCCTCAAGGCGCGTGTGCAGCTCATAGCGCGTTGTTGCGCTCAGGGTGGTCTCGCTTATTTTGCGGTTCATCTTGTCTTTGAGCTTGTTGAGCAGGGGCGCGCGCTTGCTGTGTATCTCCATCTGTATATCTACAAATTTTTCCATATAGCGTCCGAGGTTCGCCCTGTCCTCCGCCATTATCTCGGCAAGGGTCCTGCCCTCCACAAAATCGGTTATTATAGCCCATTTGCCGTCTATTTTGCGCACTTCTTCAAGTGCGGGTATGCTCAGACCCGTTTCCTCGACACGCGCCTGATTTAAGGCTTCGTTAAGTATATCGGATTTTGAGAATTCGCTGTCAAAGACCTTTATTTTGTAGTTTCCGTCTCTGTATATCTTTTTGTTTTTGCGCTCTGCAATAAGATTTTCAAGTTTTATCTCTGCCATATTCTGCACCCCTTTCAGTTGCCGTAGTATGCTTTAAGGTAGATCTCTTTTATCTCGCTCATAAGCGGATAGCGCGGATTTGCACCCGTGCATTGGTCGTCGAATGCCTGCTCGACCATATCGTCAAGTGTTTCAAGGAAAGCACTCTCTTCAATGCCGTAATCGCGGATAGTCTTTTTGATGCCGACCTTTTCTTTGAGTTCTTCAATGCCGTTTATAAAGTTTTCAAGCGTTTCTTCATCCGTATTGCCAAAGAAGCCGCAGAAGTTTGCACATTCAACATAGCGTTCAAGTGCGTGCGGATATTGGTATTGGCTGAAAGTACCCATTTTTGTCGGTACGTGTGCCGCATTGAACCGCATTATATAAGTTATCAGAAGTGCATTTGCAACACCGTGCGGCAGGTGGTGAAAAGCGCCGAGTTTATGCGCAAGCGAGTGACATACGCCCAAAAAAGCGTTTGCAAACGCCATACCTGCAAGCGTGCTTGCGTTTGCCATTTCTTCGCGTGCCTTTATATCTTTTGCGCCGTTTTCGTAAGCGGAGGGCAGATATTTGAAAATAAGCTTCATAGCCTTTAAAGCTATGCCGTCCGTGTAGTCGCTTGCCATTACGGATGCATAGGCTTCAAGTGCGTGTGTGAGTGCATCAATGCCGCTGGCGCTTGTAAGACCTTTGGGCTGATCCATCATATTGTCGGCATCTATTATAGCCATATCGGGCAGGAGTTCATAGTCCGCAAGCGGATATTTCGTGCCCGTTTTTTCGTCTGTTATGACCGCAAAAGGCGTTACCTCGGAGCCTGTGCCCGAAGATGTGGGAATAGCCACAAAATAAGCCTTTTCGCCCATTTTCGGGAAAGTGTAGATACGTTTTCTTATATCCTGAAAACGCATTGCCATATCGAGGAAATCAGCCTCGGGATGCTCGTAAAGCACCCACATTATCTTGCCTGCATCCATTGCCGAACCGCCGCCGAGTGCGATAATAACATCGGGTTCAAACAAACGCATCTGTTCCGCGCCCTCAAGTGCGCACGCAAGGTTGGGGTCGGGTGCGACATTGTAGAAACAGGTGTGCGTTATCCCGAGCTCGTCAAGCTTGTCGGTTATGGGCTTTGTATAGCCGTTTTTGTATAAGAAGCTGTCGGTTACGATAAATGCCTTTTTCTTGCCCATTACCGTGCCGAGTTCGTCAAGAGCAACGGGCATACAGCCTTTTTTGAAGTATACCTTTTCGGGTGTGCGGAACCAAAGCATATTCTCTCTCCTCTCTGCAACGGTCTTTATATTCAGCAGATGCTTTACGCCTACATTTTCGCTTACGGAGTTGCCGCCCCATGAGCCGCAGCCGAGTGTAAGCGAGGGTGCAAGCTTAAAGTTGTAAAGATCGCCTATACCGCCTTGGGAGGACGGTGTGTTCACAAGTATTCGGCAGGTCTTCATAGCCGCCTGATGCTTTGCAAGCTTTTCCGTCTCGGCAGGGTCGATATATAAGGAAGAAGTGTGACCGTAGCCGCCGTCCGCAACAAGCTGTTCCGCCTTTGCTATCGCATCGTCAAAATCTTTTGCATGATACATGGCAAGCACGGGCGAAAGCTTTTCATGTGCAAATTCCTCGGATATATCCACCGATGTTACCTCGCCTATCAGCACCTTTGTGTTTTCGGGCACCTCAACACCTGCAAGCTGCGCTATCTTATATGCACTCTGACCTACTATCTTTGCATTGAGAGAGCCGTTTATGATCATCGTTTTCCTTACCTTGTCAAGCTCCCTGCCTTTGAGGAAATAGCAGCCTCTGTCGGCAAATTCCGCTTTGACCGCATCATAAATATCTCCCACTACGGTAACGGACTGCTCCGAAGCACATATCATACCGTTATCGAAAGTTTTGGAATGTATGATGGAATTCACCGCAAGGCGTATATCCGCCGTATCGTCTATTATTGCGGGTGTGTTGCCCGCGCCTACGCCAAGTGCGGGTTTGCCCGAACTGTAAGCCGCTTTTACCATACCCGGACCGCCCGTTGCAAGGATAATATCCGCATCACGCATCACCTGATTTGTAAGTTCCAGCGACGGCACATCTATCCAGCCGATAATGCCTTCGGGTGCGCCTGCCTCGACAGCCGCATCAAGCACGACCTTTGCGGCGGCTATAGTGGAAAGTTTCGCACGCGGATGCGGACTGATGATAATGGCATTGCGTGTTTTGAGTGCGATAAGCGCCTTGAATATTGCCGTTGATGTGGGGTTGGTCGTGGGTATGACCGCAGCAATAAGACCGATAGGCTCGGCTATCTTCTTTATGCCGTAAGCCTTGTCTTCCTCTATAACACCGCAGGTCTTTGTGTTTTTATATGCGTTGTAGATGTATTCCGCCGCATAGTGGTTTTTGATGACCTTATCCTCAACAACGCCCATGCCCGTCTCTTCAACAGCCATTTTCGCAAGCGGTATTCTTGCTTTGTTTGCCGCAAGTGCAGCAGCAAGGAAGATCTTATCCACCTGTTCCTGCGTAAAGCGCGCAAATTCCTGCTGCGCTGCTTTCATCTCCTTCATCTTTTGCGTAAGCGCTTCAAGATTGTCGATAACGATGTTTTCCATATGCAAATCTCCTTTCGTTCAACAAATCAATAACAGATCAACAAAAGCATTTGTGTTTATTGTTTGCTTTTGTCTGTTCTATATGCAAAATATATTGTTATTTTTTTAACATAGTTATTATATCAGATTTTCCATACTATTGCAATAGGTTTCTTGTAAAATTTTTGGTATCCTTAAATCAGCGTTCCCTTAAAAGTGTAAGCCAAGATGTTTGTTATCTTTTTAACAATATGCCCCTCTGTCTTGACTTTGCACTGCTAAAAGTTTATAATTGGTCTGAAAAGCTTTATAAAAAGCATAAATTGCACGAAATACAAAACAGGAGGTCGTTTTTTATGGAAAATGTAACTATTTTTGATCATCCGCTTATCAAGCACAAAATTTCTATGTTGAGGGACAAAAACACGGGTACTATGTTCTTCCGTATCCTGGTCGAGGAAATATCTATGCTTATGGGTTACGAGGCAATGCGTGATCTGCCCATCGAAACGATAAGTGTCGAAACACCCATCACCGAGGCAGAGGTGCCCGTTATTGCGGGCAAAAAACTTGCCGTTGTGCCTATCCTGCGCGCGGGTCTCGGCATGGTAAACGGCATACTTTCGCTTGTGCCTACCGCAAAGATAGGCCATATCGGGCTTTACCGCGATGAAAATACACACGAACCTCACGCATATTTTGCAAAACTGCCCGATAAAATAGAGGACAGGCTCGTTATAGTACCCGACCCGATGCTTGCAACGGGCGGTTCGGCTATACAGGCGGTCGATTTCCTTAAAAGCAAGGGCTGCAAACATATCAAGTTCATGTGCATAATCGCCGCACCCGAGGGCTTGAAAGCGTTGAGCGAAAAGCACCCCGATATTGAGATATATGTAGGCGCACTTGACGAAAAACTCAACGATAACGCTTATATAGTACCGGGTCTGGGCGATGCGGGCGACAGGATCTTCGGCACAAAATAAAAATAAAGGTCGGAACGGTTAAAAAACCGTTTCGGCTTTTTTTTGTGATAATGTTTTTTTAACCTAAATTTATCGACAATTAATATATCTCTAATTACTTTCTAATAAACACCCTATATAATAAGACCCAGCAAAACAAAAATAACAATTCTAATATATCAAGGAGTTGGGCAAAATGAAAAAGTACAGCAGACTAATAAGTATTGCGGCTGTGGCTGCAATGGTTTTCGGTTCCGTGACGGTACCGACTGCGGCGGAGGAAACTGCGGAGATAACGGAAGACACAGTCATCTCGGCATCGGCGGTTATGTTTGAAGCAAGCACAAAGGCTTCGGCGGCGGATTTTATTTACGGTGATGCAAACGGTGACGGAAAAGTGCAGGCGGATGATGCGGCGGCTGTATTGCAGAAAACGCTTAACAGCGCCTACAAAATGGAGATAGAGGACAAAACGGACGAATATCTCACAGTTGTTGATGTTGACGGTGACAAGAGCATTACGGCGGCTGATTCGGTCTTTATAATGCAGAAAGTGCTTGACGGCGCCTTTAAGTTCAAGGTCGAGGGCGGCTCGGGCGAACTGCCGACAACGGTTGAAGAAAGCACTTCGGAGACCACAACACAGTCGGCACAGGGCGGCGCATCGGAAAGCACGACAGCGGCGGAAAGCGGCAGCACGGAAGAGGCGGCAGCCATAGAGCTTGACATTGTTCTTGCGGACGGCGCAAGCACGGTTTCGGGCGCAGAAAACGCAAGCCAATACATAACGGTGGATAACAGCACAAATGTGATAACCGTTTTAAGCCCCGGTACATACAATTTCTCGGGCACACTTACAAACGGTCAGCTTGTAGTCAATATTGACGAAAGCTATACCGACAACAACGCCGAGATCAATTTCAACGGCGTGAGTATAACAAACAGCTCGGGTCCTGCCATATACGGCATAAGCGGCGATATAAAGCTGAGTGCAAAGAAGGGTACGACAAACACCCTCTCCGACGGTACGCCTGCGGTATTTGAAACAGAGACTGCGGATGACGGCACGGTAACGACAACCGACGAACCCGACGGCTGCATATTCTCGCATGACGGCATAAGCCTTAAAGGCAAGGGCGAACTTATCATAAACGGCAATTACGCAAACGGCATTTCGGGCAAGGATGAGGTGGAAGTAAAGAACCTTACACTTACGGTAAATTCCGTTGACAATGCAATAAAGGCAAAGGACAGTGTGACAGTAGAAAGCGGCACACTTGACCTTACATCCCAAAAGGGCAACGGCATACAGTGTACAAAGGGCGATGTAAATATACTTGACGGCAGCCTTACGATAAACGCAGCCGATAAAGGCATAGGCGCAAAGGCAGGCAATATAGTGATAAGCGGCGGCACTGTGAATGTTACGGTACTTCCAAGCGGCACATATGATTCGGCTTATAATTATGACGGTATATTTGCAAAAGTCGGTTCGGTGACGATAAGCGGCGGTGACATCACCGTAAGAGCTTACTGTGACGGTATACAGGCAGAGACTGACCTTGTTATAAGCGGTACTCCGACATTGAACATAACCACAACAGGCACGATCAACACAGCGGACGATATTTCCGCAAAGGGTCTTAAATCGGGTACGTCAACTACGCTTGACGGCGGTACGATAGTTGTTGAGTCCACGGATGACAGCATACATACAGACGGCGATATGACTGTAAACGCAGCCGATATAACGGTATCGAGCGGTGATGACGGCATCCATGCCGACGGCACGCTTAAAATAAATGACGGCAGCAAGATCAGAGTGCTTAAAAGCTACGAGGGTGTCGAGGGCTGGTATATCTACATCAACGGCGGCGAAATGAGCATTTATTCAAGTGACGATAATATCAACGCGGCAGGCGGCAATGATACGACTTCAACGAATCAGAACCGTTTTGGTCCCAACACGGGTTCAACGGGCTACCTTGAAATAAACGGCGGCTATATCTACTGCGAGAACTCGTTGGCTATGGGTGACGGCGTAGACTCAAACGGCGATCTTGTAATAAACGGCGGTACGGTCATTGTAAACGGCCCCACAAGCGACGGCGATACGGCAGTGGACTTCGGCGACAATGCACAGCTTTACTACAACGGCGGCGTATTGTTCGCAGTCGGCAGCTCGGGTATGGCGGAATCACCGTCAACGGGCGGCAAGGGCTATGCAGTCACATACGGAGTTAACGGTATGAGCATGGGCGGACCCGGCGGCGGTTTCGGCGGTATGAGCAGACCCGGACAGGGCAGCACGAGCGGTACATCTGTAGCGGCAGGCACTCTCCTTACACTTGCGGATGCAAACGGCAATGTGGTCGCCGCACTTAAAGTCAAGGTAAATACCTCAGCCGTTATCCTCGGCTCGGACAGCATAACAAGCGGCACTGCATACACATTGTATTCGGGCGGCACTTACACGGGCACTCTTGACGAAAACGGCTATGGCACAGGCGGCACGATAAGCGGCGGCACAAAGCTTGCTTCCGGCACTGTGACCTCGGCAGTAACGGCGCTGACAGCAGCAAATAACTAAATCGCAATTGAAAAAGTTTCATATATTCCCCTTCCATATATAAAAAACGGCGGAGCATCGTAAAGATGTTCTGCCGTTTTTGCATATAAAACAAAACTGCTGCATATTATGTGATAAGGTTAAATTATCATCACCCGACATCACAAGGAGGTCATAAAAATGGATTTTCCTATACCCGAGCTTTCTGTTTACGGTTTATCTCCGCGCAGTATCATAAAAAGCAAATATTTCTACATAATAGTTTCGGGCAGCGGTTATTACAGGCTTTATCCTTTTGTGCAGTCCGAGGAGGAACTGCGTGTGCTTTTTTCTCTCAATAAGCGGCTTTATGAAAACGGTACAGCTGTTTGTCCCGTAGTATGCACACAAGAGGGCGAGCCGTTTTCACTGTACGGCGAGGATAAGTTCATTCTTACAAAAGTACCGCACGGACAAAGTCCCGATATTGAGAATAAACGCGATTTTCTTAAAATGACGGAACTTGCCGCAAAATTTCATAAAGAGCTGAAACTTATACCCGTTTCGGGAGAGTGTCCGCCGCTGCCTTACGAAAAGGGACTTGGTACTTTAAAGCATATAAAGGGCATAATAAACCGTAAAAATAAGCTTTCGGAGATAGATAAACTCTTTTGCGAAAACTATCCGCGCGTTTTTGCCTGCGCACAGAGGGCGGCAGAAGCACTCGGCAGCTGCGGTCTTGCGCAGACCTATGCCTATGGAAGCCTTAAAGAAGAAAACTTTATTTCAAGCCTTGACGGCAGGCTTACCCTCACCAATTGGAACACACTTAAAGTGTCGCATTTTCTTGCCGATCTTGCATATATGATAAAACGCTATGACAAGAAAAATCCCGTGCCGCAGCTTACACACGGCGATATAATAGAACAGTATGCCAAAATAAATCCGCTTACGGACAGCGAAGTGACTGCACTTTATGGTATTATGGACTATCCCGAAAAGTATATCGCAGTGGCAAAGGAATATTACAGCCGACACAGACCTTTTGCACCGCTCTATGTAAAAGAAAAGCTGGTCAAGGAGCTTGGGAATATAAAACAATAAATCAGTGTTTCCGATAAAAATGATAAAAAAGGCACGGTGATAAAAAAACATCTTGAAAAAGTTTTCAATATGATATACAATAGTATCATATTAATAAACTTAAATAATAAACGAGGTGTTTGAAATGAGCAATAGTTTTAAGGCGGTCATTCTGGCTGCGGGTCAGGGCACACGCATGAAATCGAAAGTTCCCAAGGTTTTGCACAAAATTATAGACAAGCCTATGGTTGATTATGTAATAGATGAGAGCATAAAGGCAGGCGCATCCGATATCTGCGTTATCATCGGTCATCAGTCGGCAATGGTCAAGGCTATGATAGGCGACAGAGTGAAGTACGGTCTCCAGACGGAGCAGCTCGGCACGGGTCACGCTGTAATGCAGGCAGGCGATTTTCTTAAAGGTGACGAGGATATAGTTGTTCTTTGCGGCGATACACCGCTTATCACGGCAGAAACGCTTAAAAAGCTTGCGGATATACATAATGCACAAAACAATTCGGTTACCGTTGTTTCAATGATACTTGACGACCCTACGGGCTACGGCAGAATAATCCGCAGCGGTGAGAGCTTTGAAAAGATAGTTGAGCAGAAAGATGCCACAGATGAAGAAAAGGCGTGCAGGGAAGTAAATACGGGCGTTTATATCTTCAAGGGCGCAGAACTTACGGCGGCATTTGAAAAGCTTACAAACAACAATGCGCAGGGTGAATATTATCTCACCGATACACTTGAGATAATCAAAAACAACGGCGGCAAAGTCGGTGTTATGGTAGCCGACGACCCCGACGAGTTTCTCGGCGTAAACAGCAAGCTCCAGCTTGGAGAAGCAACAACAGTCATGAAAAAGCGGATCAATGCTTTCCATATGCTCAACGGTGTTACTTTGCAGGATCCCGACAATACCTATATCGGCAAGGATGTCAAGATAGGCGAGGACACACTTATACTCCCCGGCTGTTATATCGAGGGCGATACGGAGATAGGCTCGGACTGCATCATCGGTCCCAATTCCCGCATCACTTCCTCAAAGGTGAATAACTGCGTTACCGTGCAGAATTCCACTATGATAAACGCATTTGTGGATAACTACACCACAGTCGGACCTTACGCTTACCTGCGTCCGAACAGCAAGATAGGCGAACACGTAAGAATAGGCGATTTTGTTGAGATAAAGAACTCCACCATAGATGACGGCACAAAGGTCAGCCACCTTACTTATGTGGGTGACTCCGATGTCGGAAAATTCGTTAACTTCGGCTGCGGTACGGTTACCGTTAACTATGACGGTAAAAATAAGTTCCGCTGCAAGATAGGCGACAATGTATTTATCGGCTGCAACACCAACCTCGTTGCTCCCGTAGAAGTCGCAGACAATGCTTACACAGCCGCAGGCTCCACTATCACAAAGGACGTTCCGGGTGACAGCCTTGCAATAGCAAGAGCAAGACAGGAAAACAAAGAGGGCTGGAGAGTAAAAACAGGCAAATAATATATCAAAAAGGGCTGCCGCAGTTGAATTGCGGCAGCCCTTTTGAATATCATACTGTTTTGTTTTTCGGCAGTTGTTATAAATTATTATCAACCCATTTTCCTGCCGCAGAAATAAACTTCGCTTGGCTTGTTGTGGCTGAATCCCTCGTGTTCCGCCGTAAACAGGTCATTGTCAAATATCAGAAAGTCCGCATCTTTGCCTGTCTCGATAGAACCCTTGCCCGATTCGATGCCAAGCTGCTTTGCACCGTTTATCGTAAAGCCGAGCAGCATTTCTTCGATATTCATCCTTTCGCTATCGGCAGGAAGCGGTGCGACATTTCTTTGCTGTTCATCGACTTTTGTGCGTTCGGTGATCTGACGTGTCATACCTATCTCCATACCAAGATACGGATTCCAGGTTGAAAAATCACCGTATGCAACATCATCGCTTGACCAGGTCACAAGGGCGCCGCTGTCCCATACCGTCTTGCTGCGGTACATTGAAGAAGCGCGCTTCTCGCCGAGCAGTACAGACCAGAACTTGTAAGGATCGCCGCCTATTACGCCGCTGTGCCATGCAGGTGTATAATTGGCTATCACGCCGAGTTTCTCAAAACGCTCCAAATCGGCATCATCCTGTATCCACAGATGTGCGCAGGTAACTTTCACACGGAAATTTTTTCCGAGTTTCTTTCTTGCCATTTCCACACCGTCAAGTACAACACGGGATGAACGCTCGCCAACGGTATGCAAATGAAGATCAAGCCCTGCTTCGTTCAATTCTTCAAGAAGCTCCGCTATCTCATCGGCATTGAGGGTGGTAGCACCCACATTGCCTGTGTCTTCATACGGCGTTACCATTGCTGCGGTCTCGATTTTCATAGTACCGTCCATAAAGATCTTCAATGTATGTACCTTTAAGTGTTCCGTGTCGAATTCACGGCGGAAACGCTTTGTTTCTTCAACGGCTTCTTTTATTTTTTTGCGGTTGGTCAGAACATAGCAGCCGTCTATATAGATAGGCAGTTTTCCCTCTTTGTCCATATTGCGCAAATATGCGTAAATACGTTCGTGTATCTCGTTGTGTTCGGGAAAGCCCGCGTCAAAGACACAGCTTACACCGTATTCTTTGCTGAATTCTATCCAGCGTGTGACCGCAGCGCCTATCTGTTCATCGGTCAGGTTCTTTTTCAAAAAGTCAAAGACAAAAGGCCAGCCTGCGGATTCATAAGCGTTTCCCGTCAGATGTCCGTCTTTTCTTACATAATATGCAAGTCCGGGCGCAGGGTCGGGCGTGTCGTCTGTAATGCCGTGCTTTTCAAGTATCTTGGAATTGACCCAAACGCTGTGTACCTCCGCTTCCAGAACCTGCAATTCATTGTCGGGGCATATCGCATCAAGTTCCGTCCTTGTCAGGTCCTCCCCGTTCAAAGCCGCTCTTTCCAGCATAAATCTGTATCGTTCCACCCCGGGATTGTTTTTGACATAGTCCGCCATAAAGTCCAGTGCTTCCTGCTTGCCGCCGCAGTCGATAAACACACCGTAATCGACATACTCAAAACCGACACCTGTGGTTATATGAACATGGCTGTCGATAATGCCGGGCATAACGAACTTGCCGCCGAGGTCGGTGACAGCACCCTCATAGGCGGAAAGCCCCTCTTCGTCACCTACATAGACAAATTTTCCGTCCTTCACCGCAAGTGCGGAAACGATAGGCTTATCCTTGTTTGCTGTGAAGATCTTTGCGTTTTTAAAAATATGATCGGCTCTCATATCGGTGCTCCTTTCCGTTTAACGGCTCTCAAAAAATAATGTGATCTGCCAAAAACTGTGTCAATTTACTTTCTTTCCGCCAAAATACACATCGGTCGGCTTGTTGTAGCTGAATCCCTCCTGCTCTGCTGTAAGCAGGTCGTTGTCAAATACCAGAAAATCTGCATCCTTACCTGTCGTAATGGAGCCTTTTTTGTTTTCGATACCAAGCTGCTTTGCGCCGTTTATCGTAAATCCCAGCAGCATTTCTTCAATGTTCATCCTCTCGTCTGCGGGAGGAAATACTGTATTACATCTTGCATAGTCATACGTCTTGGTCTTTTCGGTCGCCTTACGTGTCATTCCTATCTCCATACCGAGATAAGGGTTCCATGTCATAAAATCACCGAAAACGATGTTATCGCTTGACCAAGCCACCAAAGCGCCGCTGTCCCAGAGTGTCTTGCAGCGGAACTGCTTTTTGGAGCGTTCCTCGCCGAGCCATGTGGCACTGTAGCTCGGATCTCCTGCGTGCCAATGCGGCGTGAAATTTGCGATAACGCCAAGCTCTGCAAAACGGTTGAGATCGGCATCATCCTGAACTTCCAAGTGTGCGCAGGTAACTCTGACTTTTAAGCTGTCGCCCAATTCCTTTTTTGCCATTTCATAGCCGTCAAGTACCGTGCGGGACGCGCGCTCGCCGACAGTATGAAGATGAAGATCCAGACCCGCCTCATTGAGACCCTTTAAAAGCTCACAAATTCCCTCTGCGGAAAAAGCGGTAGCACCAACGGTATTGACATCCACATAAGGCGTAACCATAGCTGCGGTGTGTATCTTCTGGGTGCCGTCCATAAAGATCTTCATTGTATGTACCTTTAAATGCTCCGTGTTGTACTCACGATGAAAACGCTTTACCTCTTCAAGACCCTCTTTGGCGTCCCTCTCCGCGTTGATAACAAGGCTGCCGTCAACATAAATGGGCAGTTTTCCCTGTTCGTCAAGAGCGCGCAGACGTTTGTATACCTTCTCATGGAATACAGGGTCGCCGGGAAGACCCGAGTCGAAAACACAGCTTACTCCGTATTCAACGGAAAAATCTATCCAACGCTGAAGAGCCGCATCTACCTGTTCATCTGTCAGTTCCATTGAACTGTCGAGGATGATGGGTACTTCCGCTGCGCCTTCGATACAATTTCCTGTCACATGTCCGTCCTTACGCACATAAATAGCAAGTCCGGGTATAGGATCGGGTGTGTCATCGGTAATGCCGTGCCTTTCGAGTATCTTTGAGTTCACCCAGATACTGTGTCCTTCGCCTTCCTGTATCTGTAGTTCGGCATCGGGACAGATCGCATCAAGTTCTTCTTTCACAATATCTTCTCCGTTGAGGAACTTTTTCTCCAAAATAAATCTGTAACGTTTCTCGCCCGGATTTTCTTTGATGTATTTGGCCATGAGCTCCAGTGCTTCCTGTTTGCCGTTAGGTTCAAGACGATCTCCCATATCGGCATACTCAAATCCAACGGGAATAGTTACATGAACATGGCTGTCAATGATACTCGGCATAACGAACTTTCCGCCAAGATCAATAACCTCTCCCTCGTACTGCGAAAGCCCCGACTCATCACCTACATAGACGAATTTGCCGTCCTTTACCGCAAGAGCTGTTGCCTGTAATTTTTCCTTATCCGATGTAAATATTTTTGCGTTTTTGATTATCATATCTGCTTTCATAGTTGTTCTCCTTTCCGTAAAAAACGTTTCTTATGGTTTTGTTGTATATAAGTGTATGCTTGTCAAAGCATATAATACTTTGTCAGGAAATAGGATCTTTCTCTGTCAACTATCTTTATATCGGTCTCTTTTTCCGTATGTATATCAAACTCGTCAAGAACCATAATTTCCTTGTTCTCCAAATCGTAAAGCGGCCATTTTTTTGCTTTGCCGTCGGGTGACTGCTCTGCCGTGAGTGACGGGTCGCCTGTTTTTGCAAACTGTACCCACATTTTACGCATAGTCTTTGAGAAGGTCTCGTCATAAGGTCTGCCGTCGGTCATTTCGGGGTGTTTGAATACTATCGGGAGTTCTTCTCCGTGTGCGCTTTTCAATATCGGTTCGGAAGATTCGACCCTGTAGAAATAGGTGTACGATCTGCCGCCCGCTTTTGCTTGATTTTCCGTCATTCTTATGGCAGGGGCAATAAACCAGCTCTGACCGAACAGGCGGCTGTCGGGTTCCCAGCTTTCCGTCTGACCTTCTTTGCAGAACTCCTCAACAAGTGCCTTTTCCTCATCGGTAAGCTGCTTGTCATATTTATTCGTTTTGCGGTCGGCAGCCCAGAGTTTGAAATCCGTTTCGCCCATGACCGATACAAAGAAATTCATCTCGTCCTTGTTGCAGCCCTGAAGAAAAGCTATATCCTTTGCTGCGCCGTTTGCATAAGCATCAAGCGGAGAGGAGGGCAGAAAACTTCCGTCTCTTTCGGGGAACAAACGTACCGTGAGTACGGCCGATGCCTCCACAAGTTTTTTGCTGTCAACTTTCTTAAGCTCCTCAACGGTTTTGCAGCCGAGAATTTCCGTCAGTTCATTCGTGCAGACTATGGATTCCTCGGGAGATATTGTCTGTGTGGGTGCGCCGCTTTGCGCGATAACACGCTTAAAGTATTGGTGAGAGCCTTCGACCAGCGGAAGCATAGTACAGCTTCCCGCACCGGCGGATTCGCCCCAGATAGTTACATTGTCGGGGTCGCCGCCGAAACCCGAAATATTCTCGTGTACCCATTTCAGCGCTGCCAGCTGATCCATAAGTCCCAGATTTTGCGATTGTGCATAGTCGTTGCCGTCAGACAGGTGAGATAGATGCAAAAAGCCCAGAACGCCGAGTCTGTATGCAACGGTAACAACGATAACATCGGGATTTTCTTTTATAAAATCGTGACAGTCAAACAGCGGTATGCCTGTTCCGCCTGCCACATAAGCCCCGCCGTGTATCCATACCATAACGGGCTTTTTATTTGCAGATGTTTCATCGGCTTTCCATATATTAAGATACAGGCAGTCCTCACCCTGATAATCGCTTATTTCTTCGCTCTGACAAGCGCTTTTTGCGTTATAATATGCCTCGTATACGCCGTCATCCGCGGCAACGTCTACAGGTGGTTTCCAACGAAGGTCTCCGACAGGCTGTTCTCCTACAAATGGTATGCCCTTGTAAGAAATGATATTCTCCGTCTTTTTGCCTACAAATGTGCCGTTCACACATTTCACCGCAAGCGACTTGTCGTAATCGCCCGTGATCTTTTTGTTAGTATCATGCTGATCCGTTACTTTTCCTAAAACCTCGTTTGCAAAATCCTTGATAGTTTCGATTATGGTTTTGCTTTCCTCTTCTTTCACATTGTCGATCTCGGAGGCGATCTCAGCAGCATCTATTTCGGTAACGGACACTTGAAAATCTTTGAGTCTTTTTTCCAAAGCATTTTCATTTTCTTCCAAAACTATAAGCAGCAGCGCCGTTTCTCCGTCAATAAGGCATTCGCTCGCTTTTTCCATCAATACGGATTTGCTTTTAAGTTCTTTAATATCCATAGAACTGCCTATCATAGAACCGACACTTCCGCCAAACAGCACACCCAGCGGACCGCCGAGCAGACCTACAAGACTTCCGATCAGTCCGCCCGTCCAACTGTGTCCCTTTACGGCATCACCTGCAACAAAGCCATCCTCAAGCGAAATCTCACCGTTGTCCATTTTTACAACGGCAGCGTGAGAAACCGAAAATCCGTCGCCTTCATAGTCACGCCGCAGCATACTTAATATCTGGTATGCTTCGCTCGCTATCTTGCAGTTGACAATGATAACGCTTTCTTTCATAGAACATCATCCTCCTTTTGGTTTTTATTAAAGACATTCAAAAAAATGTGCTTTTCCCGAATGTCTTTTGATCGTTTGACGCGCGTTTCGGCTTATGTATCGGAAATTTATTACTGCGTGATACGAATATATTGATAAAATTTGTAAATTATCTTCGCCGTATTATTTTAAAATATTTCCCAAAGCATCTCTTATGGAATAATTTTAACAAAAGATTTATAAAATGTCAATGCACAAGCGTGATTTTTGACATAGAAATTTTCCTGTACTTTAATATCGGGAAATATTTTGCACAAAAACAATATCGGATTATTGACTGTTTTTGTGCAAAAAATGCGCGGCTTTCTGCTGCGCATATTCTGCCGCATTGTTTATGCTCGTTGTCGCATAGCGACAACATCGCCGGAGAAAAGCAGGCTTTTCTCCGTTTTGCAGCCGCACTACGCGCCGCCTGCGGCGTCACTTGGCGTCTGTAGGGAAGAAAAAACAAGTTTTTTCTCCTCGGGTAAAGCGCGGTTATAGCGGCAGCGAACAGAATTGTTTGCGCCGTCCCTTCGGGATTTGTGCCGCTTACAGCGGCGCAAACAACCTGCGGATTAAAGTCTGCGGCGCTTTGAGTTACTTTAAAAAAGAAAAGACGTTGCATTAGTCTTGCCTCCCCTTTAGCGCAGCGTTTAGGGGAGGGGGACCGCG
>ODAJ014778410.1_pt1 | contig 15962 bp, 12 predicted proteins | sample 1539241 | NCBI WGS metagenome assembly ODAJ01 (sample SAMN02144231, study PRJEB22623) | gut metagenome | biome: sheep rumen | host: Ovis aries | place: New Zealand
GGGGGTAAGATGGAGTCTCTTCCCCCTCCCTATTGGGGAGGGATGGGGTGGGGCCTACTCCCCCACCTCTTCCCAGTCAGAAAAGCGTGCCTTGCGACCCATAGCCCTTTCTTGAGCATTTTCGCCATACATATAAATACTGTCTTCCAATATCTGCGCTGGCTTAATCTCCACTACCTTCATGGTAGGATTTATATATGTCTTTTTCATATTATTATTAGCCTCCCCCCTACCCCTCCCAAAAGGGAAGGGAGTAGGATTTATATGTTATTTATTATTCATTGTTTATCTCCCTTCCCTTTATGGGAGGAACTTTTTCTCCCCCCTGGGGGGAGTTAGTGGGGGTTTTACTTTACTAAAGCACCTGCTGCGTTGAACTTCTTACCATTCTTCTCTATTACGAGTTTGCCATTAACAACACGCTTTGCTGGCAGAGAATTGTCCATTGTCGCTTGTCTGTTAATTTGGTCAATGCCAGTGATAGTACTGACAAAACGCATTGCCATACGAGCACCAGCAACAGCATCAGGAGCCAATGAAGAAGCAAAGTGCAGATAAGCGCGGTTGGTAGCTACTGTCTGATTATTTGCGAAGTAGAAACCTACCTTGCCGCCAATATTGTTCAGAATCATGTTGGTGTATTCACCATCAGTTGTAGCAACAGCAGCACCAGTACCTGCCACGAGGTCGTTGTCGCTGACAGCAGCAGCACCTGTCATTACAGGGATGCTCTCTGTTGCGCCGTCATCCTTTACGAGTACCACAGGAGTGCCGGCAGGAACATTAGCAACCTCTGTCAGCATGCAAACGCCCTTAGCAGTAACCTTTGCCTTGTAAGCCTTGATAGAAGCAGAAGAGAAGTCAAGGTCATAGTCGCTTACGTATGTAGCGTAGCCAGCAGAAGAAACAGTTACGTTTATTTCGGTTGTCTCATCGAAGTTTAATGCCAGCCATTCATTTCCATCCACATCGTTACGGGCAAGCCAAGAGGTATAGGCAGGCAGAATGTTGTTCATAGGATGATACTGATAGAAACCTATATTCCCTGAACGGCTTTCGAGCGTGAAGAAATTGCTCATCATTTCTGATGATGTCACCTTATGACCTCCAGGGTCTATGCTACCCTTGAACAGGTTGTTCTCATAATCGGTTGCAGCACCTGGTTTGTCTCCTTCATAGTGTGAGAGATAGAGCGGTCCTGTTCCCTCATAGGTGAGCAGCACAGGCGTAAATGCCGGTACCACCTGTGTATCCAATGCCTGTACATATAGCGTCTTGTTGCTGATGGTTTTTGCCCACCATGCCTTCACGCCATCAGGCAGTTCCACAGGATAAGCGAGCATCAGGGTTCCCAGACCTGTCTCATCACGATTTACGGGGAAATAGGTGAACATGTGGTTGGGGACGTCCTGATAGTCGGAGAAGAACAGGTTCCAATAGTCGGCGTTGCTGTAGCCGTGGCCTCCGGAGGCCTGATAGCCGAGGAAGAGCTGATACTGGGTGCCGTCCTTGATGAAGATGTCGAGGTCCCCGGGGCAGCCGTCGAAGGCGTGCCCGCCCGTCAGAGCGAAGATTGGCGGCGGGTTCTCACCGTCGTCCACCAGGCGGCCGGGCTCCACCCAGGTGTCCACATAGAGCGTCTCAAGGCCCGTCATGCCCTCGAAGGCGTAGTCGGCAATGTTGTCGGCCAGCTCCTGACGGATGGTGAGCACGGTGGGCGCCTTGGGCGCCGTGAGCAGGTAGCGGTGGTTCATGTCGTAGAGGACCTCGTCACGCACGGCGCAGCCGGCGCAGCCGTCGCTGAGCACAAAGGCCTGCTGCACGCTGTGGCGCTGGGGATAGGCGATGCTGTCGAGCGACTCGGGCAGCAGCACGCGGTTCACGGGCCCCAGATTCTCGAAGGCGTTGGCGCCGAGGCCGGTGGTGGTGAGCGGAATCGTGCTGAAATAGGAGTGGAAGTTGTCGTTGACGACGAAGTCGCCCGAACCCGTTGCGCCGATGGCCTTCTCGACCGCTACGGTGGCGGAGGCGACCTCCGTCACGGTGATCCGGCCGTCATGCTCCGGCTTCTCCACCTCCGTCTTGAACCTCGCACTCAGGTAGCCGGGAACGGAGTCGGCGACGTTATCGCCCATGTGGCCCACGTTCGTCGCGTAGAACGAGTCGCCGTAGTTGTAGCGCAGGAACACCTTCAGCTCGGGATAGCCGTTAAGAGGATAGACATACTGATCACTCTCGAGGGTGTATTCTTCATTATACATGCTGAACAGCAAGGGTTGCTTCATCTGCTCATCCGTGCACGCCGCAATCTCGTCACCCCTGGGGTCGCCGCTGCCGCCATCATAACCGGTGCCTCTCACACCGTCATCGCGGTAAAGGTAGAAATTATTCACCAGCCTCTGACCGTAACGCTCACCGGCAATGGCACCAATGCAATCGTCGCTATGAGGGATGACTTTTCCGCTGAAGTAGCAGTGAAAGATGCCACAGGTGTGGTCATCGCCCTGCTCTATCTTGCCCACCAATCCGCCGACCTGGGCATCGGCCTCCACGGTGATGTCGCTATAACAGTATTCTATGCTGTTGTGGTTGTTGGTCATATAGCCGCAGATGGCGCCAAACTCGTCGTTGCCGCTTTCGTATTGCCTCACGCTTCCTCCCACCACGGCACAGTGGGTGATGGTGCTGTGGTTGTACATCCTGCCGCAAAGGGCGCCGATGTGACAGTCGTCTCCGTCGCCGGCACGAATGTCCACATTCTCCAGCTTGAGGTTCATGACTTTGCCGTTGTCCAACTTGCCGAAGAGACCGCGATTATCGTCTTTTCCTTCGATTTTCAGGTTTTTGATGACGTGCCCCATGCCGTCGAAGTTGCCGCCGAACTTGTTGTCGTCGTTCCATCCTATGGTATAGTCGTTGAAGTTGTGGTTGTTCAGGTCGATGTCGTTCATCAGATAGATGGTCCAACCTTTGTAGCCCTGGTCGCCGTCATTGTAATCGCCCCAGAATCTGCGCAGGGCCACGAGTTGGTCGGGCGTGTAGATGTAGATTTTCTTGGTGTCCGGATACGCAGCGATTTGATTCGCTACCTTCTCGCCGTCCCAAATCAACGTGGGGTCGGTGATGTCCACCGCACCGGTCTGCATGGCAGCCATCGCCGCCAGCAGCATCGTCCATATCTTCTTTTTCATAATCATCAATTATCAATTGTCAATAAGAAAATTTCACCGTCTCGTCGCCAGACGAAATCAGCCCAACCCCGCTGTGCTGCATCACTGGGAAGACTGCCTTGCCGTCGTCGCCGGCCGTCTTGCGGGCCAGCACGGTGCCGTTGGCCTGATAGAGGCGCACCTGCTCACCGGCCTTCACGCCGCTCACCACCAGGCGGTCGCCCGAGCGGCTCACGTGCATGCGGGAGGTCTTGTCGTCGTTGCTGAAGACGCGCTTCACGGCCACCACCTCGGACGAAGGGCAGAGCGTCACCACGCCGCTGTTGTCGCTGCCGGAGTAGATGTTGCCCAGGGTGCGTCTGTATTTTCCGTCAGTCGGGGATCTGTAGGCAAGCGTGGCGCCGACATACATCTTCTCCTTCTCGGTGACGCCGGGCACCTTGAGCGTGACGTAGCCGACACGGTAGCTGCCGCAGTCGTGCATGTAGCCGCTCTCGCCGTCATCATCGGCAAGGTTGCAGAGCACCCTCTTGGTCTCATACTTGATGTGGTCGTTGCCCGTCGTCCTGTAGACGATGGAGCCGTAGGAAGTCTCCTTCAGGCCCACGACGATGGCAAAGCCTTTCGGCAGGCGACGGCGGGCGTAGTTGCGCACGCAGACGGTGATGTAGTTGTCGCCGTTCTTGTCCACCCTCTGAGCCACCACGAAGCACTTCAGCTGCGGCTTGTAGGGGTGGAACGTGCTCGTGCTCCGCTCGCGGATGTTCTGACCACGCTCTTCGGTGCCGGCGAGACCGCGCGCACCCGAGATCTCCTCCTCGTCCGAGAGGCCGAGCACGTCGTCGTACTCCACCGTCATCTTGGTGTTGACGCCGTGGCCCATAATATAAGGTACGTTGACGCGCTCCTGTTGGGAGGTGCCGGCGGGCACGGTCAGATTGAGCGGATAAGTGTATTTTTCGCCCTCTATGTCGCCCACCGTCAGCACGCAGTTCTTGATGGTCGAGGTGCCGTAGTTGGTGACGGTGACGAGCAGCGAGACAGTATCCTTGTAGCACTGGAAGCCCTGATTATCATCCGGGTCGAACTTCACGGAGTAGCCGAAGGCGTTGCCGAAATAGGCCGCCTTGCGGTTGAGCTGAAGCAGGCCCTCCTTGTCGGCGCCTATGAAGCACACGTCGATCTTCTCCTTGGTCATGTAGCCGTCGAAAGTGTAGATGGTGCCGCCCGCCTCCGTCTGCACGGCGGTGATGGGCATGCCAAGATGGAAGCTGCCGTCCTTGTTGGGCACCAGACGCGAAGCGCTGAGGCGCATGCGCGCGGTGTCGTTCTCAAGCACCTGCTCACGCCAAAGCAGCGCCACGTTGTTGAGCGACTTGGCCTGCAGGTCGGGCACGATGGCAAACTCGTCGATGTTGGACCCGCTCAGCATGAGCGAAGAGTTGATGCCCGGCTTTTCCTTGCCGTCCATGCCGAAGCTCTTGATGTGGACGTACGAAGTGCTCGTGATGCTGTCGACCAGAGTCATCCAACTTAACAGGTTGATGTCGCCCACGCGGCGCAGGCGCACGGGCTCCTCGGTGTAGGGCAGCGTCTGAGTCGTGACGGCATTGTTGCCGTCCACCGTGATGCCGACGTTCTCATCCTGAGCGCCATAGACGCCTCTGCGCGCCACGATGAAGGCCGAAGTGCCGTCGTAGGCCACGTTGTAGTCCTTGAGACAGAAGCCCTCGTTGACCTCCGCCAGCGGCACGGGCGCCGACCAGGTCTCGTTGCCGTCGAAGCGCGACATCATCAGATGGCCGTTCATCAGGAGGTCGGTCAGCTGCACGGTGTCTCCCTCCTGCACCCAGCTGGCCTTCTCGAAGGTGCCCTCCTGCCAGACGGCGACAGCCTTGCCGTCGTCGGCCAAAGCCACACGCGGCTTGAAGGAAGAGGTCTCGGGAGAACTGTAAATAGGTTTGGGCTGGTACCACTTGGTGCCGGCGTTCTTCTTGGTGTAGTAGAGGTCGTAGAGGCGGCTGGCCTGGTTCACCGTAACGTCGAGCGTCAGCGAATCCTCGAGCTGCTCCTTGGGAATCGTCGCCGTGGCCTGCTCCATCACCACCAGGTCGATACCCGGCACGGAGGCGGCGTCGTAGTCGGTGCAGCCGCCCGAACGCCAGTCGGAGATGATGGTGGGATTGCCCAGAGAGGCCACCTCAACGGTGAACTCGTTGGGGTCGTCGGGCTTGCCCTTATTGCCCTGATAGATGATGCTGTCGCCGCCCGCGATGAATTTCACCGGCTGGTTGAAGTCGGCGTAATGGCTGACTAACTCGCCCGGAAGAGAGGCGGCGGGAGCCGGATTCTTGTCGGGATCGGCGTCATCGCTCAGGTAGTAGGTAAAATTCTTGTGGAAGGGATTCTTGTAGTCCGTCGGCTTGATCAGCTTGTCGTCAGCAGTCACATCGCCCAAAAGGTCCCAACTCTTCTTCTTGCTCCAACACAGGAACTTCACTTTGTAGTAGGCACCCAGGCCGGCATACCAGCTCCAGGCACTGCCCGAGAATTCATTGCGGAAATCCAGTCGGGAGCCTCCGGAATACTTGAAGGTGATGCCGGCACCCGCCAACAAACCAAACTCGGCTCCTGCGATGAAAGCGTCGATCTTGGCCCTGATGCGGCCGTTGATGTAAGCCTGACCGAGGAACTTGAAGGCCAAGATGTGATTCTTCAGAGGATCGGTGCTCCCCAGCGTGTTGTCGAAGCTGAAAAGCCCCGCGTTGATATTGAGCCTCACGCCCGCGCCGGCCGTCACCGACGGGCCGAGGAGGTTGGTGATTGCACTCACCAGTTTGTTGTCACTCAGCCAGTTGTTGAATTTTTTCAGAGACTCGGGCGCGCCCGCCTTGGAGCCGAGGGCACCAACCATATTGGAGAAGTTCATCCCGAAACGGACATTCGCCGAAGCTTCGGCACGCAAACCGACCTCGTCGACGAACTGCATGCCCAGGAACCACTGCTTCCAGTCGTCTCCCTTCACCGACAACGGGATGGAATACTGCTCATACACTTCCGCGAAGGCGCTTAAGGAAACGTCGCAGGAGTAGTTCGCCAAATTTTTGTTGTTGTCACCGTTCAATCCTAACAGAGTGTTCAGATCAGGTGCCAAGGCCACATTTTCGAAATCGTAGTTGTCGGACCTACTCATCGTCACCTTACACGAACTCGCGTCGTTGGGCCAGTATTTGGTTTTCTTGTTGGCTACATCGTACTGGTAGTCCACACCCACGCCCAATGCCGTCGACACTGTCATTTTCTTGGCCTGGTAGAAGTCCATGCCCAATCCGAAACGGAAGTAGAACGGCGGTACTAGAGGTATCTTGAAATTCAGCTGATTAAAGGCGGCGGGGGCCATATCATGCATCCAGCCCGAAGCCTGGTCGCTGGCCTTGTCTCCATTGAGACGCTCCTCGGCGGCAGCTCGGGCGTCCGCCTGTATCTTGTTCAGGTCGAGATAATTGTTATAAAGGATGGGCAGAGCACGCACCGAATCGCCGTCGAAGGCCACAGCGGGGCGGCCGGAGGTATTGATGTCCAGATACCCGCTCAAATCAAACTTCGTGGTCCAGTATTTGTAGTCGAAGAACTGACTGGTAATCGGCCTCGTGTTGCCGGTTTTGTCGTCATCGAGAATGGCGTTCTCCTCAGCGTCGTTCTTCGCCTTTATGAGTGTTATGACAGCTGAGGTCTCATAGGATTTGGGAGCGACGATGGCCACTTCCATCTGGGCGTAGCTCATATACTTCTTGTCTTCGGCCAGCTTCATAGTGTCCTTGTGGGAGGCGAACTCGTCGTAGTAAACCGTCTCAGTGGTCTGAACGGGCAGGATGTCGGCAGACTGTATGCTGCTCACGTAGAAGTCGCCGCGAAGGTCTAGCGTGGGCGTCAGCGTCGAGAGTATCGACGAAGTCACCTTGGGTGAAGTGACAGGCTCGGGGATGCTCTCCAGGAAGATGTCCACCTCCTCCCTGTCGCTGTCGATGATGCCCGTCACGTGGTTGTACGATCCGGGATACATGCAGAGCTTGGGCAGGAACTTGTCGCGATAGCACTCGATGGTGGCAGGCTCGCCGTCGGTCAGCACATAGAGGCGATGGGTCTTGGGATCCAGACCCCACTCGAGCAGACGTTCCGTCGGCTTGTTGACGGTGTCGGCACTCACGGGGTGCATCGTCAGGCCCACCGTGTCGATGGAAAGCTCGTTGTCGAGGAAGAGACGCACCCAGAGCGTGTCGTGATAGGAGAAGAGGCGCGAATCCAGATACGTGGGGTTGGGTGCGTCCAGACGCTTGTGCTGGTTATAAGGCATCGACGGGCCCGTCCTCACCGACACCGTGTTGTCGCTCACGTGGGTCACGGCGTCCCTGGCCCACCCTTCGTGGTCCAGCTTGATGCGCTTGAAGCCGTCGGCCATCAGATAGGCTTCCACCAGGTCGCCGTCCTCGTAGTCGTAGAAGGTGTAGAGCTTGTCCACCTTCAGGCTCTTGATGTATGCCGTGTCGCTCAGCTGCGTCTCGCTGTTGTAGCGGATCAGCTGCAGAGTGTAGTCGCCGGCGACGATGCGGCTCTTGTCGAGCATCACCGAACGCACGGAGGCAGAACCGTAGCCGTGACTGAAGAAGGTGTAGGTCTTCGCCGTCTCCTCACCCTGGCCCTGCGGCCAGATCTTCACCTCGATCTGGTTCTCGCTGATGGGCGGCATGATGTAGGCGTAGTTGTGGACGGAAAACACCTTCGTGTTGTTCTGCGAGGGGTCTGTCGTGCTCTTGATGCAGGTCACGCGGAGGTGGAAAGGCCGGTTGCCCTGAGCCTTGTCCAGACGCAGGACGATATACTGGTTGTCGCGGGCGTCGTAGATCTGCTTGTAGAAGCCCACGGTGTCCTTCGGAGCGGGGTCGCGGAAGACCTCCTTGAGGGCATCCATCTCGGCGCTATTGTCCTGTATGCCGTTATTGATCTCCTCCCATTGGAACTGGCTGATGTCGGTCCACGAGTCCAGCTGGCTCAGGTTCACAGCACGCTCTACGGTGAAGTCGTCAGCCGCTACAGTTACGATACAAGCGAAAAGCGACAATAATATTGTAGCCGTTTTTTCCAGTAATTGTTTCATAATAGGGTATTTGATGAGTTAGTATTGTATCTGGTTGCAAAACTATTAAAAAAATTTAATATCTCCAAACATTTGCAACATTTTTTTGCAAAACAGAGGGCTCGAACCTTTATTTTATATATATGTGAAAACTATAGATATAAAGTTTCGACACTAAAAAATAGTGAATAACACCTTATCCATCTGTGTTTCATTGATACACACCACATGGTCTGTGCACGCATCGACTCTGTACACTTCTCAAACATACCTATATCGACATTATGGAACGGCGTAACAACTGATACCTTGATATATATATACTTCTATTTCAAATTACAATGGTGAAACTTATGGAAAAAGATACAAAATAAATCCTATGCGTTTTTCTGCCAGAGGAAGACGGTGTTTTGTCCGTACATATACTTATACGTAATGTCGGGAATGATGTTTGTCACCAGTCGGAGCCCTAAGTGCTCGTTGCCCTTGGTGCCGATATTCGGGTCTGCCATCTTTCCTGCCTTTATGGGGTCGAAGGGTTTGCCGGCATCTTTCAGGGTAACAAAGATGCCATCGTCGTTAATATGGATATGCACATCGAAGGTATGGTTAAGGACACTTCCCTCAGAATGTTGCGCTATGTTGGTCATCAGCTCCTCGCAGCACAGATTTACCTTGAAGACGTTGCTGGCTGGTATGTTGCTGTTTTTGAGGAATGTGTCAATATCCGTCAGTGTGGAGCAGACTTCCTCTACATTATATCCTACAGAACGGTCGAAGGTTGGTCCGCCAGTATCGCTTGGTATCATGGTGAGCGGTGATATTCTCACCTGCGTTATCCGGCTACGTGCAGAGGTATATCCCACCTGGAACAGCAGTACCAAAGTGCAGGCAGCAAAGAAGCCCCACCACAGTTCTACGCCCTCCATCTCGGCTACCACCCAGACACCGATGACAAGCATTGCCGTCTGTGCCGTTGCCGTCAGGACACTGGTCTTGTCATAGCCCAGTATCTGGTATGTGCTCAGGAGTATCTGGGTAATGGCAAACGGTATGAGCATCAAGGCGAAAATACGCAGCACGCGGTCAAGTTCGAGTGACAGCTCACTGCCTGCCGTAACGCCGAAGAGATGACCTACGAGACCGGGCATATACATCATGACGATGACTACTGCCACGAGCATGGCAATGACTATCAGTGCCTGCTTTACAAGTATCTCAAGACCCTTCAGGTCGCGCTCTCCCATCAGCACGCCGCCAATGGCAAACATCGACTCTATGACACCGTCTATGAACACGTATGACAGGAGCAGCATCTGCAGGCAGACAGACCAGATGAAGAGTCCGTCGCTGCCGAGATACCTCAGCACTATATCGTTGATAAGCATGATGGTTATTGCCATCAGCGAGTTGCTTACTGTGATGGGAGCACCCTCCCTGACATTTGCCCTGAAGATGCCGAAGATACTCTTGCCGGGCAACTTCAGGCGGTAAGAACTGCCAGGCTTGCGCAGGTAGCTGGCAAGTATGAGTATATTTACGGTAAACATAGATAGCGAGCCAATGGCAGCACCATCCACTCCCATGTTCAATATTGATATAGTCACTATATCGACGGCAATATTTGCCACTGCACCTGCCACCACCGCTATCGTTACCATGCGCGGGCGTCCGTCAGTAGCGACAAAGAGACATAATCCGTAGGACAGCATCTGCAGCCATCCGCCCATGGCATAGGTGTGGATATAGTCGTATGCCATACCGTTAAGACGCGGCTCTTCAGACATAAAACTTACTATCTGCTGACTGAACAGGCAGATGCCAAGCGACACAGCCAAGCCGAGGGTCATGACGGTAAGGATGGTGCTGGTAAAGATGCGTGCCACCCTGTCCATATCGTGACTGCCTATAGCCTGGGCACACATGGCATTGGCGCCAAAACAAATCAGGAAACCCATACAATTGAGTACCTCTACCAACGGCAATACAAGATTGATGGCAGAAACAGCATCAGGTCCTACCACGTGACCCACAATCATAGAGTCGGCAGTATGTGCCAACTGCGATGCAGCCGCCGTAAGCACAGCTGCCATAACAAAGGTTCTTAACGCCTTAGAAACTATAAAGGAATTTCTCCGTAATGTTTTCATAAGTTTTGAAGCTTCGCTTTACTCAACTTTTCAGAGGTAAGAGGTGAGAGATTACCTTTGCTGCTATCATTCTACAGATTTTAAAACCTACATAACATTTTCTCTCACCTCTTACCTCAGAAAATTCACGCATCCGCAAATACTTTACCGTCACCGAGGGTAACCTGCAGCATGGTGTATTCGCTGTGGAAATCGTTCTCTAAACGCTCTTTGTAACGGGCACACTCCCACTTACACATCGGCAGGTCGTGCAGCAGGTAGTTGCCGCATGTCTGAGGCTCCGTGGCAGGCACCTCTGTCTGCGTCAGTATCCATCCCAGACACTCTATCGTAAGACGACGCATATCCTCCACGGTATAAGAGCCCGTCATGATGATATACATGCCCGTAAGACATCCCATAGGACCGACGTACACCACATCATCCTTCACCCTGCTGTTGCGAAACCATGTTGCCATGAGGTGTTCCATGCTGTGCATAGCAGACGGAGCCACAGCTGGCTCCTTATTGGGTTCCGTGATACGGAGGTCGAAAGTAGTAAATCCCCTATCCTCGCGCGAGACATATATGCCCGGCTTCAGGTGGGTATGGTCTATGGTAAAACTCTGTATTACTTCCATAACGAAAAAAAATATATATGATTGAATTGTGTGTAAACGGCTTTGTAATAACGGGCGCAAAATTATAAATATTTTTTCTAATATGCAACATGTTACTTGGAAATTCTGCAAGAATTACAAATTCGAAATACATTTTTTTATTATATTATGCATATTTTGAGAAATCTCTTTTCGTATGTCATTTTCTTTTCATACCTTCGCAGCGCAAACACCAAAGACAACACAAATATATGAAGAAAATAAAACTATGGTTACAGTCGCTGTCATTCCGTACCGGAGTGATTGTTTTACTGTCTTGCATACCATTCTACATTATTTCTTTCGCACAGATGCTATTACCCATCAGCGTAGCCGCAAAGGGTGTGCTATGGACAGCACTCTTCGGAATGGCAAAAACCTGTCAGTACGGAGGCTTGACAATACTTGGAGTAGAGGGATATAAACGACTGAAGGCAAAGTTTAAAAGAAATTATGATACGAAAAGCTGAGAAAAGAGACATACCAGGGCTGACACACTTGCTTTATCAAGTGGATGCCGTGCATAACGGTATTCGCCCCGACTTATTCAAAGCAAACGCCCCTAAATACAATGAAGAGGAACTGGAGGCTATCCTGAATGACGACAGTAAACCTATCTTCGTATATGATGACGGAGAGATATTGGGGCATGCTTTCTGCCAGATTACAGAATTTAAGGACAACAGGTTGCTGCAGGACCTCAAGACCCTGTATATTGACGACATCTGTGTAGAAGAAACAGCCCGTGGCAAGCACATCGGACAAGCGTTGTATGAATTCGTTCGCGATTATGCAAAGTCGATAGGCTGCTACAACATCACCCTCAACGTATGGGAAGGTAACGATGCCGCTTTCGCTTTCTACAAAAGCATGGGGATGAGAACCCAAAAGACCGGAATGGAAACAATACTGTAAAAAAACTGATTATGGAATATATGTCACAAGAAGGCTACGACAAACTCGTAGCGGAACTGGAACACATGGAGAGAGTGGAGCTGCCTCAGGTAAAGGATGCCATTGCCGAAGCACGCGCACAGGGTGACCTGAGCGAGAACTTTGAATACCATGCCGCAAAACGTGAGCAAGGAAAACTGCTGAGCAGAATACGTTTCAAGCAGAGGGTATTGGAGCACGCCAGAGTGATAGACATGTCACTGCTTGGCAGCGACAAAGTAGGACTGCTGAGCAAGGTGACAATGACAAACATGGGAAACAATGCCACGATGACCTACACCATTGTAAGTCCGCACGAGGCAAATATGAGCGAAGGAAAGATTTCCATCAAATCGCCCATTGCCCAGGCGTTGCTGAACAAGAAAGCAGGAGACACCGTTGCCGTACGCGTTCCGGCAGGAATGTTGAACCTGAAGATTGAAAGCATAACGTTGTAAAATTTAATTTGAAGTAAGAATATTATGGAAACAAGCGTAAGACTTTACACATTGAATTTTGACGAGGTCAGGACCTACATGTGGGCTGCATTGTTTGTAGTTTGCAACATGGTATTGCCTCAAGTGTTTCACCTCATTCCGCAGGGAGGCATTATGTTTGCCCCTCTGTCTCTGGTAATTCTCGCCGGAGCGTACAAGTTAGGATGGAAGACGGCTCTGCTGGCAGCTGTAGCGTCACCACTGGTTAACAACATGGTATTTGGAATGCCTGCCTGGGGAGTACTGCAAGTAATGATGTTGAAGCTTATCGTGCTGTCACTTGTTGCCGGACTCACAGCACAGTATTTCCGCACCATGACGATGCCATTGCTTGTCGGTGTGGTACTCGCAAGCGAAGTTATCGGCGGGCTCGTCGAGCTGCTGCTCACTGGCGGCATCGCTGCTACCATACAGGACTTCACCATCGGCGTGCCCGGACTTCTACTGCAGGTAATCGGAACGTACCTCATCGTAAAGCACACAAGATAAGGGGAACCGTAATTCAGCCGATTTTTTTCTTCTGGAACTCTGAGGGAGTTATGCCGAAGTGTTTCTTGAAGATGCGTGTGAAATGCTGCGGATAGTCGAAGCCGAGTCTGCCACAGCCAGTTTCACATCATGGGTCTCAACGCTTACTGACCATGAGCCTATCGTCGTGATGACCCATGTCCCGATGCATGCCCATCGAGGTGACAATCCTGGTGGCATGCGTTGGTTTGAAGCACTCAGCCATGCAGCAAAGACCCACGATGTCATCGTTTTCTATGGTCACAACCACTCACTGGAAGAGCGCGGTGACAGCCTTGACCTAAATTCATATCTGCTCGTGCCAGGTGACAGTATCAGCATACAGGGTGACAAAATCCAAGGCGTGCAGCAGCGGCAACTCAACTTCGCCTACGCCAATGCCGGCTACCTGAAACTGGGTTGGAGCACGCTCGTCACATTCTTCGATACTGATGGCAACGGGCACCACGACCATATGCAACTGCGTCGTTTCAACGTTCTCGGTGCCGACGACCCCTATTTCGGTCTGACCGGCAAACGCAACCCATACATACTGAGACTAAATAAGCCTGTGTATCACTATTAAGAATCCTGTACTAAAAACTGGCGATTTTCGTAATTTTTCATGTGCAAACGCTTGTAATTCACAAACATTTTCTATAATTTTCACTCCTCCCCATACTTCCGCTTCGCCTTATAGTAGTTCGATGGCGAGTCGAAGCCGGAGCGGGCGATGATGTCGCCGATAGGTGCCTGCGGTTCCTGCCGGTGCAGGTCGTCGGCACGCTGCAGGCGCAGGCGGTTGACGTAGGCAGAGAAGGTGCAGCCCATCTCCTCGTTGAGCACGCGCGACACATAGCTGCGGTTGTAGGTGCAGCCGCCCGCAAGTACGTCGCTGAGCGTTAGGTGGGGGTCGAGGAAGTGCTCTTCCGTTTCCACATATTGCTGCAGTTGCTGCTTGATGCGGCTGACGGTTTCGCGTGGCAGTGGCTTCTGGGCAGAATCAGAGGCGCCACCGGGGGCTTTCGTGCTTGTGTCGTTGCTTGCGAGCAAGGTGTCTTCCGATAAATCCGGTAAGACATCTTCCGACACATCTGCCACTGGGTCTTCCCGATGCCGATGGGCTGGCAGCACGAGGATGAGGAACCACACGTTGAACACCGAGAGCAGTGCCATGACGCCAGCCGTCACCGCCGCGTTCCCAATGAGGAATGCCGTCCACGCCGCCACGCCGTGCAGCACGGGGATGGGCATTACCTGGCGGGCGTATTCCAGTGGCAGGTCGTCGGGGTTGGAGTAGTAGTCTTCGCCGAGCGGCTTCATCCACAGCCACACACGGTGCATGGCTCCGAGGCAATAGCGCAGGCAGACCGCCCCAACCGTCACCGTCAGCCACCATGCCAGCTGCTCCGGCATCACCGTCACGTCCGCCCAAGCCTCTACAGCCTTCGCCGCCACCATCACGCCGACGGGTACCCCCAGGGCGGCAGACCACGGCTTCCACCGCTGCCAGCCTTTCACCTGTCCGAAGTAGGTCATCAGCAATAGTGCGCAGAAAAAGCTGTGGCAGAGCACGAAGTAGTAGGCTGCCAGCGTCTGTGCCGACGGTCGCATAGGAAATGCCACACATGGTGCGAGCACCACCGCCGGCACGAGGTAGAGCAATGTCTGCATCCGGCGGTCCGGGTAGGCATAGCCCTTGTCCGCAGTAGGACACGTATGCCACCAGCGCACGGCGGCAAACATCGTGCTCGTCACGATGTACGCCAATGCCGAAATGCCGAAAATATAGTCGAGATTGTCCATACAGGGCACAAAGGTACGAATAAGTGAGCGAAAAACCAAATTATATTTGAGTTTTTCCGAACGGGAGTACCTTCGAGCGTGCAATGGTCAAAGGTACGAATAAGTGAGCGAAAAACCAAATTATATTTGAGTTTTTCCGAACGGGAGTACTTTCGAGCGTGCAATGGTCAAAGGTACAAAAACAATCCCCATTTCATCGGCAAAACTGCCCATGAAAATTTACTTTTACGCATGTAAACTCTATTTTCGCGTATGTTTCATGGATGCAAAAATTTACGATTGGACACAAAAAATTTACGATTGGACACAAACTAATGCCCGAAAAGCCGTAATTTCGCAGCCAAAATCACAAGCAATATGAACATCGACATTCTCGCGGCGACTGCCGCACCTTCGTTTACCGACATCCTGGCGTGGTGCTTTCCTCTCATCGTCATCGTTGCCAGTGCCATCGGATTCGGTTTCGCTGCCTACTACTGGGGGCGCAACGCCCACATTGAAAACTACCTGCGCCGCCGGAAGAAGGAAGCGGATAGGGCATCGCGCCAAAATCAACCGAAATAAACATTGATATAAACATTATAAACATCAAACAGCAATGAACAACATCATTCACATCATCCGACACACCGCGAGGGCAGCCACCGTGCTGCTCCTCGCCCTGCTCACCGCGCAGACAGCGGGGGCGCAGACTCCCAGCGGCAACTGGAACGACTGGGTGAACGACAACAACATCGACTGGAACAGCGCCGACGCCAAGGCCGCAGCCATACCCCAGAGCGACGACGGCTCCACCGTCTATATCTCCACCGCCGAGCAACTGGCCTACTACGCCTACGCCGTGAACAACGACAAGCAGACTTCCGGCAGCGCGTCGGGCTACTACTGCGGGCGCACCGTGGAACTGATGGCAGACATCGACCTCAGCGCACACTACTGGAAGCCAATCGGCTGGAACAAGAATTTCTACTTCAACGGCTACTTCCACGGCAACGGTCACGTCATCACGGGAATACACGTCAATGGCGACCCAAAAAGTGACATCGTAGGATACTTACCTGGCTACGGCCTCTTCGGCTACTTGCATACACGCTCGGGCGGCACCTCCACCATCACCGACCTTGTGC
>ODAJ014762668.1_pt1 | contig 15957 bp, 15 predicted proteins | sample 1539241 | NCBI WGS metagenome assembly ODAJ01 (sample SAMN02144231, study PRJEB22623) | gut metagenome | biome: sheep rumen | host: Ovis aries | place: New Zealand
GGCGTTGCGCCTGTCTTGCAGTCCGCCCTTGCGCCAGTTCTTGTCCCAGAAGGTGACCTTGGGACCATTGACCATTGACCATTGACCATTGACCGTTGACTGTTGAGCATTGACCATTGAGGAATCCTCCTCCCCTCGGGGAGGTTGGGAGGGGATCCCATTCACCATCTCGGCTGCCCAGTTGCCGGCGGCATTGATTTGGTCGAGGGACTTCCAACGGGAAGAGGCGAGGGTAGTGGTGAACTGCTCCAGACCGAGCTCCTTGCACTTCTTCGCCGTTTCCAACAGGCGGAGCTTGAAGCACTCAAGGCACCTCGAACCGCGCTCGGGGAAATCCTGAAGGTTCGTGGTGTTAAGATTATGGCAAGCCCAGTCCTTCCACATCTGATAGTCGTAATCACCGTCAATGACGGTAAGATGCAGGCTCTCGGCATAGCGCGTCAGCTCGTTCTTCCTTATCAGGTATTCCTCCTGCGGATAGATGTTGGGGTTATAGTAATACAGAATTGGCTCTATGTCGTTATTCAGCATCCACTCGATAATGGCTGCAGAACACGGAGCACAACAGCAGTGTAGAAGTACTTTTGACATTGAAAATTGGACATTGAAAATTGAACATTGAACCTTCCCCTCCCTTGGGAGGGTCGGGGTGGGGTCTTATATCATTTTTATAACGTCTGTTTTGCAATGTATATTATACAAGGTTGGGAAGAAGTGCTAAAAAAGTAGAATTTATAAAGGAAAAATTTTGTCGTGCCGTTTTTTTTCTATAACTTTGCGCTCGGAATTTGTGTAAACACTTTTTTTAAACGTTTAAAAAATAACAGAAAACATGGTAAATTACAAAGACTTAGGCCTTGTGAACACCCGTGAGATGTTCAAGCGTGCCGTTGCTGGTGGCTATGCTATTCCAGCATTCAATTTCAACACAATGGAGCAGATGCAGGCTATCGTTATGGCTGCAGTAGAAACAAAGTCACCTGTTATCATGCAGGTTTCAAAGGGTGCTCGTAACTATGCAAACGCTACAATCCTCCGCTACATGGCAGAAGGTGCTGTTGCTTATGCTAAGGAACTGGGTTGTGAAAAGCCTGAAATCGTTCTCCACCTCGACCACGGTGACAGCTTCGAGCTCTGTAAGGATTGTATCGATATGGGCTTCTCAAGTGTTATGTTCGATGGTTCTTCACTGCCTTACGAGGAGAATATCAAGATTTCTCGTCAGGTTGTAGAGTATGCTCATAAGTATGACGTTACAGTAGAGTGTGAGCTCGGTGTCCTCGCTGGCGTTGAGGATGAGGTTGCTTCTGCTGAGTCTCACTATACAAAGCCTGAGGAGGTTATCGACTTCGCTACACGCACAGGTTGCGACTCTCTCGCTATCTCTATCGGTACATCACATGGTGCTCACAAGTTCACTCCAGAGCAGTGCACACTCGTAAACGGTGTCCTCGTTCCACCACCATTGGCATTCGACATCCTTCACGAGATCGAGAAGAAGTTGCCTGGATTCCCAATCGTTCTTCATGGTTCTTCTTCAGTTCCAATGGAAGAGGTTAATACAATCAACAAGTTTGGTGGTCACCTCGAGGCAGCTATCGGTATTCCTGAGGAGCAGCTCCGTGAGGCTTCTAAGTCTGCTGTATGTAAGATTAACATCGACTCTGACTCACGTCTCGCTATGACAGCTGCTATCCGTCAGCACCTTGCTGAGCATCCTGGAGACTTCGATCCACGTCAGTATCTGAAGCCAGCTCGTGAGAACATGAAGAAGATGTACATCCACAAGATTGTGAACGTACTCGGTTCTAACAATAAGTTAGCTTGCTGCAACTAATCCCATTTCTGTTGCCTTGGCAGTAAGAAGCTGCATGAGTGGTTCCCGCTCGTTGGCAACAATACCATCAAGTACGGCATCTTTAAGGTAAGCCTTAAGGATGCCTACTTCTTTTGATGGCTTCAGATGGAACATCTCCATTATCTCGTTGCCATCAATGACAGGTTGAAGCAGACGCTTGAAATCGCGCTCCTTTAGGTCTGCAATCTTTTCCCTTACCAGTTGGTAGTTGTCGCGGAATTTTGCCTTACGGACTTCGTTCTTGGAAGTAATGTCAGCTTCGCAAAGTATCATAAGGTCGTCAATGTCGTCCCCGGCATCGTTTATGAGGCGGCGCACAGCGCTGTCTGTCACTTCGTCGTCGGCAATGTTGATGGGGCGCATGTGCAACTCTACTAATTTCTGCACATACTTCATCTTTGCATCCTGAGGAAGTTTCAGCCTGTTGAAGATACCAGGCACCATTTTCGCTCCTATAAAATTGTGGGAGTGGAATGTCCACCCGGCTATATTGTCCCAACGCTTGCTCCTTGGCTTTCCGATATCGTGGAGAAGGGCAGCCCACCTTAGCCAAAGCGGAGCATCTGCCTTTGCAACATTGTCAAGCACCTCAAGGGTGTGGTAGAAATTATTCTTATGCTTTCTGCCGTTGCGTTCTTCGACACTATCCATTGCTGCAAGCTCGGGAAGAATGAGTTGCAGCAAGCCGGAACGCTGCAGGTCAACAAATCCTCGGGAAGGAGTCTTTGTCATCAAAATCTTGTTCAGCTCTTCGCTGATGCGCTCCTTGGAAATTATCTTCAGGCGTTCTGTGTTGCGTTCAAGTGCTTGAAAGGTCTCGTCCTCTATCAAGAAATTGAAACGCGTGGCAAAACGGATGCATCGCAGCATGCGAAGTGGGTCGTCGGAAAAGGTGATGTCAGGGTCAAGAGGCGTGCGGATGATGCCGTCCCATAGGTCGTCAAGTCCTCCAAAGGGATCTACCAATTCTCCAAACCTGTCTTTGTTAAGGCATATCGCCATAGCATTGATGGTGAAGTCGCGACGGTTCTGGTCGTCCTCCAAAGTGCCATCCTCAACGATTGGCTTCCGGGAATCCCTCTGGTAACTCTCCCTCCTGGCTCCCACAAACTCTATCTCCACAGGCGGACGACCTGCTGGAGACATTACTTTTACCTGTGCCGTCCCGAAATTCTTGAATACGGATAGATAAGCCCTCTTGCCCAGTCGTTTCTTGAGTTCTGTGGCAATCTTGATGCCGCTTCCCACTACGACACAATCGATGTCGTCAGAAGGCTGGTCAAGGAAAATATCCCTTACATATCCCCCTACGAGATAACATTCCAACTGCATTTTGTCCGCCACGTCAGAGATGAGGTGGAAGGTCTCGTTATCGAGAATTTCTGCTAATTCGTCGTCACTGTAATTTTTGACTTTCATCTATCCTAATTCCTTTGACTTGTATATTTCTCCGCAAAAGTACAAAAAAAAGTTTATTTATTTGGCGTTTATAATAAATTTTTTGTAACTTTGCACGCAAAAGTGAATTATTATGAAAAGAATCAAGACAGCGTTGGTTAGTGTGTTCCACAAAGATGGACTCGACGAACTATTGAAGAAATTGGATGCTGAGGGTGTTAAGTTCTTGTCAACTGGCGGCACTCAGAAGTTTATAGAATCTCTTGGCTATGAATGTCAGGCAGTAGAAGAGGTGACGACATATCCAAGTATTCTTGGAGGTCGTGTTAAGACACTTCATCCAAAGATTTTCGGTGGCATATTGGGACGTAGGGATAACGAAGGCGACCAGCAGCAGATGGCTCAGTATGAGATACCTGAGATAGACCTCGTTATCGTTGACCTTTATCCTTTTGAACAGACTGTTGCAAGCGGTGCGTCAGAAGACGATATTATTGAAAAGATTGATATTGGCGGTATTTCGTTGATTCGCGCCGGTGCAAAGAACTTTAAGGATGTTGTCATTGTTCCATCAAAGGCTGAATATAGCGTATTGCTTGATATCCTGAATAAGCAGGGCGCTCAGACAAGTATTGAGGAGCGTAGAATGTTTGCTACCCGTGCTTTCGGAGTTTCAAGCCATTATGATACCGCAATCAATTCTTGGTTCGTTTCAACAAAAAAGTAAGTTAAATCTATGAATTTAGGATTTCTCTCCTTCGTTCAGGAGGTCGCTATGGACCTTGGCACAGCAAATACTATCATCATGCAGGGTGATAAGATTGTTGTTGACCAACCGTCCGTTGTGGCAATAGATCGTGATACCAATCAGATGATTGCTGTAGGCGAGCGTGCCAAGAGCATGTATGAGAAAACGAATGATCGCATAAGAACTGTTCGCCCACTGCGTGATGGCGTTATTGCCGATTTCTCTGCATGTGAGATGATGATGCGCGGTCTTATCCGTATGGTGCATAGCGGAAGGAATATCTTTTCTCCGTCGCTCCGTATGGTGATAGGTGTACCATCTGGTTCTACGGAAGTGGAATTGCGTGCTGTTCGTGATTCTGCAGAGCATGCTGACGGACGTGATGTATATCTGATATACGAACCAATGGCGGCTGCCGTAGGTATCGGCATTGATGTCGAGGCTCCGGAAGGAAACATGATAGTAGATATCGGCGGTGGTTCTACTGAAATTGCCGTTATATCACTTGGTGGTATAGTAAGCAACAACTCCATTCGTGTAGCAGGTGACGAACTGACATCTGATATCCAGGAGTATATGTCTCGCCAGCATAATGTGAAGGTCTCAGAACGTATGGCAGAACGTATAAAGATTCATGTCGGCTCTGCTTTGACAGACCTTGGCGATGAGGCTCCGGAGGATTATGTCGTTCATGGTCCTAACCGCATAACGGCTTTGCCGATGGAGGTTTCTGTTTGTTATCAGGAAATAGCACATTGTATCGATAAGACAGTGGCAAAGGTAGAGAATGCCGTTCTTGCTGCATTGGAGACTACTCCTCCAGAGTTGTATGCTGATATAGTTCATAACGGAATATGGCTCAGCGGTGGCGGTGCTTTGCTGCGTGGAATAGACCGTCGTCTTGAGGCAAAGATAGGTATTCCGTTCCATATCGCAGAGGATCCGCTGCATAGTGTTGCTATTGGTGCCGGCGTTGCCCTGAAGAATATTGGACGCTTCTCATTCTTAATGAGGTAAAAAGAAAGATTGTTGAGGGTTGAGAAACCTTATTGACTTCATAAAAAATCATTATAATTGGCTCATCTTTCTCCTGCTGGAGATGGTGAGCCTTACAATGTTATTTCGGTTTAACAGTTATCAGGGGTCGGTAGCTTTTTCTTCCGCCAATAGCATAGTAGGGGCTATATATCAGGGAAAATCAAATATCACGTCGTTTCTGTCCCTGAAGGAAACTAACAAAGAACTTGCTCTTACAAATGCAGATTTGCAGCTACAGGTCTTGAAACTTAAAGAACAGCTTAAGAAGTTTGGTGCCAACTCCTATCATATAGAAAAGTCCCTTCGCGAAAAGAACTATACCCTTATAGGAGCCCAAGTGGTTCAAAATAGTGTCAATAAGCGTGATAATCTCATAACCATTGACCGAGGTAGTGCCGATGGCATAAAGGAAGATATGGGAGTAGTTTCCGGAAATGGTGTCGTAGGAGTGGTGTATATGGTAGGACCGCATTATTCTGTCGTGATGCCGATTATCTCTGTCCATTCCAGCGTCAGTTGCGAGGTGGAAAAGACTGGCTGCTTTGGTTATCTGAAATGGCTTGGAGGCGATTGCCGGTATGCGTATATGGAAGATGTCCCCCTCTATGCCGATATTAAGAAAAACCAGTGGATATTGACGTCCGGCTATTCAGCCATTTTCCCGGCAGGAATACCTGTCGGCAGGATAGCAAGCTATGATAAAAGTCCGGACGGAGTGTCGTATCGTCTCGTCGTTGAATTGTCAAGCGATTTTGTAGGCTTACGTGATGTGTGTGTCTTAGACAACCATCATACGCATGGCCAGTTGGAACTGTTGGAGGCGGCAAAGGATTCCCTTGATCTCATAAAGAACCAATAAAATGATATTATATATAAGGAAAATAGCAATAATGGCGGTAGTGCTGGTACTTATCCAGGCTTTGCTTCTTGGCAATATCCATATCTTGGGTGTGGCAAGTCCCTTGTTGTATATCTATTTTGTTATCCAGACTCCTCGTAACACCCCACGCTGGCTCACTATGGTGGCATGTTTTATCTTGGGCTTGTTTGTTGATGTGTTCTTCTCGACGCCCGGTATGGCTGCAGCCTCAATGACTTTGGCAGGTTTTGTGCAGCCTGCTATATTGGAGTTATATCTTCATAATGCAGATGATAAGGACTTCTGTCCCGGAATACAGTCTATGGGAACAGAAAAGTTCACGGCATATGTGTTGTTCCTGACAAGTATATATACTACAGCTTTCTTTACACTTGAGGCTTTTTCTATACAGCATTGGGAACTATGGTTCTTCAGCATTGTCGGCAGTACCTTTGTTACTGTCCTCTCTATTGTCATTCTTTCGATGGTATTTAGCACTACTGGTGTATTGATGGGTAGAAGGTAATGCGGCGTCCTGATTATTCATACCGACGGCTGGTAATTGGTGGCATCTCGATATTGATAGTCATCATATATGCTATACGTCTGTTCACTTTGCAGATATTGAGTGATGATTACCGTCGCAAAGCCGATTCTAACGCCTTGCTAAAACGGGTGCAATATCCCTCGCGCGGACTTATCTATGACAGAAAGGGTAAACTCGTTGTATATAATGAGGTGTCCTATGATGTAATGATAGTCACTAACGAGGCTAAGAATCATCTGGATACCCTCGCTTTCTGTGATGCTTTGGGGATTACAAGAGAACAGTTCGAGGAACGTCTGAAAGAAATAAAAGATTCCAAGAAGAATCCTGGCTATACGAAATTCTCTCAGCAGTTGTTTATGGGGCAGCTCGACGAAAAATTGTTCCTGTCCTTTCGTGAAAGGCTGTTCCGCTTTCCTGGAATTTATGTCCGCAAGCGCACCATTCGCCAGTATGCATATCCTAATGGAGCCCATGTCTTAGGAGATGTCGGTGAGGTGTCGCAAAGAGATATTGACGAAGCAGAAGACAGGTACTATAATCGTGGTGACTATATCGGCAAAACAGGTGTTGAACGCAGCTATGAGAAATATCTTCGTGGCATCAAGGGCGTACAAATCATGGTACGCGATGCCAGAGGTAGGGTAAAGGGTCATTACCGCGAAGGAAAACTGGATCGTCGTGCTGTATCGGGGAATAATATTACCTTGGGCATTGATATAGATTTACAAGCCCTCGCGGAGCGGCTTATGAAAGGAAAAATCGGCAGCATCGTAGCTATCGAGCCCTCTACCGGTGAGGTGCTGTGTATGGTGTCTTCCCCTTCATACGATCCTCGTGGCATGATAGGAAAACACCGCAGTAAGACGCATCAGGAGTTGGGCAAAAACCCCTTCAAGCCTCTCCTCAACCGAGCCATTATGGGACAGTATCCTCCAGGCTCCACCTTTAAGACGTCACAAGCATTGACATTCCTTTCAGAAGGAATATTGACGCCCTATAGCTATCTGCCCTGTAATGGCGGATTCAGCCACAGGGGACTTCGTGTAGGTTGTCATGCCCATCCCTCACCGATAAATCTTACTGAAGCCCTCTCCACTTCGTGCAATGGATATTTCTGCTGGGGACTATACTATATGATGGGCAAAAAGAAGTATGGCAGCCTGGTAAATGCTATGAATAAGTGGCGTGACTATATGGTGTCTATGGGCTTTGGCTATAAGTTAGGCATAGACTTGCCGGGAGAGTCACGCGGCATGATACCGAACGGCTCATATTACAATGAAAAGTATCGCCATTCCTGGGGTGCCCTGAGTGTCATTTCTATCTCCATCGGTCAGGGAGAGGTAAACCTTACTCCGCTTCAGATTGCCAATCTGGGTGCAACGATAGCAAATAGGGGATATTACTATATTCCGCATGTGGTACGTCAGGTAGAAGGCGGTTCTATCGATTCCATCTATACAGAACGCCATAGAACGATGGCTTCTACATGGGCATACCAATGGGTTGTGCGAGGCATGCGCCAGTCGGCTATCAATGGTACCTGTAAGGCTCTTTCCCGCCTTCCGTTCAGTGCCTGTGGAAAGACCGGAACGGCTCAGAATAGAGGACACGACCACTCCGTCTTTATGGGCTTTGCACCGATGGAGCATCCCAAAATCGCTATTGCCGTTTACGTGGAGAATGGTGGTTTCGGTGCTGACTTCGGCGTTCCTATAGGTGCTTTGTTGATGGAGCAATATATCAATGGCAAGTTGTCGCCTGACAACGAGGTGCGTGCAAAAGAATTTGAAAGCCGCAGCATATACTATAGTGCAGAATCCAGATAACTATGAAGAGCAAGACGCAAAATCCGAACCATACGACTCTCGAGGGTGAAAACATCCTTGATGAGTATGTCCTCAGCCATAGTGATGCAGAACCGGAATATCTGCATCGTCTGTGGCGTGCTACGAATGTGCACATGCTTCACGGCAGGATGGCGTCAGGACATTTGCAGGGACGTTTGCTGAAGATGCTTGTCAAGATGGTAAATCCGCAGAATATAATAGAGGTGGGAACCTTTTCCGGCTATTCTGCCCTTTGTATGGCAGAAGGGTTGAGCGAGCAGGGACATCTCTATACCTTTGAGGTAAATGATGAGCAGGAACCGTTTACGCGAGAGTGGATAGAAAACTCCCCTTGGGCTGACAAGATAACGTTTATTATCGGCGATGCCACTACCGAAGCAAAAAAAATAGGCAAGTCTTTCGACTTTGCCTTTATGGATGGTGACAAGCGCACTTATGTAGAGACCTATGACAGTCTTCTGCCTCTGATGAATAAGGGCGCTTTTATACTTGCAGACAATACCTTGTGGGATGGTCATGTTACTGATGCCGACTATGACAGAGACCAGCAAACAGTAGGCATCCGTCGTTTCAATGACTATGTGGCTGCCGACAAGCGGGTAGAGAAAGTCTTGCTGCCACTTCGCGACGGATTGACGATAATAAGGGTGCTTTAGAGATTTACCAAAGCGTCAATACCCAGTCTGTAGCTGTCTAATCCAAAGCCACATATCACACCCTTGCAAACAGGAGAGAGGTAAGAATGGTGTCTGAATTCCTCACGTTGGTGCACATTGCTGATATGTACCTCTATGACGGGTGCCGTCAAGGATTTTATGCAATCAGCCAGTGCAATGCTTGTGTGGGTGTAGGCACCGGCATTCAGCACTATGCCATCATAGGAGAACCCAACCTCCTGAAGCTTGTTTATCATCTCACCCTCGATGTTGCTTTGGAAGTATTCCAGTTCTACCTCTGGATACCATTCTTTTAACATTGGCAGATAGCTCTCGAAAGAACTGTCGCCATAAATGCTTGGTTCGCGAACTCCCAACAAATTCAGGTTGGGACCATTCATAATAAGTATTTTCATTTTATTTATTGACCATTGACTATTGACCATTGACTATTGACTATTGATAATTTTTTGTCTCTCACCTCTTATCTCTTACCTCTCACTTCTTACCTCTTACCTTTTAAGGGTCTCAATAAGTTTCTTTACTCCTTCGCTGGCTCCGCACATCAGGTGCTGCACCTCGCTTTTTGCCGCAACCGGCTTTGGGTCTATGAGGTATATCGGGGTGCCGGGTTTCACGTATTGTACCAACCCTGCTGCAGGATATACATTCAGTGATGTTCCGATGATGACGAAGATGTCAGCCTTCTGGGCTTCTGCCACAGCATCATACATGTTTGGAACCCCTTCGCCGAAGAATACGATATAAGGTCTGAGCAATGAGCCGTCTCCAGCCTTTGTGTCGTGGGGCACTTCCAATCCTGTCTCTCCGAATCCCTCATGGGGCAGGGTGACATGGTAGCGAGGGTTGTCAACATCATTTGACGAACACATCTTCATCATTTCTCCGTGCAGATGTATTATCTTGCTTGACCCCGCAGCCTCATGCAGGGCATCGACATTCTGGGTGACAATGGTGACGTCATAGTCTTTCTCCATTTCGGCAAGCAGTTTGTGACCCTCGCAAGGCTGCACATCTTTATATTTTACGCGAAGCATGTTGTAGAAATCATTGACATAGTTAGGATTTGCCTCCCAACCCTCATGGGTGGCAACGCGCTCTACGGGATAATTGTCCCACAAACCTCCGGCATCACGGAAAGTTGTCAGTCCGCTTTCTACAGACATGCCGGCACCTGTTAAAACAACAATCTTTTTCATCTTGCACTTTTATGTTAAGGTATTCGGACGCAAAAATACAAAAAAAATATAAAATACAAAAAAACTTCATTCTTTATTCCTTATTCTTTATTTCTTTTTGTAATTTTGCACGCGAATTTTATTAAAGTGCCCCCGCTCATACCCTACCAAGGGAGGGAGAATGGTCAATGCTCAATTTTCAATTTTCAATGAATATACATGGATAAAGTAAGTTATGCCTTAGGTTTGAATATAGGCAATCAGTTTGTAAGTATGGGTGCGAACGATTTGAATATCGATGATTTCGCACAGGCTATTAAGGATGTTCTTGGCGGCAAGGCTCAGATGACGCCAGCTGAGAGCCAGAAGATTGTTCAGCAGTTCTTCCAGGAGCAGGAGGCAAAACAGCGTGCCAAGGTTGCCGAGATGGGCAAGGCTGCAAAGGCAGAAGGTGAGAAGTATCTTGCAGAAAATGCAAAGAAAGAAGGCGTGATTACCACCAAGAGTGGTCTTCAGTATAAGGTGATAACAGAAGGAGCCGGCAAGTCTCCAAAGGCTACTGACAGCGTGAAGTGCCATTATGAGGGCTTCCTGATTGACGGAACCGTCTTCGACAGCAGCATACAGCGTGGCGAGCCTGCTACATTCCCTCTGGGAGGCGTCATTGCAGGATGGACGGAAGGTCTGCAGTTGATGAAAGAAGGTGGCAAGACACGTTTCTTCATACCTTACAACCTGGCTTATGGCGAGGCAGGCGCAGCAGGTTCCATACCTCCTTATGCTGCCCTCATCTTTGACGTGGAACTGATAGAAGTGAGGTAGAGGTGAGAAGTAAGAAGTAATAGAATTATCAATAATATTAAAAAAACAATGAAAAAAATCTTTTTTGCAGCAACAGCTGCTATTATGGCTGCAATATTCACATCTTGCGGCAATGGCACTCCAAGTGCAAATCTTAAGGACGATATAGATACCCTCAGCTATGCTGTCGGTATGGCACAGTCTGACGGCTTGAAGGAATATCTCGTTCAGCGTATGGGCGTTGATACAGCTTATATCGATGAGTTTATCAAGGGTCTTAACGAAGGTGCTACAATCGGTGACGACAAGGCAAAGGCAGCATATATCGCTGGCGTGCAGATTGGTCAGCAGGTAGGCAGCCAGATGGTTCAGGGTCTCAACTATGAAATCTTCGGCAACGATTCTACCCAGCAGATTTCTTCCAAGAACCTCATTGCCGGTTTCGTAGCAGGCGTAACAGGTAAGAAGCAGCTGATGAACCTCAATCAGGCTCGTATGCTGGCAGAGGAGAAGATGCATACCGTAAAGGCTGCTGCTATGGAGAAGCAGTTTGGCGACTACAAGAAGCAGAACGAGAAGTTCCTTGCCGACAATGCCAAGAAGCCAGGCGTCGTAACTCTTCCTTCAGGACTTCAGTACAAGGTGCTTTCCGAGGGCAATGGTGCAACTCCTGCCGATACCTCTCTCGTAAAGGTTAACTACGAAGGCAAGACAATTGACGGTAAGGTGTTCGATTCAAGCTTCAAGCGTAATGCTCCTGTCGAGATGCGTGCCAATCAGGTTATCAAGGGCTGGACAGAGGCTCTTACTCACATGAAGGCGGGTGGCAAGTACGAGGTCTATATCCCACAGCAGCTGGCATACGGCGAGCGTGCCCAGGGTGAGCAGATTAAGCCATTCTCAACTCTCGTGTTCACAATCGAACTGCTTGAAGTGAAATAAAAAAAATAATGCATTATGAAATATAAATTATTTTTCTTAGCTCTTGCTGCAGCTCTTTGCGTCGTTTCTGTCGATGCAAAGAAGAAGGACAAGAAAGAGGCTGCACAGCCAAAGACCGAAGCAGCTGTAGTGTTGAAGTCTTCAAGCGATTCCCTCAGCTATGCTGGCGGCTATGCCAACACAAACGGCTTGATACCATTCCTGCAGCAGCAATACAGGGTTGATACAGCCTATATGGCAGATTTCATTCAGGGTCTCAAGGATGCCAAGGAAAAGGGTAACGACCCACGCTTCGTAGCATACAATGCCGGTGCCCAGATACAGCAGATGCTTGAGCAGCGCATGATATCAGGACTCAAGACAGCCTTGCAGGATGCCACTGACTCCCTCGATGTCAACCTCTTCTACGCAGGTTTCCTCGCTTCTTTGAATAATGACTCTACTTTCTTCAAGCAGGAGAATGCCATGAAGTACTTCGAAGAAGGCATGAAGCGTAATGAGGAGGCAAAGAAAGAGAAACTCTATGGCGAGAACCGTCGCAAGGGTGAGCAGTTCCTTGCCCAGAACAGCACCAAGGACAGCGTCGTGACACTTCCTTCAGGACTGCAGTATAAGGTCCTGACAATGGGCACAGGTCCTAAGCCAAAGGCTACTCAGGAGGTGCATGTAAAGTATGAGGGACGTCTCATCGACGGAAAAGTCTTCGACAGCAGCTATACCCGCAAGGACCAGGTTACAAAGTTCCGTGCCAACCAGGTCATCAAGGGCTGGACAGAGGCCCTGCAGCTGATGCCTGTAGGCTCTAAGTGGGAATTGTACATCCCTCAGGAGTTAGGCTATGGCGACCGCCAGTCAGGACAGATACCACCATATTCAACCCTGATATTCACTGTTGAGTTGGTTGACATCACCCCTGATGCTCCTGCAAAGAAGTGAAGAGTGAAAAGTGAAGAGTGAAGAATTGATAGTTGACAGTTGATAGTTGATAGTTGACAGCTGACTAAGGTCAATTTTCAATCTTCAATATTCAATAGTCAATAGTCAATGGTCAATGAATTAAAGGTAACAATACTACAGACCGATATTAAGTGGGCTGCCCCCGATGCAAACCAGAAGGCATTGGAGTCAGCCCTCCTTGGTTCTGAGAAGTCAGACCTCTACGTCCTCCCCGAGATGTGGAATACCGGCTTCATGGCAGGCGAAGAGTCGAAGGACTCTTTTATTCATAATTCAAAATTCATAATTCAAAATTTAAAAGAGCTCGCTCGTCGTTTTGACGCTGCCATTGCCGGCTCTATGTGTGTGGAGGAAGATGGAAAGCGCTATAATCGCTTTTATTTCGTAACACCCACCGACGTCTATACTTATGACAAGCGCCACCTCTTCTCCTATGCCGGCGAGGACAAAAACTTTACGGCAGGCAAGGAACGTACCATTGTCGAGTGGCGAGGAGTGAAGTTCCTCCTTCAGGTGTGCTACGACCTCCGCTTCCCGTGTTTCTCACGCAACGGAATAACGAAAGTGAATGAGGAGTTAGGAGTTAGGAATGACTCCCTTCCTTGGGAGGGGCGGGGTGGGGTCATTTTATACGACGCCATCATCTATGTCGCCAACTGGCCTGCCAGCCGTCGCAGGGTGTGGGATGTGCTGTTGCAAGCCCGTGCCCTTGAAAACCAATGCTTTGTGATAGGAGTCAATAGGGTTGGCGACGACCCAAACTGCCACTATGATGGCGGTTCTGCCATCATAGATGCCAAAGGAAAAATCCTTGCTCAGGTGCCAGATAACACAGCCGCCTCCGCCACAGCCGCCTTGGATATGGAATCCCTGATAGCCTTCAGAAAGAAATTTCCCGTCCTGCAAGATGCGGATTTATTGACCATTGACTATTGACCATTGACCTCCCCCGGGTTTCTGTCCCCCGCGAAACGGGGGAACCGAAGGGGGGGTAAAGACCATTGAGGTCGGGGTGGGGGCACTCTCCCCATACCTTCTTCTAACTTGAGGATGATATTGCTTTTGAGGTGGATAGAGTAGCATAGAAAAGTCTCCTGACTTACAACCACAGTTTCTCCTCCGTCATCTACAGCCCTCTGTATAGCCTCGTTTATGGCGTCAGAGTCGATATGCTGTCCGTCACCCTTCGCTCCGAAGTCACGTACGTTATACACAGCAGCATTGCATATGGTGCTATATGTCGCCGGTGGTCTCATTTACCGCCATGGCTTCTCCCGGCACTCTGTCAGAGCGGAAAACAACCCACTCTCCATCCGATGTCCATTGGTTATGCGTCTGATAAATCTTTGAATCCCCCGTGCCACTCTTACTGGTCAAGAATATCAGTTTCGTTCCAGCCTTAGGGTCGTTTATAACTTTACGTTCAGATGGGAAACGAGCCCCTATCTGAGCAGCAGAAAACAATGGAAGGGTAATCGTAACAAAAAGTAATAGTAATTGTTTCATCTTGTGTGTTATTAAGTCTGGGTACAAGGGTAATAAATTATGATGAAAAACAAAATCAAAAGCGGAAAATATTTGCTTAATTGAGAAGAATTTACTGCAGTTATCGTTCGTTTTATCCCCCAAAAGGATGTTTTTTCGTTTTCGATATTGCCATGCTGTTTGCTCCCCAAAACCGACTTTTGCCATAGCTAAAAAAATTTAAATTTAAAATTTAAAGTGAATAAATTATTTTCGTGCTTTCCTCAAAGGGAGGCAGGCAGGCGGCGAGTCCTTGTTGCCCCCTCGTTGGATTGCTGGTGCAAATATAGGGACTTTTGTGCGAAAAGCATGTCATTTTGATAGAAAAAAATTTTTTTTTCCATTTTGCTTTCCCTTTTGCCAGGGTGGCAAAACGAGCGTTCATAATGTTCATCGTTCATCGTTCATTTCACTGAAAAACAACAGCTTGTACTACCTATTTGATAAATATTTATTATTTATTTTATAAATATATATATATAATAACCCCCATAATGCTCCGCATAGTGTCCCCCGTGAACAATGAACGATGAACAAAATGAACGCGGACTCCGTAAATGTTAAGAAAAGCAAAAAAAATGAGACACGAATAGGAAAAACTTAACATTTATTATATGTAAATTAAAATTTTTTCTTATTTTTGCAACCAGATTAAGTCTGCTCGTGTGTTCAACCTTATACGAGATGTAGAGTACAGGGGGCAGGGCATGGTCTTTGAAATATTGGAAAGAGTCTTTAACTATAACAGGGCGAGGCTCGGAAAGGACGTTTCCGGACGTTGCTATTTGTGAACTCAAACTTCGCATCTTTGACTTTGTCGAAGATGCTGCGTTGTGAAAATGAAAAATCACCTTTTCGTTTTACATAACTTAAACGCATCTTTGATTCTTCTCACAGAAGTAATACGAAGGACAGAGTTTATGGATAGGCACGGAGGAATAAACTCCCACGTCTTTTTATTTCCAAACCTAAATATATTATTAACGCTGAATTTGGGGGACAGGAAGCATTTATTATCACTTATTTATTATGAAAAAAAGTTATTTTTTGACCTATTTCCTTGCCATGGTTATGGCAATGGGAATGTTTAGCTGTAGCAGTAGCGATGATGGCGGTTCGTCTGATGGCTCCAAAAATTCTATTGCAGGTGTCTATAACATTGACAGTTACACATTGACATTCTATGACAATAGTACTTTTGCGGCAACGGACAATGCAAGTGGTAAGAACTATTCTGGTGCATATACCTATAATGCTCCTGACTTGATATTGTCTGGTGTTGTTGCGACAAGAGCCTTTTCTTTAGAAGAGGGTAAGGTTTATAGCTTCAGTGTTGCTCGTAGCGGAAACAACCTAACCTTAACAAATAAGGAAACAGGAGAGGTGGTAACGCTGACCTATGTTTCTGCGGCACCTGCAAGTGATGGTCAGTTGACACCAGACGAGGAGAAGGCATACATCAAAACTACTGCGCGTATGTTGGAAACCTATTTCGTTGCTAATGAATGGCAGGTATTAACTGATGTCGCAAAAGAGTTACAAGACGTAAATGCTGACAGCCTTGAAATTTATGCTGA
>ODAJ012192186.1_pt1 | contig 15948 bp, 17 predicted proteins | sample 1539241 | NCBI WGS metagenome assembly ODAJ01 (sample SAMN02144231, study PRJEB22623) | gut metagenome | biome: sheep rumen | host: Ovis aries | place: New Zealand
TGATGATGCTGTTATAGCAAGACTGGAATCCTATGGAGAAAGATTTGAAATACTGGTAGATGCAGAGCTAGCAGCAGATTATAAAAGCGGTCAAGACATTGCAATTGAAGATGTTTTAGCTGTTGAGGAAGTATTTAAGGACGCCCACAAAGCAGATAAGGCATCCGAGGAAGCTATGGAAAAGGTATTTGAGACAACAGATGCACTGGAAGTTGCCGATAAGATTATTAAAAAGGGTCAAATACAAATTACTGCTAATCAAAAAAGAAAAATGCAGGAAGAGAAGACCAAACAGGTTATTGCACAGATTGCACGTGAAGCAATTAACCCTCAAACAAAACTTCCACATCCGCCACAAAGGATTCAGAAAGCTATGGAAGAAGCCAAGGTTCATATTGATCCAATGAAATCAGTTGAAGAACAGATTCAGCCTACCGTAAAGGCAATACTTACCAAGATTCCTATAAGAATAGAAAAAGTTAAGATTGCCGCAAAGATTCCCGGCACTTATGCAGGTAAAGCATATTCAACCATTACACAGTATGGAAAACTAGAAAAAGAAGAATGGATGAATGACGGCAGTTGGATTGGAGTCATTGAAATACCTGGTGGATTACAGGATGAATTCTACACGGCATTAAGTGGCCTTACACACGGAGAAGTTGAAACAAAACTATTAGACTAAGTGAGCAGATGTATTTTGTAGAAAATAAGGAAGTGGTCTTTCCGGGCACGTTGTTGACTGACAACAATATGAATATCGGAAATGGTACTTTTAAAGATGACGGTAAAATATTTTCTAGCATAATGGGCTTTGTATACTTTAATAGTGATAACGTAAGTGTAATCCCATTTAAGGACTCATACAAACCAAAGTATGGAGACCTTGTGATAGGTAGAGTAACAAACTCCTCGTACTCCTCATGGGCAATTGACCTGAATACAACATATCACGGTTATCTTCCAACATCGGAGCTATATGACAATAACCAGCAGAGCATTTGTTCAATCATTAACGATAATGACATACTGCTGTTAAGGGTTGCAAATGTAGATGAGATAAACAGAATCAAACTAACGATAAGATCACAGGGATTAGGTAAATTTAATCAAGGCGTGATTAAAAAGGTTAATCAGCCCACAATACATTTTTTAAGTGAAGAGAACATTTTCATCATTTCATTGATTGAAAAATATTTACATAGTGATGTTATCGTTGCAAAAAATGGATTGATATGGATTAATGCCCAGAAAGAAAATATTCAAAGAGTAGTTGAGATTATTGAATTTATTGATGAGAATCCGTTTATGCATAATCTTGTCAAGAAAGTACAAAGTATTATTATAAATCCAAGAGGGAATTTGAGTGAATGATGAATTTATACGTGAAGATGGACGAACATATAATACACTGCGTAATATGAAATTTGAAGTGGGCGTATTGAATAATGCGGATGGTTCAGCGTATATTGAATGTGGAAAAAACAAGATTGTTGTTGGCGTCTATGGTCCAAGGGAGCTGTACTCAAAAAAACATTCAAAACCGGATGCTGCAGTATTGCGCTGCAAATACAACATGGCCCCATTTAGTGTAGCCGAACGTAAACGTCCCGGCCCTGACAGACGATCAACCGAAATATCCAAATTGATATCCGAGGCTATTACACCGAGTATCTTTCTTGAAAAATATCCTCGTGCATCTATTGACATCTCAATTGAAGTTCTTGAAGCTGAGGGAGGTACCAGATGTTTAGGTATTATAGGCGCATCACTGGCTCTTGCTGATGCGGAGATACCTATGAAAGATTTAATCAGTGCATGTGCCGTAGGTAAAGTCGATGATCATATTGTTTTGGATTTAAATGAACAGGAAGATAAGGATGGTCAGGCAGACATGCCCATTGCAATAATGCCAAGAACCAGAGAAATAACCCTTCTACAGATGGATGGTCATTTGACGGGACCTGAATTTGATGAAGCGCTACAGTTAGCTTTTGACGGCTGTGAATTTATATATCAACTGCAGCAGCAATGTTTATTTGATAAATGCAAGGAGGAAAATAATGGTTAATATAATCTCGGAAATATGTGAAGAAAATATCATTGACATGTTAAACCAAAACAAAAGAGTTGACAATAGAAAATTTGACGAATACAGGGAAATAACCATCAAAACCGATTATATTAGCAAGGCCGAAGGTTCTGCAATGGTATCTGTCGGTGCAACCACTGCAATTGCCGGCGTTAAAGCAAGCTTAACGACGCCATTTAGCAATTCTCCCGATGAAGGAATAATCATTACAAATACTGAGCTTCTTGCCATTGCCAATAAAAACTTTGAGTATGGTCCACCTAATAAGTTTGCAGTTGAAATTTCAAGAGTTGTGGATAGATCAATCAGGGAAGCACCGTTAATTGATTTGAAGGAATTGTCAATCATTGATGAGTCTACATGCTGGAAGTTGCATATAGATATCTATATATTGGATTTTGATGGAAATATAATGGATGCCGCATGCTTAGCAGCAGTATGTGCTCTTTTAACTACGAAATTACCTAGCGTAAATACTGTAAACGGTGAAGTCAATATTGATTATGATAATTTAACCAAAATTCCGATTAAAAATAAGAGTATTCTATGTAGTGTTGCAAAATTATATGACCAGTTGATTGTTGACCCTTCCGCTGTTGAGGAATCCCTGATGGATACGGGTATTTCAATTGCATTTAGAGAAGATGGCAGCATCTGTGCCATGCAAAAATCAGGATTTGGCTCTCTTACGATTGAAGAAGTGAGAAATTCAATTAATATTGCATATAAAAAGAGCAGGGAATTATTTGCTATAATTAATAAAATAGAATGATTAACTATATATTAGATAAGATGCATATATAATTAATAGCTATATTATAAGGATAATAGACTTTAGGTATCTATTAGATTAATTCCGAAATAATATTATTTTTAAAACTAATTATTGAAAAGTACAGTATAGGTTCTGTAACTTTTTTAATTAAAGAAGACATGGTTATTTAACAACATTTTATAGGTTTTTGTTAGTTAATTAACACTTGTTTATTATCTTCAAAAAAATATTTAGAGCATAAAGAAAGATAATATGATTCAAATATAAAATAAAGGAAGGTGAAAAAATGGCAAAAAAAAGTAAAGTAGGATCTACAGGTCGTTTTGGTGCTAGATATGGTAGAAAAGCTAAAAGAACTGTCCGTGATATAGAAGACAAAATGCACAGAAAACATGTTTGTCCTAGATGTGACAGACCTGGTGTAAAAAGAACCCATGCTGGTATCTGGAAATGTAAAAAATGTGGTAATGTATTTACTGGTGGAGCATACATACCTGTTACACCAATGGGTAAAGTTGCAAAACGTAACATTACACGTATTACCGGAGGAGAATAAACATGTACAAATGCATTAAATGTGGACAAACAGTGGACATCAAGAAATATTCTGAATCCAAATGTCCTAAATGCAGATACAGAATCTTATTCAAAGAGGTTCCTGTAGTTAAACGTACAGTTAAAGCCCGATAATTTACTATTTTTAGAGGAAGTGAACACTTCCTTATAACTAATTTTATTTTTTAATATTGATATTCATATCCTATAAGATTTAAGAGAGTTTTTTAAAATGATATACGCTATTAAATCAAATTTAATAATTTCAACTAGTAGGAAGCCATCACAGATAACTAGGAGATTTGCCCAATTTATCAAGCATTACTTCAATGCAACATACATAAATAGGGGAAAGATGAGTTTTAGAAAGGTAATAAATGCTTCAAAATTAGAAGATGATGCATTGTTATTGATAATTACTGAAACTAAAGGAAATCCTAGTAGTATTGATATTTATGATACTCGTAAGGATGATGAAAACCCGATTGCTAATCTGTATTTTAATATATCACTTCCTTCACAGAACAGTAGGATAAATGTTAACTGTGAGGAAATATTCTTTGTCAATAAGAGCAGTTCTTTAGATGAATTATTTGAAAAATTCACGAAGATTGATACGAAGGAGTATATTGATAAAAACTGCATCATCGTAAGGGATGATGAGGAAAACTTAGCCAGTATCACTTTTATCGACAAGAATGGTAATGATTGTAAATATAAGATATACCTTAAAGGATTTAATTTAAGCGGCGATTAAAGTGTCAGGCATACTAGAAAAAATAGAAACGGAATTTGTAGTGGAATTTGACAGTAAAAAGGCTGCATCAATAGTATACAATTCAATTTTACCGGAGATTGAAGCAGAATCTAATCAACGATCAAAAACCAACATTGATTTAGATGACAATAGGCTTATAATCAACATCCTGTCAAGGGATATTGTGTCATTGCGTGCATCAATAAATTCATATGTAAGATGGATTAACTTATCCGATGAAATATTAAAAATATAATAGTTAAGAAAAAGATAATATATATTAGTAATTTATTTTAGATGACTAGAAAAAATAATTATTAGTTTAATTTATAAATCAATCAGTAAAAAAATATAGGTGATATAATGGAAAACCAACAAAATTTACAAGAACAATTAAATCAATTCCAACAGGTTCAACAACAGGCACAGGCTATCGCTATGCAAAAGCAAACTGTTGAAATTCAAATGAATGAGAGCAAAAAGGCATTAGATGAATTATCAAAGACAGACGATGATCAAGACGTTTACAAAACAGCAGGACCTCTTCTTATTAAAACAACAAAAGCAGACAGTGAAGCAGATCTTAAAGATTCACTTGAAATGCTTGAATTAAGGAAAAAAACAATTGAAAAACAAGAAAAACGTATAACAAGCAAACTTGAAGAGTTACAAGCAAACTTACAAAGTGCAATGCAACAGATGCAACCATAAGTAGTATACACTACTTTGACATCTTTTTTAATAACCACCAAAATAGAAAAAAATAACTTTTTTTAAATAGACATACTCTGATGGAGAATTATTATGAAAGCGTTAACTGATGAAGAAATAGATCAAGTAATAGAAATAGCATACAATACCGCATATGATACTATTGTCAAAAACATGAGCAAAAAGGATTTTGAGGATATAAACATAAATATTCATATAGACAGCCTCGAAAACGGGTTTGATATTGACATGGATATTACCCTGGATAGTGACATGCCACTTGATGATGACTTATCCTCAAAAGCCATTGAAAACAGCCTTAAGGCAATTGACGAATACATCGAAGAAAGAAATTCATCCATGGATGATTAAAATGATTATACCTGTAATGGATATCAAGGGCAACGAATGCGTAAGCGGAAAAAGTGGAAATAGAGAAAGTTACGATAAATTAAAAAGTATCTATGGAAATAATCCCATTGAAATAGCATCCAATTTAAAGAAATCCGGTTACAGCTTGTTGTATATTGCGGATTTGGACAGGATTGAAAATAAAGGAGACAATACCGAATTAATATCCAGGATAAATGAAATCATTCCTGTGCTGTTGGACAATGGCATAAGCACCCTTGAAGACGTTAAGGCTAATGAAAATGTATCAACATATAGCATAGTGGCTACCGAAACAATGAATGACCTGAATGATATTCAAAGGATTATCAGGGATTATCCTAACGACAAGCTGGCAATTAGCATAGATATCAAGGATAATCAACTGTTAATCGGAAACCGGTCAATAGGTATTGAGGATATTGTTGAATTGATTAACGCTTCAAATATCCGATACGTAATCTTATTAAACATAAGCCATGTAGGCACCAAAGTCAGTGACAGATCAGATTTTGAAAAGTACTTACGGGACAATATGAGGGATGTTGAATTTATCATGGCCGGTGGAATTACGAAAGAGGCTATTGATGAATATCAAAAGGAAAACATGACTAATTTCCTTGTTGGCACCATGCTTCATGAGGGTAATTTATAATAGAAATTGGTAAAAATATGAAAAAAAAGATACTTAATATAGGTAGCGTTACAAAAGATATTGTAATAATTGGTGACGATGAATATAATCAAATTGGTGGTGCAGTATATTATCAGTTTTCAACATTTGATAAACTTAAAATAGACCATGATTCAATTATCTTAATAGGTAAGGATGAGCTTGAAATGATGGGGCACCTGAATGACAAAAAGAACATTCACAAGATAATAACAGAAAAAAGCATGCAATACACAAACATATACCAGGATGATAACACCCGTCAACAAAAGGCGTACTTTCCAAAAGATAAGATAAGAATACAAGACATCGAAAGGCTTGATATTAACCTCAATGAATATTCAAAAGTAATATTATCACCATTAAGTCCCTATGAAATAGATGAGAACCTGATTAGATACTTCAAAAAATCAGATATTGAAACGATACTGTTAATACAGGGATTCATCAGAAAGCTTGATAAAAATGATAATGTCATAAACACTAGATGGGACGGCTATCAAAAATATCTAAAGTATACAGACATAATCTCATGTGATGCTGAAGAGTTTCAAAAGGCATTCGACATTTCCATAAACAGAGATAACATGAAGAAATTCATTCTGGAAAACTCTTTAAAAATAGTCATTATAACACAGGCATCAAATGGTTCAACCATATACACAGAAAACGAGGCAATCAAGATTCCTGTAATAAAGACGCCCCATGAAGTTGATCCCACAGGTCTTGGTGATACATATCTATCAGCATTTATCGCAAAAAAGGATGAAAGCACATTGTTTAATGCAGGATTGTATGCGGCAGTATGTGCCAAAAATAAACTTGAAAATAAGGGAACACTTAAGACTTCAAAAAATAAGATAGAAAAAGAGTACTCGGATATCTTAAATCATATTAGTCAGGATAGCAAATGGAACTATGACTGCCAATAAGAATATTGCAATACCTACAAGTGTAAATGTTTTATTATCATCCAACACACCATTTATTATCAGATAAATTCCAAGAACACCCAATATTGTAGGAATGATTTCTGAATAAACAATTACTGACTGAACCATATAGTAACCTCCCATTTTAGTTTTAGAATAAATATTTTATCAAACACCTTTTTTTTGCAAAAATTATACTGTTTCTATCAAACAGCAACCCGTTTTAGTATTATAGTATGTTCATTAAATCTATCAATGAAGATAATTTTCTCACGTGATAATTATTTTCATCCATAAATTTCTGTTGATCTTCTGTAATATCCGAGTTAATAATCATACTTGGAATACCCGCATTGTATGCACCCATGATATCTGTGTCAAAACTGTTACCAATCATCACTGATGTACCTGCAGTAACATCCAACCTGTCCATGGCTATTTTATAAATCTCAGGATTAGGTTTTTCAACACCTACCGATTCACTGGTTACCACATCATCAAAGAACGGATATAATCCCAGACGAACCAGTTTTTCCCATTGTTTTAACTCTTTACCGTTTGTAATTAGACCAACCTTATAATCCTTACTTTTCAAGTACAATAATATTGAAAAACACTCTGGTTCTAATTTTAACATAGCAAATTTCGTATTATGATAAGTAATAATGCCATTTACGATAACTAATGGATCTTCAACACCATTTACTTGTTTGGTTAGAATATTAAAATGCTTATCATAATTTGACCCTTTATCCTTAACAATATCCATTAAAAAGGAATAGCCCTCTTCTTCAGAACATTGAAGCCCATTATGAACCATTGCCTTTACAGCAGCCCTACGGGCAATAGCTGCAAAACCTGAAGTATCATATAAGGTATCATCCATATCAAAAAATACTGCCTTTATCATATATTATATAATATAACTTTTGAATTATTTATAATTATATAATTATAACAAAAAACGCATGTCTGATAAGTTAAAGAGGTTGCTCTCTCCCCCTCTCCTCAGAACCATACGTGTCCGTTTTCAAAGATACGACTCAAGCATATTAGTTATCTGAAGAAACCAAATATAATTATAAATTTATTCCATATTCCTATAAACATTGGTAATTGTTTTTAAATTTGAATCTTTCAAAGTAATTAATCACGTCTAAAATTTACAAATTCGTTTTAATATCATGTTATACACCTGTTAAAGTCAGTATATCCACTAGTAGTTCAAATTTTGTTAATATCCTACCGTCTTAACGACAAATGTGGCATTAGCTTCCTTAACATCATTTACCCCCTAAGGTCTTAGAATTTCCTCACAGAAATCCCTACCAAAAAATCACAAGTTTTGGACTTTACTGGGCGAACCCTCATTTATCATCTGTTAAACTACGACACAACTTAGGCTCTCCCCTTACACCGACAGACATAGGGATTGTAATCTATAGACGTCCCTTTTCACTTCGTCTGAACTGCCTGCAACTACAACACATCATTTAATCATCCTAACGTGCTGTACTATTTCAAGACACTTATAGGATTTCACTTAACATTAATTATATTGGTCTTTATCTAGCCCTCATAACCCTCGAATATTAGAGAATATGAGTAGACACTTAACTCTCATGCAACCCACAAACTCCGTTACCAGAGAATGCAGTTTCGAGGGGAGAATAACCCACATAACTAGATTAACAACATCCGAAATAAAATAAAAAACATTATACTGATTTTCAAGGAGAAAAAGACGATTGCTCGTTGCACCAATTGATTATCACAAAAAAATAGAATAAGAAAAAAAAGAACATTATCATTCTAACTTAAATTTACCATCCAATATCCTCTCTTTTAGTTCCCGGGATATTTCGATTGCACGTTTCTTATCGGATTGTCTGCATGTGACAGGGATTGTTCTATCCTTATCCTCTGCATGTATCTTAATGCTTCCCATATTAATGCTTGGAACACCCCTAGGACATACCGTTGCACAGTATCCGCAACCCACACATAAATCCATATCGATAGTTTTATCCTTACGATATGCATTTACTGGACAGTAGATTTCCGGAAGACATGGTATGCAACTAAAACAATTATCCGGATTAGTAAGAGGTCTGTAATCAACATCATCCCATACCGTATAATCAACTGTATCAATAGGTAGATGTCTTCCCCTGATATCACATACAGGTAGTTCAATATCCTTATTCAATACCTTCAAGTTTTCAAGAATCTCCTCATTAAGTACTGGAATAGCTACTGCCACAGAGTTAAATATTTCAGGACCCATAGCAGTCTTATAGCCGCCCATATAATAGGAGTTCATATCATGCAAATCAGCAGTTATCATAAGGTTAGGCTTTTGTTTAGTGCTTCTTGTACCGTTATCAATTACTCTTCCTTCTGCACCATTAACGAATACCTTCATGTTTTCCTTGATAACCAGTTGATCAGGGTCATTTTCCAGTGGATTTATTTCACCACACCCTGAGAAGCTGTATGAGTTATATGGACCTTCCATATCTGATGCGTTGAATATTGATTTTACTGCTTTAGGCTTTGGATTTGTAAATGAATTATAATTTTTAAATGCCATTCTTGTACCGATTAAACGTGCCGTTGGCATGTCATCCAATGTCACGGTATTTGTAAATTCATTGCCCTCGATATCGATAACCTTTACTTCCACTTCCTTATTGTTGAGTAGATCTTTAATTAAAAATCCGCCGCCGTAATCATTAATTGTATTGCTATGATTTGTTCCATATAGGAACACGTCAATCGTACCTAGCAATTCATTTGGACATGGCCCAGGATATGCTTCTATACCATTTATGTATACTTCTTTAGCTTTATTGAATTCCCCAGGTTCGGCTACTGGAATATGAAGTAAAGCTGTTGTACCACTCATTACCCCACTGGTACCGCAAGTAACAACATCCACGTCATCTAATGTAATCTCTTCACCGTTTTTGAGTTTTGTTTTTAATTCATCTGCAGTAAAAACTGCTGCTTCATTAGAATCAAGTTTATCTTGAATATCTTTTAATGTTTTAGTCATCAAATCACCAATTATTGAAAAATTCCATTAAAAAAAAGTTGTTGAAGAAATATTAATTTGAATTTCAATCCAAATTGCTTATCTCTTCTATTATTCTGTCAAAGGCCTCATCCTTCTTATCAAGCTGAGTCATACCTGCACCTTGTGCAAGGTTTGGTTTTCCTCCACCACGTCCACCAAGGTATTCACCGATAATCTTTATGGCATCACCCATCTTGAATCCTTTTTCAACTATTTTTTCGTTGGATGAAGCTACAATGTTTCCCTGATTATTTATTACTATTGCAATGTCTGCTACCTGTTCCTTTTCGACCAGGTTTGTTGCTATTCCTCTTAATTGACCTGCATCAGCATCAATTATTTGAGTTAATACGCGGTATCCGTTAACTTCCTGAACGTCATTTTGTAGAGTTAGTATTTTAGCTGCTGCCAATTCTTTTTCCAGATTCTTGATAACCTTCTGTTGTTCTTTCCATTCATTGAAGAATCTGTCACAGGTTTTAGGTAATTGTTCGGCATCTACACCAAACACTTCACTACTTGTTCTTATTATATCATCATTTTCCTGGATTCTATCTATAGCGGCATCAGCAACTGAGAATTCTATTCTTTCAACACCATCCTGTACCCTTTCGGTTCTTAATACCTTGATTATACCAATGTCACCGGTTGTCTGTACATGAGTACCTGCACATGCTTCTACATCAACGCCTGGTATTTCAACCACACGGATATCTTTTCCAGGTACTATACCACCCTGATATAATTTGAAACCATATTTTACTTCGGCATCTGTACGGTCATACCATTGAATGTTTACTGGTAGATTCTGTTTTACATAGTTGTTTGCGAGTTTTTCTATCTGCTTTAAATCATCGGTTGTAATACGTTTGTAATGGGATAGGTCTATTCTTGTTTTTTCTATTCCATTTTGTGAACCTGCCTGCCAGATGTGTTTTCCAAGTACCTGTCGTGCTGATGCTATGATAAGGTGTGTAGCAGAGTGGTTGCTTGTCAATAGGTCTCTTCTTAATGCATCAATTGAACCGGTTATTTCCTCGTTTTCTATACCTTCGAGTTTATCAACATCCTCTTTTGCAACGTGGTGCAATACGACACCATTAACCTTTTCAGCATATATTATGTTGAGTTTTGTTCCATCTGCTCTTGTAATGGTACCTTCATCTGATGGCTGTCCTCCACCTTCAGGGTAATAGATAGTCTGATCGAGGATTATTTTATTTGAATCGACTACTCCCAATACTTTAGCATTGAATGTTCTTTGTTGTAAATCATCATAGAATGCAAGGTATGTTTGTGGATAATTTAATTCAAGTGGTTCCTGTTCCTCTTCATCTTCCTCTTCATGGGCCGCTGCTATCTGTGTGTAGAAGTTATCTGGTATGTTTGCGTCAAAGTCATATTCATTACAGATGCTTTCGACTGTTTCAGGTGGTATTCCGTTTGAGTCATAGAAGTTTATGAGCATGTCTGTTGGGAATGATGTTATGTTGTCCTTTTTAAGTTTGTCTATTGAACGTTTTACCAGATTTTTACCCTTGGTTAATGTTGTATGATATCTTTCTTCCTCAAGGTCTGTTATGTTTAATATGTGTTTTGCATTATCCTTGATTTCAGGGTATGTTTGACTTAGGAAATCAAGCTGTATCTTCATGATGTCTGATAATGATTCATCCAATCCGAGTTCATTCATGTACTTGACAGTACGTCTTAGTACAAGTCTTGCAAGGTATCCTTCTTTTACATTTGAAGGAATGATTCCATCTGCCAACATGAAGCTTAGACATCTTGTATGGTCGGCTACGATGTATATTGCCTCCATAGGACTTGTTGCCTTACGAAGTACTTCTTCATCGAGGTTTAACTTGTCTGCTACTTTTTTACGTAAAAGCTTTAAATCGGATATGTCCTCGATATCCATCATTCCAGCAATACGTGCATTTTCAGAGAGTATTTCAGTGTCTAGTTCAACACCGCTTAAGTCGGTTAGTTGTTTGATAACCGGTGCAAATGTAGCATCGTAAGCTGTCGGCGTTCCCTGGCTTACCCATGCGATACGTTCAAGTCCATAACCTGTATCTACGATTTTTAGAGGTATTTCCTTTAGTCCTTCCTTTGTTGTTGCATATTGGATGAATACAAGCGTTGCAAGTTCCACTCCATGAGCACATATCTCAAATGATGGACCTTCGTTTCCTCCTCCTTTCCACCATGACTCAATATAGGTTATCTCTTCAGGGTTTATTCCGATACTTACAAGAAATTCATGGCAGTATCTTAGTGTATCATCCTGCCAGTAAACTTGATTATCTGCACTGTTGAATGCATGGTGTGCTCCCATGGTAAAACATGTCATATGACGACCTGTTCTACCTACATTGTCAACATCATTTAATCTGATTGATGGCTGGGCTATTGTCAATGGATTTGCCGGTGGTCTTACCATACCACTGGTTACCCATGGCTGGAAGTCGTATATTGATGCACCTACGAGAAATACATCATTTCTCCATCGTTTAGCGAGTACAGGGTATCTGTCTATCGGCGTGTGATTGTTTGATGCGAAGAAGTCACGGAACTTTTTCTGTATTCCCATCAGGTCATACTGCTTATCTGTTACTGGATTCTGTATGAATTCGTATTCATCACATGGAGCATCCCCACATGTTGATCTTTGTTTTATCGACCAGAATGTTTGTCCACATTTCTGGCATTTTTGTTTTTTATATCCTAATTCTTCTAGTATTAAAGTCATAAAAATATACCTTTAACTAATTTTTTTTAAATAATAAATTAATGTAAATTATTTATCTCGTGATAATTGAAATAAAAATGTGAATTCTATGTTACATAGATAATTAAGTTTATGTTAACGATAATATAAAAAATTAATTAATTTTGTACGTAAGAACTTCAGATGACAACTAATGAGTAATGGTCTATAAATTTCTAAAGGTAAAAAATCCATAATTACCGAGACAATGGATATATGTAGCGGGTCACCTGATAACAAATTTTAAATGAATATGGATAATTTAGGATTGGTAATGATTTAAATTAATTTTAAGTTTATGGTCATCATTTTACTTAATCGGATATTTAATTAAAATAGGGGGCAATGAATTGTGAAAAATATCTTTGGCAAAATAATAGTAATATGAAAAATACATTATGAAAAAACAGGACAAAATATTCAGATAATGATATAATTGGAAAAATTGAATTAAATATAAAAAGAGTTATTTATTGTAAACAGAATATGGAATTAAAAAAAGATTAAAAAGAAGTGGATAGTAAACTTATCCGAATAAAGCACCAAGACCTGCTGCTGCTACTTCTTCTTCGTCTTCTTCATCCTCTTCTTCTTCAACTACTTCTTCTTCAGCTTCAGCTGCTACAGGTGCTGCTGCTCCTGCTGCAGGTGCTGCTACTGCTGCTGTTGCGATAGCTTCTTCAATGTCTACATCTTCTAAAGCTGCGATTAATGCTTTTACTCTAGCATCGTCTGCTTCTACTCCAGCTGCTGATAAAATAGCTGCTACGTTTTCTTCATTAATATCTTTGTCTGCTGCGTTTAATAATAATGCTGCGTATACGTATTCCATGTTAATACACCTTTTTATTTTATATATATGTTTTTTTTGTAGTTTAAAATTTTTTTTCTTTTTTAATCTTTTTTATAAATATTAAAAGTAACCCATAACTACAAAAAGATTACAATTAATTCCTTAAATCAAAGTCAAATCTATCCGAAGAGAGCTCCAAGACCTGCTGCTGCAGATACTTCTGCATCTTCTTCCTCTTCTTCCTCTTCTTCTTCGACTTCTTCAACTGCTTCTTCTGCAGGTGCTGCTGCTTGTGGTTGTGATGATAATTTTTCTCTTAATTCATCATCGAGAGCATCATCTGATAATTGTGATGCAATAGCGAGCATTTGTGCATATGCTTTAGATAATATTTTATCAGTTGTTTCAGAGGTTAATATGTTAGCGTTAACAGCTAAGTTCATAGCATCTCTTGCTGCTTTCTGTATGAGTAAAGGAGCAGATTCGCTGTTTATTATACCTGCAAATACTGATAAGTTGATTGCACTTTGATAAGCACTTGCAATGTTTGCTTTAGTTTCTTCTTCATCAATTTTAAGAACATCAGCAGTGTAAATTGTATTGTCTTCATATACTGCTAATAAATCTATTCCCACTTCCATTGGATAAATTTCCAATTTGGTTAAAACATCAGCGACATTTTTAGGAACAGGTTCTCCTTCTTCTACAACAACTGCGTCTTCCTGTACAACAATAGATCCTTTGTCTATTTTTGCTGGAATTCCAGCTTGTTGTAATTCACCAAGAATAGGACCTGGTGGGAATGATGTATCTCCTGCTGGAACTACTATATCAGCTGGAGCTATAGCACCAGCTTTTGCTGGAGCTTCCGTTTTACTATCTTCTAAGATTTTAAATAGTTTAAATGGATTCATTTCAGTGAAGACCATTGCTGGTTGTCCTTCGAGATAATCTGATAAACCTTCAATGTTATCTTTGTTCACGTTGTCTAAAGCAATTTTGATGAAATTTTTACGTGACATCTTTAATATTGCTTTACCTGATAAAGATTTTCTCATGGTTTGTAATTGAGGTGCTGGGATATCAGCTAAGTTTACAATTCCAATGATTTCATGAGAATTGGTTAGGTTTTCTAGATCAGCTACTTTTTCTTTTTTCCAATCTGCAACATGAGGCATCTAAATCACCCTCGTTACAGGTCCCATTGTTGTTTTTAAGTACATTGCCTTAATTTGTTTGGAACCCTGTTCTAGATTTCTATCAAGAACATCTATTATAGCATCGATATTTTCAGCAATTTGTGCTTCGGTCATATCTTCTGATCCTACAATAGATTGAATTAATGGTTGGTCTTTCACTCTTATTTTTACTGTGCTTTTGAGTCTTCCTAATATAACTTCTGGATTTGCACTTGCTGGGATTGGTTTAGGCATTTTTTTCCTTGGTCCTAATACTGGTCCTAAGAATCTACCTACTGTTGGCATTAAATCTGATTGTGCTACAAAGAAATCATAGGAGTTTGCTAATTTTTTAGCTTCAGGCCTGTTTTTACCTAATTCTTCTAATCTTTCCTTGTCGATTACAATATCAGCACCAGCTTTATCTGCTTGGTATGCTAATTCTCCTTCAGCAATAAATGCAACTGTTACATCTTTTCCACGTCCATTAGGGAGAAGCACTTCTTCATCTAAACGGTTTTCTGGTTTGTTTACGTCTAAATCGTTGATGGTAATGACCACATCAATAGACTGTGTGAAGTTTCTCGGTTTTGATTCTTCTAAAACCTTCTTCACTGCTTCTTCAATTTCTTGTGACATTCAATTTCCTCCAATGAACAGATGAATTTAATCACCTAGTCCAACGTGTATAAAATATGTACCACGTACATTGTATAAAATTTTTATATTTAAAGTCTAATCATTTAGATTAATATCTCATTAAATAATAATATCAGTTACAATAATATGTTAAAGTATTTATTGTGCAAATACTTCATCATAATCTCCGTTATCGATGTCTTTTTGGGTTTCACGTCCGTCTTTACCTTCAACGTTGATACCCATACTTACACATGTACCGATTACTTCTTTAACTGCGTGTTTGTAATCATTGGCAAGTAAGTCATCGAATTTCATTCTTGCAACTTTAAATGCTTGTTCAACTGTGAAATCAGCTGCTACTTCAGTACCTGGTTCATGTGAACCGCTTGGTATACCTAATTCTTCAAGAACTAGTGCTGTTGTAGGTGGTGTTCCTACAGATACTTCAAATTCTTTAGTATCCATATCAGCAGTTATTTTTACAGGTACTTTCATACCACTGAAATCTGCAGTTTTTTTGTTGATTTCTTCAACAACTTGCATCATATTAATACCTAATGGACCTATAGCTGGACCTAATGGTGGTCCCGGTGTGGCT
>ODAJ012187394.1_pt1 | contig 15939 bp, 11 predicted proteins | sample 1539241 | NCBI WGS metagenome assembly ODAJ01 (sample SAMN02144231, study PRJEB22623) | gut metagenome | biome: sheep rumen | host: Ovis aries | place: New Zealand
TTTTATGTATCTTTGCGTCCAAATAACAACAATTGCAATATGATTAAGAGACTTTTTGATTTTCTGGATGCTTCGCCAGTGAACTTCCTGGCAGCAAGTAACATCGCCAACGAACTGGAGAACGCTGGCTATCGTCGCTTGGACCCTCAGATGCCCATCGGAGAGGTGCGGGCAGGTGATAAACTCTACGTGACGAAGAACGATTCGTCGGTCTATGCCTTCCACATCGGTCGCCAACCGATGGCCGATGCCGGATTCCGTATGATTTGCGCCCACTGCGACTCGCCCACTTTCCGCATCAAGCCCAATGCTGAGATGCTGTGCGAGGGGGGAATCGTGAAACTGAACACAGAGGTGTATGGAGGTCCGGTCATGTCGACATGGTTCGACCGTCCGCTGACGATTGCAGGTCGTGTGATAGTGCGTGGTGATGATGCGCTCCATCCCAAGACACTGCTGTTGCACGTCAAGCGTCCCCTCTTGCAAATCTGCAACCTCGCCATCCATTTCAACCGACAGGTTAACGATGGTGTGAAATTGAGCAGGCAGAAGGATATGCTGCCTATTCTTGGCATCGTGACCAATGAATTGGAACGGGGGAACCTGCTGATGAACGTCGTCTGCGGCGAGCTGGGTGTCCAGTCTGGGGATATCCTCGACTTCGACCTCTATCTGGCTGATGCCACGCCAGCCTGTACCTTCGGCGTGCATGACGAGTTTATCTCTTCCGGTCGTCTCGACGACCTTTCGATGTGTTTCGCAGGGCTGGAGGCGATGATTGGCACCGCCACGACCGACGCGACAAAGGTTCTGGCCATCTTCGACAACGAGGAGACAGGCTCGCAGACCAAGCAGGGGGCAGGCAGTCCGTTTCTGTCGATAATACTGAAGCGCATTGCGCTGGCTCAGAGTGCATCGGAGGAAGCATTCTATCAGGCCGTCGAGCGAGCCTTCATGGTGTCAGCCGACAATGCCCACGCCTGGCATCCCAACTACAGCGAGAAATACGACCCGACGAACCATCCCGTGCTTGGCGGCGGCCCGGTCATCAAGTTCAATGCCGCCCAGAAGTATGCCAGCGATGCCGTCTCTGCCGCTGTCTTCGCTGAGATTTGCCGCAAGGCCGGTGTGCCGTTTCAGTGTTTCGTCAACCACAGCGACGTGGCTGGCGGCAGCACTTTGGGCAACATCCTCGCTTCATCGATACCGCTGAGAGGTGTCGATATGGGCAATGCCATCCTTGCCATGCACAGCTGTCGTGAGACTGGCAGCGTGGCCGACCATATCTACACCGTCAAGGCATTCACGCAATTCTTCCGCTAAATTAATTCACGCTGATGGCTACAGTGGTGCTGACAGTCTGGCCGGTGAAGTCTGTATAGCTGACGGTCGCCGTGGCCTGGCCTTCGCCCGTGGCCTTGATGGTCGTGCCGTTGACGGTGAGCGGCCTGGTGGCACTGACGACAGCCTCCTGCGACACGTTTTCCACGTGGCCGTCGAGGAACGTTGCCTTGACGTCGAGCGTGTGCTCATAGCCCGGACGCAGGGTGATGTCGGCTATGGGCTCTAAGCCAGTGGCGGTGTAGAGGTTCTTCAGGCTGGCGTGCAGCGTGTAGGAGTCATTGACCTTGGCGGGCTGGCCTAATGCCTTGAGAGCCTCCATGGCGTAGCGCTTGCCCATGGTGCGGTAACCGGCTGCAGTGAAGTGCAGGCGGTCACTCCGTACGGGACAGCCCTGCGAGTGAACGACGTGAGCCGTAGGAATGACGTTGGGCACGTTGTTAATGATGCTGTTGTGGCTGGCACACTGGCCGTTCTGGTCGGCACTTACCACTTCGCCCACGAACAGGGGCACGTCGGCAGCCCGAAGACCGAGGTCGCTCAGCAGTCGCTCATAGACTGTTTTTACCTTCTGCGGCCAGTCCTGCTGACCGGTGTTCGTTTCGCCCTGGTGGAGCAGAATACCCTTGATGACACCCTTCTGCTGGGCCTTCTTTGCCATATCGACGAGTCGCTTGTAAGGGTCGTTTTCGTAGGCAGCAAACGACGCTTTCAACCAGTCTTCGGCCGTCTCGAGGTAGGCGGGCACCTCTTCGGACATGAATCCCTTGATATCGACACCGCCAATGGCCACATCGACCACGCAGACCTTAATGTCGCGGGGTAGGGCGGCCTCCATGGAGCGGCCGAAGTAGTCGGCCATGCCGAGACCTGTCCACGGACGCACGATGGGTGGATAAGCCGTGTAGAACTCTCCCAGCTGGCGTGCAGGGTTGGTGAAATTGACACAGGCCACCATCTGGAAACGCTCGTCAACGTACTCCTGGTCAACGGTTTCGATATTGGCGTTACCCTCCATGTTGGATTGCCCGAGGCAGAGATAGACGTAACAGTTGGGGTCGGCCTGGGCTGAAGCACTGTAAAAGCTCATGGCACCCAGTGCAAAAGTAAGCATTGTTTTTTTCATCGGTTGTATTGTTTGAAGAGTTCGTTACATTCCAGCGTCCAGCCTTCACGCTTCAGCAGTTCGGGAGCCGGTCCGGTAAACATGGCGGCAGCCTCGGTGTCGCCCTTCAGCTGCCACTGTAGCCAGGCCAGTGCGGGTACGGAGAATTCGCCGCCATGAGGCTGGCGGTAGGTGCCGCCGTGACCTACAGGATAATTGATGACGCAGGCCGGCACGTGGTGGATGCGGTGGAAGTCGTCCATGCCGTTGGCGTAGGCTATGTCGGTCTCGCTGCTCAGCATGTATAGCACGGGGCAGTGAATGTCTTGCAGTTTCTCCTTCGGGGGCATAGGCATGCCGCTCACGGCGGTGTGGGCGTTCTGCTCGTTGAAAAGTCCGCTGTTGCAGATCATGAGTGACGTGACGCGCTTGTCGGCACAGTTGGAGAGCGTCTGCAGACCACCGCACGACATGCCTGCAAGACAGATGTGGCGGGTGTCTATCTTGCCATAGTAAGGCGAGCGCTTGTCGCTATTCTGACGGAAGACCCAATCGAGGCTCTCTATCTGCTGCTGGGCGGTTGACATGGGCCCTTCGTAAGGCTCTTCCTCATAGGGCAGGTAGCCCGTGGCAATGACCAGGAAGCCGTAGGAGGATATTTCGTTGAGGAACTTGAAGTGCTCCCACGGCGAGTTGTTGCAGGCACCGTTGCCCCAGACGAGTACGGGCAGCGGGCGGGCGGTGCTGAACAGCGAGAGGTCGCGCGGTACGAAGATGGTGTGGGCAGCGAGCGTCGCTTCTTCCTTCATCATGGCTTTGAAGGGACCCGTGCCGCCAGCCTCGACGCTGAGTGCCCTGCGTTGGTACTCGGTCAGCTTGCGCTGCTGCCGGAAGAAGCGGTCTATGAAGTCTATCTGCTCGCGGTTGGGCACGGGGACGAGTGAAGCGCCGTTGCTGAACTGCATGGTGGTGGGCTTGTCCTTGTCGAAGGCAGGCCAGTATGGCAGTCCCTTGGCGTTGGGGTTGCCCGTCTTGGCGAAGTTTACCCAGTACTGCTGTAGGATTTCAGACACGGCGGCCTCAGTGGGGTACTTATCGGCCTGCGAGAGGAACATGCCGTTCAGGTAGAGGATGTCGTCGGCATGGGCTACGCCGTGACGCTTCTTGGCTCCGACAATCGAGTATTCGGAAGGTTGCGCCAGGTAGGCTGCATAGGCCGGGCTCTGGCCCGTCTCCGACTGTAGGCTGGCCCAGGCGAACGACGGCCAGGCGAAGCCCATGTCGCGGAACGTGTCGCCATTGGCGAAGTAAGCCTCCTCGTCGGTATTGGCAGGATAGACGCGCAGGGCCTCGTCGGCCATGTCGCCAAACATGCGGCGAATGTTCTGCTGTGTCTGTTCGGCGTGAGCCTCCGTTGGCGAGAAGAGCACGCCTTCGTCGCTGTTGGTCATGATGATGGCGGGTACGTCGTTGTATTCGCCCCGCTCGTAGTTACGGTAGAGGTCGTCGGTAATGACGTAGCCATCAACGCAAGGCCAGAAGCCGCCGAAGCCCACCTCACGGCCGCAGAGTTCCTGCGTAGAGAGCTGGCGCATCTGCTTGACAGACTTTTTCTTCAGGTGTTTCTGAAAGGCCAGTCCGTGCTGTTCGGCACCTCGCTGCGAGGCGTTGGCTGCCAGCGTACGGGGGCTATCGGTCCAGGGACCAAACGAACCGCCGCTATGGCTGATCACTTTGTGGAAGAGTCCTTTTGCCAAGGGAGATCCAGCCAGCATACTACAGCTGATGGCACCAGCCGACTCGCCGAAGATGGTGACGTTGGTGGGGTCGCCGCCGAAGTTGCTGATGTTGCGCTGCACCCACTCCAGGGCAAACAGCTGGTCGAGCAGTCCGTAGTTGCCGCTGTGTCCGTCCTTCGACTCCTTGGTCAGGTCGGGATGAGCCATGAAGCCCAAGGCCCCCGTGCGGTACTCGATGCTGACGACGACCACCCCGCGACGGGCAAGACACGTCCAGAGGTCGCCGCCGTAGTGTCCTGTCTGGAATCCGCCGCCGTGAATCCACACCATGACGGGCAAGCGGTCGGCCGCTGAAGTGGCCGGCGTGGCAATGCCGAGATAGAGGCAGTCCTCGCTCATCATGTCTTCGGTCAGGTCGGAGCGTGTGGGCTGCGGTGGCCAGGGGCCGAAGTTGTCAGCCTTCAGCACGCCCTGCCAGGGCTTGGCAGGTTGGGGTGCCTTCCAGCGCAGCTCGCCAACGGGCGGGGCGGCATAGGGAATGGCTTTATAGACGGCCAGGTCGGTACCGTCGGGCGTAGCCTCTACGTCGCCGGTTTCTACATGGGTTTTCATCAAGGGTTGGCTTTGTGCTGTCAGCGTCAGGGCGAGACAGCAGAGCAGGAATAGCATGGTCTTTTTCATTGTGTATTGTAGTGTTTGAAGTTATCTGATGAGAAATTTCATAAGCTATAAGAAGATGTTATTTTTTTTCTGTGCAAAGGTACGACATTTCTTTGTGAATGACCTTTGTGGATGTATCAAATACTTTCTACAATGTATCTTTTCCCGTCTGAGTCAGGAAAGACATTTGGTCGGTCGGGAATTAATAGCTACATTTGCGAAAGAAATAGACGCAGAACGCTACAAGACATGAAAAAGAAACGCTTACTACTCTTCTTGCTGCTGACAACCGCCCTACAGCTGCCGGCACAGAACCCCATTGTCCGCGACCAGTTTGCGGCCGACCCAACGGCTCGCGTATTTAATAATAAGGTGTATCTTTATCCGTCTCACGACATACCGGCACCTGAAGGCCAGCGACAGGACTGGTTCTGCATGGCCGACTATCACGTCTTCTCGTCAGAGAACTTGACCGACTGGCAGGATCATGGAGTCATTGTCAGTCAGGAGCAGGTGCCCTGGGGTAAGCCCGACGGCTACTCTATGTGGGCACCCGACTGCGTGGAGAAAGGCGGCCAGTACTACTTCTACTTCCCCGATGCACCAAAGAACGGACGTGGCTTTGCCATCGGCGTGGCCACGTCCAACAGCCCTACAGGGCCGTTTACCCCAGAGGCAGCTCCCCTCAAGGGTGTCACCGGCATCGATCCCTGTGTGCTCATCGACAACGACGCCCAGGCCTACATCTACTGGAGCGGCATGGGCATTCGTGGCGGCAAACTGAAGGACAATATGCTGGAGCTGGATGGCGAGCTGCAGACCGTCAGCATGCCACAAGGTGGCACCTTTCAGGTTGGCGGGGTGGCTATGGAGGGACTACCCGACGGCTTTAAGGAAGGTCCTTTTGCCTTCAGGCGCGGCTCGTGGTACTACTTGACTTTTCCCTGGGTTCGGCAGGAGGGCGGCACGGAGACGTTGGCCTATGCCATGTCAAAGAACCCGTTGGGTCCCTGGGACTTCAAGGGCATCATCATGCAGGAGCATGCCAACCGCTGCTGGACGAACCACCACTCCATTCTGGAGTATCGGGGGCAGTGGTACCTCTTCTATCACTGGAACGACTATTCCCCCTGGATGGACAAGCGACGCTCGGCACGCATTGAGAAAATCAGCTTCAACGCTGACGGAACCATCCGCGAAGTGAAGCCTACGCTGCGTGGCGTGGGTACCAGCAAGGCTACCGACCAGCTGCAGATTGACCGCTACAGCAGTGCTGCTGATGGGGTGACAACAGAATACCTTGATACGCTGAACCGCTTTCGCGGCTGGTACGTCTCGCTGCCGAAGAAAGGCGACTGGGTGCGCTATGACGGCGTTGACTACAACGGGCTGAAAGATGCGTATGCCGTGGTGTGCGTTCGTGCGAAGGCCAACACCGGGCTAACCTTGCGTGCAGGCAAGAAACTGCTGGCCCGCATCCCCGTCACCGTCATTACCGAGCGCGGGGGCTTCCGCCGCGACCAGAGCGGTCAGTGGCTCACGCTGACAGCACCATTAGAGTACCTTCCTATGAACGAGAGCAACCTTGTCGTCATTTGCGACGGCGAGTCGGTCGATGTGGACTGGGTGCAGTTGCGCAACCGTCCTGATTACTTTACGACTGCCACAACGCCATCGGCAAGCCCTGATGCTGCAGGCTTCATTCGCCGTTGGAAGCTACAGGAACCCGTCCCATACGAGGTGCGCTCGAACATTGTGCTTACCGAAAGCTACCTCAGCGACATGGTAGCCAAGGAACTGCCGAAGGTAAACCCGAAGAAAGGCAAGTGGCACACCATCGACAGTCGGACGTATAACATACGCCTCTTCCGCTTTGCAGAGTGGGCAGGTTGCGAACCCTACAACTCGCTGTTCTGGGGCGAGACCACCATCGTCTGTCAGCAGGAGATGAAGGACGTCCGCCTTGCAGCCGGCTCGAACGGTGCCTCCTGCTGGTGGCTCAACGACGAGCAGGTGCTAACGCTCGACGGCGACCGCCGCATGGTGGAAGACGACGGCATGTCGGCACGCCTGACGCTGAAGGAAGGTCGCAACGTTGTGCGCTTCTGTCTGGTCAACGGTCCAGGACTGAGCGACTTTTGTGTACGCTTCGTTGACGAGAGCGGAAAACCGATTACTCAACTTTTTATTCCATAAAGAACATGAAAACAAATAGTTGGAACCTTCAAGATACAAGATGCGAAGGGCGTGGCGTGAGAATCGTTGGCAGCTTGATCTTTCTCATAGCTTGTTTGTCGTTTAGCAGTGCTGTTGCACAAGTGGGTGCTCCTTACATTCACGACCCATCGACCATTGCCGAGTGCGGTGGCAAGTACTACACCTTCGGAACGGGCGGCGGCGGACTAATATCAGAGGACGGCTGGTCGTGGCATGGCGGAGCCGAACGCCCAGGCGGCGGGGCAGCTCCTGACGTGCTGAAGATTGGCGACCGATACCTTGTTATATATGGTGCCACTGGCGGCGGACTCTTCGGCGGACACAACGGGCGCATCCTTACCATGTGGAACAAGACGCTCGACCCGCAGTCGCCAGACTTCCGCTACAGTGACCCCGTCGAGGTGGCTGCGAGCGACGGCATGGAGGACTGCGACGCCATCGACCCGTCGCTGCTGCTCGACCCCACCACCGGCCGTCTGTGGGCAACCTACGGCACGTACTTCGGCAGCATACGGCTCATAGAACTCGACCCCAAAACGGGTGAGCGCGTGAAGGGCAACGTCGAGAAGGACATTGCCATAGACTGCGAGGCCACCGACCTCATTTATCGTGACGGCTGGTACTATCTGCTCGGCACCCATGGCACCTGCTGTGACGGTGTCAACTCTACTTACAACATCGTCGTGGGGCGTTCGCGTTCAGTGGAAGGCCCGTACCTCGACAACGTGGGCCGTGACATGCTGCACGGTGGCGGACGCATGGTCATAGCTGCCGGTGAGCGCATGACGGGGCCTGGCCACTTCGGCCGAACCATCTTCGACGAAGGTGTGGAGCTGATGTCGTGTCACTTTGAGGCAGACTTCGAACGTGGCGGGCGCTCCGTCTTGGCCGTCCGGCCACTGCTCTGGAAGAACGGCTGGCCCGTAGCAGGCGAACAGATAAAGGAGGGCACTTACGCCATTCTCTCGGAGCGCAGAGGCTACTCTCTGGAGTTGTCCGTCGATTTTGTCCGCATACCTCAGGACCGGCAGCCCTTCTGGCGTATGGACCCCAACGAACCGGTCAGCCCCATTGCCGACCAACGCTTGGAGGACGTCATCGGCAACTGGCCTGAGGGTGACATCGCTGTGCGTCTGAGCGACTACATGTTTCGTCCACACCAGCACTGGGCGGTAGTACCCGTGCCCGAAGCCGGCGGTACCCTGGCTGGTACGCTCTACCAGATAAAGATTGACGGAACCGACCGCGTCCTGACCGTTGGTGACGACCTACAGCTGACGACGCGCAACTTTGAGGGCAAGGACGAGCAGCTCTGGCGTATTGAGCAGTCTGTTGACGGCACTTACCGCATCATGCCCTTCGGCATTCCCGGCCAGTTGGCCTTCAATACGCGCTACTGCCTCTACTCAGCAGGCGACAGCACGCCCACCATTGCCCTGTGGGACTTCAATAGCGATAACTCCAAGTGGAACTTTCGCAGCTACTAACCCTTGCGGGCTACAGAATAGGCGTAGCCTCGCTGCGTGTTGACCACGGTTTCTAATAGGTAGGGTGCATCGGTTAGCACGCTCTTCATGTCGTTACGCAACCCTGTGCCTATCAGTTTCAGCACGGCTTCCTTCTGCGTCCAGAGGCGGGTAAACTCCACCTCGGGACTTTCGGCATCGGCTATGCGCCGCAGTTCTTTGTCGTTCATGGTGTAACGGGCCAGCGAGTCATTGTAGCGTCTGATGCTCTCCACGTCGATGCCTACAGGCTGGCGGGCCACGATGCAGGCGGCTGCCTCGCGGCAGTGGCTGAGGTTGAAGTGGGGTAGGGGAACCCCTCCCTGCCTCCCCAAAGGGGAGGAGAGTTGCGGTTTGCCGTGTTCTCCGTATTCAAAGACGGGAGCCTCGGTGATGCCGTACTCCTTCTCCAGGGCATCGCAAAGCAGCAGGTAGGCTGCAGCGCTTTGTCGGCGCAGGCTGTCAAACTTATAGCGCATTACTTGTTCGCGCCGTTGCTGGGAGAGACGGGCCATCGCCGCCTCTAAGTCTATCAGCTCCAGTTGGTCGTTAATATATATCATAGTTGGTCGTTGTTGCTCGGCGGGGAAACCGCCGAGCACTGTACGTTATCTACTTGCTTTTCCGGCCAGTTCACCAGGAAGAGGCGGTCCGTGGCCCGCGTGAAGGCCGTGTAGAGCCAGTGTATGTAGTCGGGCGTCAGCATGTCGTCGGTCATGTAGCCCTGATCCACATAGACGTGCTCCCACTGTCCGCCCTGCGCCTTATGGCACGTTACGGCGTAGGCGTACTTCACCTGCAGGGCGTTGTAGAAACGGTCCTCCTTCAGTTTCTTCATGCGTTCGCTCTTGTAGCGTATGTCCTGATAGTCAGCCATGACGCCTTCAAACAGCTGCATCTGCTGCTGGCGGGTCAGTGCGGGTGCCTCGCTGTGCAGCGTGTCAAGGAGCATGGTGAGCGTCAGCTCCAGGTCGTCGTAGTCGGGTAGTGTGAAGGTGACGTCGGCAAAGCGGAAACCGTAGAGTTGCTGCTCGTTTCTGACGCGCCTCACCACGCATCGGTCGCCGTTGGCCAGAAAGTCGAGGGTTGGCTTTTGGGTGTTGGGTGTTGGGTGTTGGGTGTTGGGTGTTGGGTGTTGGGTGTTGAGTGTTGGGTGTTGGGTGTTGGGTGTTGGGTGTTGGGTGTTGGCTGTTGGGTGTTGGGCGTTGGCTGTACTCTCTCCTCTCTCCTCTTTAAAAGAATAGTTATTCTTTACTATCATGAGCATGTCGCCCGAGCAGAGTTCGCCGTCGCGGTCGAGCACGGTGCGCCGTATGCCGTCGTTGTAGATGTTGGCCCGCTTGTTCGACCGGGTTATGACGATGGTCTCGTCGGTGCCTGCGTGGGCGTAGCTGGTGCCCAGTTGGTCAATGAGCTCGTCGCCCCGCACGATGTGAATATCCGGGAATCCCCGGAATCGGACTTTAGGTAGTTCAGCGTTCAGTAAGCTGTATCTCACTCTCGTTGCATTCCACAGTATGCCAGAGTCTTCAGCCTGACGCAGCACCTGCGTGAGGTGAGCCTCATAGACGGTGAGCCAGTACGACCTGAGCACCTCGGCCATGAGGGCTGGCGACTCTTCCTCGCCCACGGGTGGCAGCTGCGCCCTGTCGCCGATGAGCATCAGCCGGCAGCCCTTCCCACCATAGACGTACTCTATCAGGTCGTCGAGCAGCCGGCCAGAGCCGAAGTCCATCGGCCGTTGCTTCTCGGCGGGGAAACTGTCGGACGCTCCTGCTCCTCCATTACTGACCATCGACGCCTCATCGACCAGGAAGAGCGTGTCCTGCGCCACGTTGTAGTTTAGCTGAAACGAGCCGCTCATGGGGTCGCCGGCCTGTCGCTGGCGGTAAATGCGGCGGTGAATGGTGTAGGCCTGCACCCCGCTGTACTGGGCAAAAACCTTGGCAGCCCTGCCCGTAGGAGCCAGCAGCACCAACTTCTGGCCAAGACTCTTCAGACCCTTGACGATGGCAGCGGCCAGCGTGGTCTTACCTGTGCCGGCCGAGCCCGTGAGCAGCATGACGGGCTGTCGCTGGTGCGACGTCATGAAGCTCGAGAAGGCCACGATGGCCTGCTGCTGTTCGGGCGTGGGGTCGAGGCCCATGGCTTGCTGTATGCGATATGCGAGTTCGTCGGTAATCATTAATAATTCATAATTCGTAATTCATAATTCATAATTATTTCATATCTTTGCACGTGCAAAAGTAATAATAAATCCCGAAAGTGACAAACAACTGCCGGACAAATTGTTTTATTTGATGAACGAGAGATACTATTTACGCATAGGCCGTCGCCGTTTGGCTTTTGCCACCGTCGATGCCACCCGCACGGAGGCCCCCGTCAGCTACACGTCGTACCTCATGAAGCCCGGCATCTCCGTAGCCGCCAACCTGCGCGAGGCGCTGCGTCAGGAGCCTTGCCCCCTGCCCCCAGCCCCCAGGACAACCATTCTCATTGACTCGCCCGTGCTCATGGTGCCCGTCGATCTGTACCAGGAGTCTGACCGCGACATGCTCTTCAGCCACTCTTTCCCCTCGCGCAGTCAGGACAGCGTCATGGCCGACGTCGTGCCCGACCTCAACTGCGTGGCCCTCTACGCCATGAGTCACGACCTGCGTCAGGTCTGCGACGGCTACTTCCAGCAGCCACGTTACCTCTGTGCCTCAATGCCCGTATGGCGGCAGCTGCACAAGCGTAGCTTCACCGGCGTGCGGGCAAAGCTCTACGGCTACTTCCACGACGAGCGCCTCGAAGTGTTCTCGTTCCAGCAGAACCGCTTTAAGTTCTATAACGCCTTCGACGCTCAGCGCACGGCCGACTCGCTTTACTTCCTGCTCTACGTCTGGCGCCAGCTGAACCTGCAGCAGGAGTATGACGAGCTGCACCTGGTGGGCAACATTCCCGGCGATGGGGAAGAGCTGCTCCGCGAGCTGCACCGCTACCTGAAACATGCTTACGTCATTAACCCTGCGGCCGACTACAACCGGCTGCCTGTCACCAAGGTGGCCGGACTCGACTACGACCTGATGACGCTGATTGTGAAGGGGAGGTAAAACCCCTCCCAACCTCCCCAAAGGGGAGGAGCTATATGAGTTGATTATGAGAATTATTACAGGCAAATACAAAGGGCGCCACTTCGACATTCCGCGCTCCTTCAAGGCAAGGCCTACGACCGACTTTGCCAAGGAAAACATCTTCAACGTGCTCCAGGGCTACCTGGACTTTCAGGACCTCAGCGCCCTCGACCTCTTTGCCGGCACGGGCAGCATTACGCTCGAATTGCTCTCGCGCGGCTGCGATCAGGTAACGAGCGTCGAGCTGGACCGCGACCACTTCCGCTTCATCAGTGAGTGCGTGGGAAAACTACAGGGTAATCATCATTCTCAATTCCCCATTCTCAATTGTCACCTGATACGGGGCGACGTCTTCCGCTTCATCAAGACGTGCCGGCAGCAGTACGACTTCATCTTTGCCGACCCGCCCTACGCCCTGAAGGAGCTGCCCCAGATTCCCGACCTCGTGCTCGGCATAGAAAATTTAGGAGGCGAAGCCAATTCTTCACTCTTCACTCTTCACTCTTCACTCTTAAAGCCCGGCGGCATCTTTGTCTTCGAGCACGGCAGAGACCATGACTTCTCCCAGCATCCCCGTTTCCTGGAGCACCGCCAGTACGGCAGCGTCAACTTCTCGCTGTTCCGGTAGGCGGAAAAATGGCCTTCAATAGGTAGCTTGCAGGACATTCTCGGCATCGAGGTATTGATAAAATAAAATTTTTTTTTATTATCCGGAGTGAGTCAGCTTTACATGTCGCCAGACCAGCTGTGGCCTAAGTCCCAGTGCTCATCGTAAACGAATTCAAAATAAGGAAGCGAGAATTCCTTCTCAATGAGCGTGGTCAGCTCGTCTAGAATAGGCTCTGCCCAATGGCCTACAAGAACGATGAACTTGTCAATGTTCCAAGCCACGCGCCCTCGGGGTATCTGGGTGTAGTCGCCCTTGAACTTGGTCTCTGCATGTTTGGCCTGAGCCTTGAAATACTCCCTGGCCCATACCTGCCGGTGCAGGTGCGGATAGTTGATGAAGGGAAGCCCCTTGTTGGCAGCGTCTTCCACCATCTTCGGAGTAATCTCTTTCTTGCGCACACCAAAGAAACTGTTGCTCGATGGGTCATACCAGAAAATACCGACGCAGGGCATCTGCTCGTCGTAGCTTTTCATGTCAGCCATCTGCTGCTTGCGCTCGTTCTCTGTCAGTTGTGTCATACCTTTTTCTTTTTGGGGCAAAGTTACAAATAATTCATAAGTTATGATTCATCATTCATCATTATTTTCATGTCTTTTCACCTAAAAAGTAAGTAGAGCATGAGCAAAAAGACGTCAGAACAGCGGAGCCAGCAGGCGGGTGAGGCTCTCCAGGAGGCGCTTTAGGAAAGGTGGATTGAGACGTTCGGGCATGTCGTTGAGCAGGCGGGCGCGACGCTGGTCAGCGAGAAAGACGTCGCGGAAGCGCTGGGCCGTGGGGGCATCGTAGATGAAGATGTTGCTCTCGAAGTTGTTCTCGAAGGATCGGAAGTCGATGTTTGTAGAGCCGCAAGTGCAGAGTGAGTCATCGACCACCATGAGTTTGGAGTGGAGAAAACCGTCGGCGTAGAGCCACACCTGGACGCCGGCCTCGGCCACCTCGCGCAGATAGCTGCGGCCGGCCCACTCAACGAAGCGCGCATCGGAGCGCATGGGCACCAGCAGCCGCACGTCGGTGCCGCGCAGGGCCGCCATCTTCAGTGCAAAGAGCACGGGCTCGGTGGGCAGGAAGTAGGGCGTCTCCATGTAGATGTAGTGCTTGGCCGTAGAGATGACGTGGACGTAGCCCTGCATGATTTCGGGGTAGGGCGACACGGGCCCGGAGGTGACGACCTGGGTGAGGGGGGAGGATTTGAGGGTTGAGATTTGAGAATTGAGATTTGAGGGATAATAAGACTTGTTGCTGATGAGCGTCCGGTCAACGAAGTACCAGTCAATGAGGAAAGCACGCTGCAGGGCATAGACGCCGGTGCCCTCAATGCGCACCATGCTGTCGCGCCAGGGGGCTTGACCCTTGTAATAGCGCAACGCCACATTCATGCCGCCAATGAAGCCTACGCGACCGTCGATGACTATGATTTTGCGGTGGTTGCGGTAGTTCACCTTGCTGGTGAACGAGGGGAAACGAACGGGCAGGAAGGCGACAACCTCAATGCCTTCCTCGCGCATGCGCTCGAAGAAACGGTGGGAGACGTTCCAGCAGCCCACGTCGTCATAGACAATGCGCACCTCGACGCCCTGACGGGCACGGTCGATGAGCATGTCGCTGAGCAGCATGCCTAAGGCGTCGTCTTCGAAGATGTAAAGGTCAATGTGGATATGGTGGCGGGCGGAGCCTATGGCCTGGAAGAGTGAGGGGAAGAATTCAATGCCGTCCGAGAGCAGTTCGACGCGTCCGCCGCTGAAGGGCAGGGAGAAATTCTGGGCTACGTAGAGGTCGATGAGGGGCTTGTAGTCGGCGGGCAGTTGCAGGCCTTGCTGTTCGACGAACTCGAGCATGGAACGCTTGGAGAGCTGGTCGAGCGAGCGCTGGCTGACCATGCGCTCCTTGCGCGTGTTGATGCCGAAGAAGAGGTAGAGCACGTAGCCTACCACGGGCACGAAGAGCAGCACGAGAACCCAGGCCATGGTCTTGGCCGGCTGGCGGTTGTCCATGATGACATGGATGACGGCCAGCGTAATGAGCAGCCAGTAGAGGACAACGCCTATGATGTATAACTCGTGCATGCTAAAATGGTCAATCGAAAATCCGTCAATCAAAAATCCGTAAATCGAAAATCCGTAAATCGAAAATCAAGTAATGATGTCATTGCCTAACTGGCGGGCCAGGACGTTGCGCAGTTCCTGTGTCTGCATGATCTGCCGGAGAATGGGGGTGGAGCTTGTAGTGTCGGAGCCTGCCTCGCGTAACTGCTGCTTGAGCTGGCCGAGCCTGGCTGTGACACGAGTCAGGCGGAAGTCGAGCAGAAGGTGGCTCACTTTGCGCTCGAGGTCGCCGTTGCGTTCGGGCACTTGCATGCTCTTGCTGAGCTGGTAGCGGCTAATGGCCAGGTCGGAGGCCAGCTGGCTCAGTTCCGGGTCGGGGTGGCGCAGAAAGTAGCTTTCGGCCTTGAAGTCGGGCTCGCCGCTGTGCTCAACAGCCTCCGTGAGCATCTGCTGGAAGCGCGGGTCCGAGAACTGAAGTTCATCCTGCGAGAGGTTGTAGTCTATGAATTGTGCCACGGTGAGGCTGATGGTCTGACCGTCGGCCGTCTCCACCCCGTCGATGGCCACCTCGTCGCCGTGGCGTATTACCATCTGAATGAGCAGCCGCTCGGGCTCGGAGGAAGCGGAGGCGTTTCGAGGCTCGAGGTTCGAGGCTTGAGGTTCGAGATTACCTTGCACGCCCTCTTCTGCCTCCGAAGAATTCTCGTACCCCGTACCCCGTACCTCGTGCCTCGAAGAATCCTCTCTTGCCTCCCGGACAAAGTTGTTCAGCGAAGCGAGCAGCGTTCTTTCATTGGCACCTACGCGCTGGGCGCAGTCGTGCAGGTAGGCGTCGCGCTTGATGCGGTCGGGTATGACGCTGATGCTCTTAACGATGTTGCTGATGGCCTCTGAACGCTTTACCGGGTCGGTGACTCCGCGCAACATGAGGTCGGTCTTAAACTGTATGAAGTCGGTCTGATGCTCCTCGATGTAGGCCCGAAACTCCTCGGCACTATGCTTGCGGCTGAAGGAATCGGGGTCGTCGCCGTCGGGCAGCAGCAGCACCTTGATGTTCATGCCCTCGTGGAGCAACATGTCGGTACCGCGCATGGCGGCGTGGATACCGGCCTCGTCGCCATCGTAGAGCAGCACGATGTTCTGGGTAAAGCGGTGCAGCAGGCGAATCTGATAGACGGAGAGTGCCGTTCCGGAGTTGGCCACGACGTTCTCCAGTCCGCACTGGTGCATGGCAATAACGTCCGTATAGCCCTCTACCATATAGACGCAGTCTTGCTTGGCTATGGCGTGCTTAGCTTGGAAGATGCCATAGAGTTCGCGTTCCTTATGGTAAATCTCGGAGTCAGGCGAGTTGACGTACTTCTGTGCCACACCCTTGGTGCGCGCATCAAGGACGCGGCCGCCGAAGGCCACCACCTTGCCGCTGACGTTGAACCACGGAAACATGGCACGGCCGGAGAAACGGTCGCGGAGTTGCTGGGTGTTGGGTGTTGGGTGTTGGGTGTTGGGTGTTGGGTGTTGGGTGTTGGGTGTTGGGTGTTGGG
>ODAJ012142678.1_pt1 | contig 15937 bp, 15 predicted proteins | sample 1539241 | NCBI WGS metagenome assembly ODAJ01 (sample SAMN02144231, study PRJEB22623) | gut metagenome | biome: sheep rumen | host: Ovis aries | place: New Zealand
ACTAGAATCAAATATTCCATCTACTGCATTTAAAAACGTCTTTAGGTAATTGCTAACCTTACCTTTACTGCCTTTAGTATTAAGATAAATAATGTTTTTAAATCAAGAACTGAATGATAATACCTACTTCTTTTATCTAGGGCCTCATCTGTAGTTTGCATTTCCACATTATAAATTTTTTCATCGCCTTCAATATAAACATCCAGTCTTATTCCCTTCGCTTCTAGTTTTGCTTTATAACTCTCTTCAAAGCCAGAATATTCAATTTTTCTTACAGGCTTACCTAAAATCTCAGTAAGCAATTTCTTACAATTCTCCTCCTTTTCCATATAAGTCTGGAACAAATAATTATCTGAGAGAGTAAGATCCTCCCATTTAATCTTTTTACTATTCATTTTTCCTCCTTCATTAAGGAGGAAACTCAAAGCCAATCAATGTCACTAATATAACCGACTAAAAATAGTTTATCACACTCAATGTCTTGGTCAAGTATTGTTTATGTGATGTTAGTCCAATGAAAGTTTCTCATCTGTTAACCAAAATGATTTGGTATCATCTATACTTTCTCCGTCCGTACTATATATGAATCCACCGGTTAGATAGAAACATTTATCTTTATAAACAACTACCATTGTTGTGTCTGTTCCTAATGCACTTTTAATACCATCAAAAGTAATTGTTCCCTGATTGTCTTTCAATTCCAACGTTCCAGGAAACACATCACCATTAACTGAAAAAGTACAATCCGATGCAAATCCTTCATCTTCTTTTGTCACAGACAATTCATACTTTCCTGCTGAATCCGTATATGTCAAAGATGATTCATCTATTCCAAAACCTTCGCCTGGAGTATCATTAAGATTAGCTTTACATCCACATAACAATATCAAAACACTTACTATAATTAATAATTTCTTCATAATTAACTCTCTTTCCTAATCCCAATCATCATATGGATCTTCCTTAGATCCTCCAAATGATCCAAGGATTGCACAAATAATAAAAATTACCACTCCTGCTGCTATAGCTGTTCCTCTTGCAAATCCCCAAAGAAAAGCGATCCAGCTCCTATCAATTGAAATAATCATATATAAAGCATATCCAAACGCTCCTGCCAACCATAAGCCTAATATCCACATTCCTATTTTATCTGGCATTGCAGTAAAGTAGTTTGTGCACATAACTGGAATAAATACCATTCCTAATCCTGCAAATATTCCTGTAAAAAGGCATGTCATCATTCTCTGGTTTGTAAAATACTTTAGAATAATAGTTAATACAACTCCGATTACCAATCCTACTAATAAACAAATTTCAAATCTACTCATAACATTTCTCCTTTCATTTGAGTATTTCTTTCCTTCTGTTTATATATAGAGATGGGTTTTCAGAAAATGTAGATTTTCAACAAAAAAGAAAACATTTTTCAATGTTTTCTTTTTGTCTTTTAATTAAATCAGTAATGAAATAGACTTCATTATTTTGACGCTGAAGGATAGTAGTTAGTATAACGTATCCTGTCCTTCAAATCTTTTTAAACTATTTTTAATTCTTTTTGCAATTTTTTGATATTTTTTTAATTCCTTTTTATTAAACGATAACGTAAACCTTGCCGTGATTCCTGTGTTGGAGGAATAATCAGAATAATTAATACTCCATGTGTTTCTTGAGTGATCCTCATAATAGTAAGAATTCTCTGTTACTACATCGTTTTTTATATTGCCTTCGCCAAGAAATTGTATCAATTCCTTTGTGCTATTCTTCATGTCTTGCCCAGTGGTTTCCCCTGTAGTTTCTTTTTCTCCTGACATTGTTAAAGTAGCTCCTTTACCTTTTAAAATAATTCCATCACCATTTCCAGAAGTATCAACAATATCTTTGAAAAAACTAGGGTACTTAAATTGATAACCAAACCTATCATTTGCATAAGTCAAATATTTTACTTTTTTCTTTTTTTTATGAATGCCCTTCACTATATACTTATAGTAATTTCTACCCGCAGAGTCCTCAAATCTAATATTTGGATACTCTTTAACAGAATCTCTGCTCACCTGAATAATTAATACTTCACCTTTTTTTCTGTCAAAATAGTTTTCTTTCAGTTTGGATATTGGAATATCTTCCCACTTGTAATTATTATCCCATTTGTTTTGATCTTTCAAAAAATCATTTTCATCTTTATATACTTTCACTATTTCATAAGATAAATTCTTTAGTTCTGAATCAGTACTCTTAATGTTGTCCTTTATATTAAAATTACCGTTTGATTCCGTTTCTTCAACAACTAAATGATTAAATGGATTTTTTGCAATCCTATTATCCTTTGTAGTCGTTTCAGCCGTTTTTTTATTTGCTTTGGTATTTTTGTTGTCCTTTTGTGTGCAAACTAACGATACAATAATCGCTATCAAAACAACGATAGCAACTATTATACTTACTACTGCTATTATTATTTTCTTACCCTTTTTCATAAATTATCTCCTTTTACTATTTTTCACTCTGTTTTTTTATATATTTTATTGTTTTTTCACATATGCTTCTAGGATCACCTTTTTCCGTCTTATCAATACTATTATTTTTTTCATTCCATAAGAAAGTGTAAACACTTTCTTTTTTTATTATATCTTGATATTCTTCACCTTTTATTCTTCTTTTTTTTACTGCCTCCCCATCTATTTCATAAATAGTATACGGTTCCTCTGCAAACATTCCTGTTGGAAAAAGAAATGTATTATTCTTACTTGATGCAATCCTTAATTGCGGACAAAAGCTAACCATATCTTGACCATCCATAAATATGAATAATTCATTTTTAATTAAATTATATAGCTTCCCTTTTTTGCACCCCCATATCTCAAATGTGTATAAATCATTATTATAATCTTCATCATTTTTTTCACTATTAATTCTATCGTAATAGTCTTTCACTGAATGAACTAATAGCAATTCTTTAACACCATCATGGTTTACATCAATTAAATCGCAAAAACATAATCCTACTATATATCTGTTATCATAATAACCATTGGATAATTCTACTTTTTTAAATCCTTTAATCATTTCAGTTTGTTTTTTTACTTCGAACATTCCGTAATCTTTTTGATATTTCTTTATCAGTTTATAGTAGTTTGAATATGTTTTTCTAACACTATATTCATTCTTTTCTTCACAACCCAACAACAGCATTATCATTGCAAGAATAATTATTATTGTTAACACTCTACTTATTTTCATATATGATAAAGTCCCCCATCATTTCAGTTCATTATAAATAATCTTATATCCATAACTATTTCCTTCGCTTGTCAGTTCTTTTTTCATTTCTCTAAAGTCATCATATCCTTTAGATGAACTTTCATAAAAATCGCTCTCCATATTTAAATTGCCTTTATTATCAATATATACTCCCGCCGCTGAGGAAAACATATATCTAATCTCTGTGTCTCCATCTACATCCATCGTAACTTTGTAAGCTAAATATAATCTGTTTGCTTCATTATCATCTGTATATTTTGCTATTGCACAGCCCAAATACTGAACATCCTTCTTGGTTGCCCCAAGCAAACTCGCCTTATCATGCACCCAATAATCTATTTCTGATTCAAACTTTGATTTCATTATTTTCATCGATTTATCAGAAATATCTTTTCCCGAAGAAAGATACTGCATTCTTAAAGATATAGTCCCCTGTTTTTTTGTTATGCTAATATGGTGATTCTTTTGTAATTCTGCAGACTTCTTATCTGTTATTCTTATTCTTAAGACTTCATTTTCTGGATATCTGACCCATCCATTATCAACATCTATATAAAGGATGTCGGTCCTAGCTTCATTATCTATTGTATATACATCATCTTTAAGTATCTCGGGATATTTGTCATTTTTCAATTTGATAACATAGTAGTTCACATCATTTTCTTTTTCACTATCAATTATTTCATATCTAAGATCTTTAAAAGGATCTACCATTTCTGCCTTTTTTAATTTGTTAATTGTTTGTTCATACTCTGTATCTACCAGTTTAATTCCTAACTTATTTAAAAATTTCTTGTCCCATATTACATTCACCGTAATAATGTCTCCATTTTTGATATTGGAAACTTTATCGACATTAATACTGATATAACTATTCTTTAATTCATTTTTTATTTTTTTACTTTCATTAGGTGTAATAGTTTCGTTCTTTTTAGCTACACCCACAATTTTATTAATTAGCTTATCTGTTTCAACGTACTGCTGATTCTTTTCTTCTACTAATCCACTACCACTATATCCCTTTACTGGATTTAGTTTTATATATTCACTAGCACTAATTGTACTATAGCTATTATTTATAATAATCACTGTGCTAGTTATAACTATTGCAAGTAAAACCACACATCCGCTAACACCCCAAATAATCCTTTCTCTTTTTGTTTTTCTTTTAAACCATTTAATTAATGATTTCTTTCGAGAAAGACGTTCTATCCTATTAACTAGTTCATCTTTTTCTTCACCTTTAATCGAACCATCTTTTCCAACAAATACCTTTATTTTAGCAAGTTCTTCTCTTAGTTCTTCTTCAGAATAACCCGTCTCATTTTTCAAAGCTTCAATTGTTATTTCTGGATAAGATATTTTTCTTTCGACTTCTAGTAACTGCTTTTTTAGATTTTTACACTCCTTCTCATTATATCTAGAAAGCATATCGTGAATTTGCCAGACAGGCTCTAGAACAATTTCTTTAAATGTTTTTTCATTCATTTTTTCATATTTATAAACTGTTCTATGTCCCACACCATAGTTTCTCCAATTGATCATTTTGGAGAAGACTTGATCTGCTTCATCTTTGTTCATGCCATTTTTCTCGCAGAACATTTGCATAGAATTATTTCTAAATCTTAGCGCTTTGAGCAGTGTTTGAAGATCCATTCTTTTATACCACTCACTTTGCTGTTCCTTCTTCAAATTCTTCCAATCCGTCTTTTCCAAACTTTCAATTTTTTCATTCTTATTTAAAACTTTACTATCAAGAATAGCTGGTGTTGTGTCATTAGGTTTAACCCACAAATCATCCATAAATACATCAAAATCATTCTCGAAAGTTTTAAGGTAAACTGTCGATAATAATTCTGTCAAAATATCCACAAATGAATTGGCATTATCCATATAAAATTTTACTGAAGCATCCGTTTTATTATTCAATTTAATTCTCCTAATTATTTATCATTCTTGATTATACTGAAATACTTAAAAATCAAATATGGTACATTTACTCTTATATTTATTTTTCAATTTCTTTATAATCTTTTCTTTTGATTTTTCCATATAACCTTGGAGGTCTGCGGTTGGCTGCTCAACTGCAATCTTGTTGTTGTCATAATAAACATTATCAATAATTTGAGCCTGAAAGCTATCTCCAGCTGGTAAACCTCCCCTATTGTTCTCGTCTGCATGCCCTTTATAAATGAGTGCCATTTTATTCTTTTTGTTTTCACTTGGTTTATTGTATTCTAAAAAACAACCTCCAACATATCTTATATCTTTCCAACTATTATGACTATCCCCATTAACAGAATCTATAGTCCACTTAGCAATCTTTTTGACTTCTTTTAAAGTTTTATCGTTTATCAGTTCTTTTCTTATGCTATATGTGTTTTTCGAGAAAAGTTTCATCTTCTTCAGTTTTTTAGAAAAAACGATTCCATACTTTTCTTTATAATACTCAATAAATTTCTTTTTTATGCTAACCGTTATATATTCATTATTTTTGTAGCTATCAAACTGCCAGATTTGTGGGTCATATTTTTCCTTCGAATTAGCTTGTGCAAAGTTATTTTCATCATAATAATGAGGTACTTCTTTATCAGTGTCATAATCGTATAAATCGGATAATTGATATTCTTCCCATACATTATTACTGCTATCACCTTTAACCTCAAAAATAAAATCATTAATTTCCTTTAAACCACTATTTATTTTTATTTTTAGATATGGTGATGCGCCTGCATAGCTAATCTTTATGTTTTTAAACGGATCCACTTTCTTATAGTTTTTCAATCCCGTAACAACATATGTTACTGTATTATTTTTTAATGAGACTTTAAGTTTTTTTAATATACTATTATCGCATCTCACTTTTATTTTTATTACATCACCATTTTTTAAATTATTCTTTTTATTAATGCTAAAATTCAAATAAGAGTCTGATATTTTTTTGATTAAGTCGATTTCATTTTCTTTGTAATAATTATTCTTATCCTTAAAAATAGATTTCTCGTAAATCTCCGTCGCCAGCGCTTTTTTATCTATTTCATATAAACACGAAGCCTCACCATTATAACCAACCGGTTGTTTTATTCTAACATACGATTTGACTTCAACACTGTTTTGGTTTGCTACAAAATAAACTATTATACCTGCTAGTATAATTATCCCTACTATTAAAATGCTTATTATTATCTTCTTTCTCATAAATACTCCTCATTATATAGATTTATTGTATCTTTTCATCTTCAAAAGCGTAATCATTCCCATATAATCTCATTAATTCTTTCATGAAATTCTTCATATTGCCTTTTCTTTCATATTCAATAAGATAATCATCATCTTTTTCATTTTCTGTAGGTATAGTCAAATTATTTTGGTTATCGATAAGTACTCCATTGAATGGTACTGCCAAATATCCTGAATCACTTTCTTTATCAATTCCATCACCAATTTCGTAATCTACTTTATATATTCCAACCATTCTATTCAGGTCTTTTGGATATGCATTTGCTTTTAAGAAAATATATCCAATATATTTTTTATTTGTAACTGATGTATTTTTATCTTCTTCCGAATTATATTCACTCCAGTTTTCTACGACATTATCCCAAGAATTCTTGAGAGTCTTAATACTCTCTGAATTAATTTGTTTTTTACTCATTAGTGGTTTAATATCTACTAACAATTTTTCACTTCTCTTGGTTAGCCTATATCCTTTTTCATTTATTCTTTTTTCAGATTCTTTTGGTATGGATACTTGCACAATGTTTTGATTCAACACCTCATAAGAAGTTGGAACATTAGCTTCATCATTATGGGCATTTATAGCGACATCTTTTCCTTCCTTTATTACATAATCTCTACTAGATAATAGTTGAGGATATCTTGAATTTTCTAAACGAATATCCGCAACCTCTCTACCAAACTCTCGATCTAATGCCCCACTATTAACAATTCTTAAATCTTTAAACGGGTTAATCGTTTTCATCTCTTTTAACCCTGAAATTTTTTTTGTTATTACTATATTTTTTAAATCAAAGCCGACTTTTTTTAACGTCTCTTCGTCCCAATTAATTTTCACGAAAATCTCATCACCATTTTTAATATTGTTAGTTTTATTTATTTCTGGTTTAAGTAATGTGGTCTCTAACTGTTCCTTGAATAAATCCTCATCAGCCATTTCTTTTTTATTATTATCATTTGCTATCTGAGTAATTTTTTCAATTAACCCGCTCAAGTCAACATACTGTCCACCAACCGAATCAATCTTGGCAGCTCCGCTAGAACCATGAATAGTATTTATTTTTACATATTTGGAAACATCTATACTCTTACTGTTATTATTAAATAAATATATAAAAAAGATGGCGACACAAATTAACAATAAACATGCACTAGCAATGATTATTTTAAATAACTTTCTCCAGCCTTTTATTGCATCTTCCTGATATTCTTCTTCTGAACTAGTTTTTTCTAAAGAAACTTTATTTAACTCTTCTTCAATATTCTTTAATTCGTTTTTTAATTTGCTACACTTCTTTTCATTTTTTCTTGCAAGCATATCATGCATTTGCCATACTGGTTCTAAAATTTCTCTCTTAAAAATATCGAGATTTATATTTTTGTATTCATATATACTATCTTCACCTATTCCATATTGTTTCCACTTAATAATCCTATTAAATATTCTTTCAATAGAATCTTTTACCAATGCATTTTCATCGCAAAAGAATTCTAACAAAACCTTGTTAGACTTTAGTGCGTTTATATGATTAGGAATAGATGCTTTTTCACACAGTTTTATATATTTGTCTTTTTCCTTACTATCATCAATTTCTTTTTTTAATTCTTTAAATTCAATTTCTGATAGATCTTTTTTCATTTCGGCAAATAGAAAACTAGTATATTCATCTTTGTTCTTTGCAAACGTGCTCGCGATAACATCAGCTAGGAGTTCTTGTAATATACTAGCTATTTTAATTGTTTCATCATAATAATAATTTCTGTTGTCATTTCCCATAATTTTTCTTCCCATCACTTTACTCTTTTAAAAATTCTACTTTACTAACAACCCCTTCTCAATCAATCCATCCATTCTCTTCTGCGTCTGCGCAAAAGATGATTCAGGTTTTCCTAAATATCCTGCCATAGATTTATTGTTTAGTTTGCCTTGTAAGTAATTAAAATATATTCCATATAATCCATCTAAAGATTCTGGCTCACCTTTGATTTCCTGTTTCACATAGTCGCTAATAAATAGCCTATTCAAAAGTTCCTTCTCTCGTCTAGCACAGATCAAATAGAACTTTTCATCTCCAGCTGGATAATCATCATATGCATGTTTGTTTTCATCTAGTTTCAACTCACGAAGCATTCTATTTGTCACAATCACACGATAGAGTTCTTCGTCTTTAGCGGTTGTGAAAACATCTGCCATCGTAATTATCTTATCTAGTAATTCTTCACCAGTATCTTTTATCACTTGGCTTTCAACATCTAATCTTGTATCCTCAAGCACTTCTCCTAGAGTGCTCTCCTCTTCTCCTGTAGGTGCGTCCAGAGAAAAAGCATACAACATATTCTGCGCATACTTCTTCGCCGCATCCCATGTCTCTTCTCTGTGACTTGAATCCAATTTCATCTCATCAATAACATCATTGATGAATTCCATGTTTCCACTGTATTCCTCATTGATGATTCTTTTGATATTCTTTCCAAGCTTGATAATGGTGCTAGAGATCTTAACTGTATTATCCTCAATAAAACTGGTTTTTCTCTTATTGTTATATAGAAAAACAAAATACTGAAATGGTGTGGCTACATTGCCTTCATCATTTTTTCTACTTGCATCGTATGTTTTGACGGTGCTCAAAATAGCTTCGAAGCAGGCTTCGCCGTCGAACTCGTCTTCTTCAGGTATATATTCGCCCTTATATAAAACTAAAGTAGCTGTCTCCGTTAAATCATTTAAAATATTAGGGTCTTTCCCCATCTCATCTTCTCTATCTTTAGGGTCACTTAAGAAAATAGCGTTGCTATTAAACAAATCTATATATACTTTTTTTGTTTCGCTATCAAGTTTTTTAAACCCTAAAACTTCCATTAATGACCCTTCACAATTTGATTATTAGTGCATTGCGCCTGACATTGAATTTAAAAATAATACAATAGGCACAATAATTTCGCCTAATGAAATAACTAATCCAAAAACACCCATCGCAACATCCGTTGGTTCTTCTTCATCATCTCTATCCACCATTTTTCTTAAAGATTTATACGATGAAATAGATCCATAACTAAACAGTAGTCCAAAAAAACCACATATTATCAACCCAACTCGAATGAATACTACTATTCCAAAAGATGCTGCTATCACACCACTACATCCACTTGAACCCATTATCCCACATAATACTACAAAAATAATTGGTGCTAGAATTGTACTCTTTAACGCTGCTTTTCCATTTCGAGATACAGAAGCTTTTAAACCATCATACTGGTCTTGCCATTGTCGTTGTTTCTCTTCTTCTGTCAGTTCTCTTTCCACGTAGTCTTCATTTGTTCTTCCACAAAATACGCACATTTTATCCGTATCCGCTATTTCGTGACCACAATACTTACATTCCATAAACTCACTCCTATTTATCCAATAATTTTTCCAACATCTTCTCCGGATTCGACAACTTCAAATCAGCTATCTCCTTTATCGCATGATTCAAGAAAACTAGATTACTGATTTCGTAGAAATAACTCTCGCCTTCTCTGTCTTCTCCGTTGGATCTTCTCACTTCGCCATAGTATACGCCTTGAACTTTCACATTGTCTTTCAAGTAAGCTAGCGAATCTAGCAAATACATCATCATCATTGACATGATTTTTGTGCTATATGTGACGCACGCATAAACATCTGAGTGATCATCAATATTTTTTAGAACATCTAAAAATATTTGAATTCCAGTTATGTCTTCTTGATTCTCAGGCTCAACAATGTCGACAATTGTAATATTTTTAAATCCTGCAAACACAAGTTCATGCTTAAGCATTTCTAAGTTTTTGGCAGAGTCTTCGTTATCGTATCTAACTGCTATAACTTTTACTTCTTCGTCTTCTTTTGCCTTTGATTTGATGACAGGAATAATAGGAAACTTTGTTTTCATATTCGTATCAATTCCATAATCCTTCACCGATTTGTAAATCTTTGGTTGTAATTTATCTCCCATCATTGGGATATTTGTAATAAATATATTTTTCATATCTGCTCCTTTTTTTATTAATCATTTAAACAAAAACTTTGATAATTAAATTATCATGTTATTTTTTGGTACACAAAAAGTCCCTTTTTCTAAAGGACTTATTCTTTTCGTATTATTTCCGCACTAATATTACCCTTCTATTGTACTATTTAAGTCCTTTTAATTCCACATTTTTTCAAAATTTTATTCTTCCATAACCAAACACGCCCCCAATCCTTCTAATCCACTGTGATCTACCATCTCCTTTGGTTTCACATAGATTATTTTTGCGTATCTCGAATAGATACCTTCGTCCACAACAAAGTCCGAAACAGTTTTCTGCTTGTGATCGGCGAAGGTCTCAAGCAAGTCCTCCACCACCATATCGTAATCCTCGACTGCTGCTACATGCTGCTCATCCGCCACCTGGTCTTTCAAAGTGTCCATTCTATATACTGTATGTCCAAGGTTCTCCTGCAAAAGGATTCTCGAAACATCACACACTTTCTGGATAATTCTATTGTTTGTCTCTCTGTTAGCACTTACATCGTAGTCGAAGAGAACCATAATAGAGTTATCATTTGGTGTATCAAGTTCCTTCACCAAAAGTTGGTCATTAGTCTTCGCCGAAAGTTTCCAATGAATATTTTTTATGCTGTCCTCGTGTCTGTACTCACGAATCTGCAAAATCTCTGATATATCATTTCCCACAACATGCTTGTAGATAAACTCCTCTCCTTCTGAAAGCATATCGTCGATCTTGGATAAGAAAGTTTTCCCTTCGTCGGGGTACACATATACGAACCCCTTCGTGTTAACCTTCTTCTTTAAATAGGTAATGTCAAACCAATCGTGAATTCTGCATTCCTCAACCTTTAGATCAATTCTGCCGCAGTAGTCGCTATCAATCGGAATCAAGATTGGTTCCACATTGCCCACGCTTCTAGCTTTGATGGCAATGTCAAAAGACTTTGTCTCCTTTGTGCCAAACACCACATTCTCACATTTGATAATGCTCTCCACATGGTTTGCTGGAAGGATGCCCTTGTTTTTAGGAGTTACCGCAATGTAGTTTTGATCCTTTGAGTTGTCGTAGAAGATTTCGTAGGTGATGTCTACGGTTGCTCTCACGATAAAGTTTAGTAGTATTACCAAAACTAATGCTGTGGCAAAGGCAACAACCGCCCACAAAGACATTTTCTGGTTCGTATTTATGTAAATCACCACTAGAAGTAGCAATATCAATAAATACCCTATTCTTTTTGCAATTCTTTTAATTCTGTTGTTCATAGTTTCACCTTAATCCTTCCCATGCTACCATTTTGATTTTTCTAAACACTTTTGCCTCTTTCCATTTTTTGCTTGTGATGTCATTCATTCTATTTAGAATCTGATTGCTCTCCTCATCTGTAATCTGGTGAGCACTGAATTTGATTTTCTCAAGCAATTCTATTTCATTAGTTTCTAATTCGTCTTCCAAGTCGTCGCACAAAGCCTTGCACATCTGGTCCATATACTTTGTGGCCTCTCCCACTCGTATGTCCAAATCGTCCGACTTTAGATTCTTGTTTCTTCTATACACAATGAATCTTCGTCGAATAACTAGGAATACTATAAACGCAAGCACTAAAGCTGCTATCACTATTCCTACTAGGGTTAGAATTTCTTTAATCTCTTTCTTGATATCTTTTTGTCTGTGAGCCTTAGCTGCTCCGCCTGATCCACCGCCGCCCATTGGTGGTTCAACGCTAGACATTGAGTTTCCGCCACCTTCATCGTCCTCTTTGTAAAAGCCTGGTGTCACTTCAACCGGAATAAATCCAAGTCCGTTCATATATACTTCCACCCAAGCATGTGCGCTTTTGTTTGTAAGTTTTACAGTCTTCGTCTTCTTCGAATTAGATGTGTAGTAGCCTTCCACATATCTGGCTGGAATTCCGTAGTATCTAAACATCAATGTGCCGATACTTGCGAACTGAGGTGAGAATCCTCGTTTGTCTTTCAATAAAACCTGCTCTATGTAATTTTTGCTAGAGTCGTACTCTTTCACTTTTCTTGAATACTTAATATGGTTTTTTAAATACTCTCTTACAACTGAGATCGCATCATATATATTTGCGTTGCACTCAGGAATATTTTCAGCCAAGATCTTTTTCTCAGCAACCGGAATATTAAGATAAGCGTGTTTTGCAAACTCCCTGTAGTTGCTTTCACTTTTTGCAAACCTTTCTTGAGCATCACTGTTTATTTGTCGCTCACTCAACCATTTGGTTTCCAAGTAATCCAAGTAGTTGTCATCTCTGATAGATGTTGCTCCGAATGAATATTTATCACTCTTGCCAAAAACTGATGCCACAAAGTTCACGTCCTTCTTTGGTGTGATTAAGTTTTTTTTACTTCTCAAACTCTCTGTCACGTACTGATATTTTTGAGAGGCATTTTTGTTTTCAACTACCACACGGTTTTCTACCACGTCGTCTAGTTTCATTTCCTTTGCATCCACTGTGTTATAAATGAAGTTTGCTTCCTGCTCTAGTGGATAAACGCCCTGTTTCTCAATCCAGTCTAGAATTCCACCAAACTTTCCGCCGTACACGTTTTCGTCGTTGCTCTCCCAGCCTTTCGATGTGTACTTGCTTCCAACATATCCCTTAAGATGCAAAGCTATTGGATCATCTAATTTAACCTTTAACTTTGTCTCAGAATCTGCTTTAGGATATTCATGGAATCTTTTGAACATTCCCTCTGGGTAGTCGCTCTTTCCAAAGTAAACATTGCCCAATCTATATGAAACCTCGTCCTTGAAGTCATCTACACTCTCGATTTTGAATTCGTTTACGAATAGGATGACTCCCGTCGAAAGCACTGCGAAGATAATTGCAAAGATCCAGACTGCTGTCATCTTTTTCTTTGTCTGGGATGGTCTTACATTTGATACGTAGATTACTGCAAGAATTAAAACTACTGCGCTTGCTACGAACCAAGCTTGCGCCTCGCCTTTGAACCACATATTTGCCATGGTCGAAACAATAAGAATTAGTGAAACTGTGTAAGCTCTTTTGAATTTCACAAGTATGCTTATGATAATTCCAGCTAACGCACAGTAGAAAAGATAAGCTAAATCTATATCGATGTCGGATTCGTCGAAGACAAATGTGTCGTGATTTTCCGCCATGTTCTTGTTGACTGTTTCAACTATATTGTTATAGATGCCGGCATTTCCATTCATGAAGCTTTCAAAGTTGATAAATATGAAAGCCACTGCAGCCACTATCACAACTACTAATACAATAATGCGAACTTTTTTGTTGTCCCTTGATAGAACTAGATGAGCCAATATTGGTGCGGCAATATCCACTGCAGCTAGCCCTATCGAAGAGACAGATAGTTGAAAGCCGGTAGCAAAACCAAGCATAACAACTATCGTGATTAATATACTTAGTAGTGTTAATGTAGGAGTTCCTTTGCTCTTCATGTTCGAAATGTCAGAAGTATCAATATGAATTCCCTTATTATTTAGTTTTAATAGTTTTGCTACGTTCATCTTTATTTCCTTTCTTTTTTAAGGAGGATACGGGCACTTGGTGTGACACCAAAGTGCCCGAGGAGTATTATGAATACTTTCACTTATATATAGTGTTTGTTTTCTAAAAAATGTAGATTATTTCTGATCAATTATTGTGTAAACAATCTTTGGTCTTTTAACTGTTCTTCCTGGTTTTCCATCGCTGTAATTTCCTTGTCCATCTTTGCCATCGGCCGAGTTGCCCTTTGTACCGTTTCCTTCGCCGTTTCCGTCCGCTCCGTTGTTTCCGGCACCTTGGGCACCCGCTCCTGAATGGCCGTTACCTGTTCCAGCATCACCTCTCCTTCCTTCAAGATTTTTATTGCTACCCTGGTTGTTCCCAGCATTTCTGTTTACCTTCGCCTGCTCGCGTCCTCTGTTGTTGCTGTCTTGATTGAATTCACGCTTTACCTGCTGGTTTTTCTGCTGCTCAGTTTCCTGTTGTTTTTTCATCTCCTTTCTTTCATCTTTACTCTTCTTTTCCTGTTCCTGATTTTTACTTTTACCATCACCGTCCTTTCTCTTTCCGTTTTTCTTTTTCTCAGATTTATCCTGCTTTGCCAACTTGATAGACTTGGCGTTATATTTAACTTCCTTTTTAGTACAGGCGCAAAGCCCAACTGCCATAACAAGAAATGCTACTAGTATTCCTATTTTAAAAATATTGTTTTTCATATCATTACTCCTTTCGTTTGCTTTACGCTGAATACTTATTTCTAAATCCTGATAGTTCTGGGGCTGGCACCTTGTTAATCATCTCATCGATAATCTGTGCCATTCCATTCTCCTCTCTTCTGAATGAAGGTGTGAGAATTAGTCTGTGAGGAATTGTGCTTGCAATCACATCCTGAACATCGTTTACTGTCACGTAGTCTCTGCCTTCGACAAAGGCGTGTGCCTTAGCCATACTTAAGATAGCCTTTGATCCTCTAGGGCTGATGCCGACAGCTACTTTGTCTTCGATGTGACGAGTGTAGTCGCTTAGTCTCACGATGTACTGTGCAATCTTTTTGTCCACATAGACTCTCTTCACGTCCTCTTTCATCTGAATGATTTCATTGCCAGTCAAAACTGCATTCACTTCCTGGCCTGTCTCGTTCATGTCTCTTAGCATGTCTATCTCGCTCTGATTGTCTGGGTAACCCATGCTAATCTTGATCATGAAACGATCTAGCTGAGCGTCTGGAAGCTGTTGAGTCCCAACACTAGTGTTTGGGTTCTGCGTGGCGATTACAACAAATGGCTCTGGGAGTTCCAAAGTCTGTCCATCCACTGTCACTCTCTTCTCTTCCATAGATTCCAATAACGCTGCCTGTGTCTTTCCCGATGTTCTGTTAATTTCGTCCGCCAATAGAATGTTTGTAAAAACTGGGCCTGCCTGGAAACGATTAACATATCCATCTTCAGTCTTTTCCATCATTGTGAATCCAGTGATGTCCGTAGGCATTGTATCTGGAGTAAATTGAATACGTTTCTGGTCGATCTGCATCGCCTTCGACAAATTCTTCGCAAGAACTGTTTTTCCAAGACCCGGATTATCTTCTAGTAAGATATTTCCGCCAGCCAAAATTGCTGTTACCACAGTTTGGATTTTGTCATCCTTACCTTTTATTATTTTTTTTACTTCTTTGATTAAACTATTAATATTTTTATTCATCTTTCTATTCCTTTCTTTTTTTAGTAGGATACCAGGCACTTAATGAGGTTTTTAAGTACCCGGTATATAAAGAGAGAAAACATTATGTTGTTTACATTTATATATAGATACTCTTTTCTAAAAAATGTAGATTTTTATAAAAAATTATTTCACCACTATGGTGGCTGTTGCCACATCAGACTCTATAGAGTTTTCATCTTCGTCTGTCAAAAGACCTGAAGCTTTCACTTCTAT
>ODAJ014791703.1_pt1 | contig 15922 bp, 12 predicted proteins | sample 1539241 | NCBI WGS metagenome assembly ODAJ01 (sample SAMN02144231, study PRJEB22623) | gut metagenome | biome: sheep rumen | host: Ovis aries | place: New Zealand
GGCCGGCGAGGGCGTGCACATCGTCACCGTCAACGACTATCTGGCCCGCCGCGACAGCGAGTGGATGGGCAAGGTGCACCGCTTCCTCGGCCTGAGCGTGGGCCTCATCGTCCACGGCCTCGACAACGACGAGCGCCGTGCGGCCTACGCCTGCGACATCACCTACGGCACCAACAACGAGATGGGCTTCGACTACCTGCGCGACAACATGGCGCTCTACAAGAGCAGCATGGTGCAGCGCGGCCACGCCTTCGCCATCGTCGACGAGGTGGACTCCATCCTGATCGACGAGGCGCGCACGCCGCTGATCATTTCCGGCCAGGGCGACGAGAGCACCGACCTCTACCGCCAGGCGGACGACTTTGTCGCCCGCCTCAAGCCCGTCGTCTACGCCAGCGTCGACGAGAAGCAGGAGGAGAGCGAGGACCTCGACGCCGACTACGTCGTGGACGAAAAGGCCCGCACCGCCACGCTCACCGCCCGCGGCATCGCCCGCGCCGAGCGCGCCTTCGGCCTGGAAAACCTCGCAGACATCGAAAACGCCACCCTCGCCCACCACATCAACCAGGCGCTCAAGGCCCACGGCATCATGAAGCGCGATATCGACTACATCGTCAAGGACGGCGAGATCATCATCGTCGACGAGTTCACCGGCCGTCTGATGCTCGGCCGCCGCTATTCCGAGGGCCTGCACCAGGCCATCGAGGCCAAGGAGCATGTCGACGTGCAGGAGGAGAACAAGACCCTCGCCACCATTACCTTCCAGAACTACTTCCGCCTCTACGGCAAGCTCTCCGGCATGACCGGCACCGCCGCCACCGAGGCGGAGGAATTCAGCGCCATCTACAAGCTCGACATCGTCGAGATCCCCACCAACAAGCCCGTCATCCGCCAGGATCACCCGGACGCGGTGTATAAAAACGAGGCGGGCAAGAACCGCGCCATCATCCAGCAGATCCTCGACTGCCACGCCAAGGGCCAGCCCGTGCTGGTCGGCACCGTGAGCATCGAGAAGAGCGAATATATCTCCTCGCTGCTCAAGCGCCGGGGCGTGCCGCACACGGTGCTCAACGCCAAGTACCATGAAAAAGAGGCCGAGATCGTCGCGCAGGCCGGCAAGCTCGGCGCCGTGACGATCGCCACCAACATGGCCGGCCGCGGCACCGACATCATGCTCGGCGGCAACGCGGAATTTCTCGCCCGGCGCGATCTGCGCAAGGCGGGCTATGAGGACGAGGTGATCAACGAGGCCACCGGCTACGCCGAGACCGACAACGAGGATATCCTCGCCGCCCGCGCGCTGTTTGCCGAGCGCATGGCCGAGCACAGGAAGGCCATCAGCGCCGAGGCCGAGCAGGTGCGCGCCGTCGGCGGTCTGTTCATCCTCGGCACCGAGCGGCATGAGAGCCGCCGCATCGACAACCAGCTGCGCGGCCGCGCCGGCCGTCAGGGCGACCCGGGCGAGAGCCGCTTCTACCTCGCCATGACCGACGATATCATGCGCCTCTTCGGCTCCGAGCGCATCATGAACATGATGGAGACGCTCAAGGTGGACGAGGACACGCCGCTTGACGCGAAGATCCTCTCCAACTCCATCGAGCAGGCCCAGCGCACGGTCGAGAGCCGCAACTTCCAGACCCGCAAGAGCGTGCTGGAGTACGACGACGTGATGAACCAGCAGCGCGGCATCATCTACGGCGAGCGCCGCAAGGTGCTCGACGGCGAGGATCTGCGCGAGCAGATCATGGGCATGATCGAGGAATTTGTCCGCACAAACGTCAGCGACGGCTTAAACGGCGCCCCGGCCGAGAGCCAGGAGCAGCTTGACGACGCACTGCAGCCCTTTGAAAAGCTCTTCCTGCGCCGCGGGACGCTGCAGCTGTCCGCCTTCGGCGGGCACACGAAGCCCGAGCAGATCGCCGAGGCGGTCATGGAGATCGCCAGGAAGGCCTATGCCGCGCGCGAGGAGGCCTTCGGCCCCGGGCCGAACGGGCTGCCGATGATGCGCGAGCTCGAGCGCGTCATCATGCTGCGCGTCGTGGACGAATACTGGATGGATCACATCGACGCGATGGCAGAGCTCAAGCGCGGCATCGGCCTGCGCGGTTACGGCTCGGTCAAACCCATCGACGCTTACAAGCAGGAGGGCTTCGAGATGTTCGAGGCCATGGTGCGCGGCATCCGCGAGGAGACGGTGCGCCGCCTGTTCACGGTGGCTGTGCGCCGCGAGGCGCCCATTGAGCGCAAGGCAGTCGCCAAGGGCTCGGTGGCAAACGTCGGCGGCGATCAGAAAAAGGCGCCGGTGAAGAAGGCCGCCAAGCCCGGCCGCAACGACCCCTGCCCCTGCGGCAAAATGAAGGCCGACGGCAGCCGCCGCCTCAAGTACAAAGAGTGCTGCGGCAGGAATGAATAGTTTTCAGATTTTAGTTTTTAGTTTTTAGAAGAACGATGTTTGTTGAAGAAAACGAAAACGGCCTCGTCTATATGCGCTCGGAGCTGCTGCCGGCGCGGCACGCCTTTACGACGCGCCTCGGCGGCGTGAGCCGCGGCGAATGGGCCACGCTGAACCTCGGCTCCAACCGGGGCGACGACCCGGAGGCCGTGCGCGAAAACTACCGCCGCGTGGCGGCGCTGCTCGGCGCCGGGATCGACGGCTGCTGTGTCACCAAGCAGGTGCACGGAAACGAGGTGCGCGTCGTGACCGAGGCCGACCGCCACGTCTGCATGAGCGCGGTGCCCTATGAGGCCGACGGGCTGGTGACGAATGTGCCCGGCCTGCCGCTGCTGTGCTTTATCGCCGACTGCGTGCCGGTGCTGCTCTGCGACCCGGTTTCCGGCGTCATTGCCGCGGTTCACTGCGGCTGGCGCAGCTCCGTGGGCGACATTCTGGGCGTTGCGCTCGGCAGGATGGAGACCCTTGGCGCGCACAGCGCCGATATCCGCGCGGCGATCGGCCCGTCCATCGGCAGCTGCTGCTTTGAGACCGACCGGGACGTGCCGGACGCGATCGAGGCCTGGCTCGGCGGAGACACGGCGGGGCTCTTCCGCCTCCGCGCCGACGGCAAGTATCTCGTCGACCTGCGCGCTTCCAACGCCCGGCGGCTCGTGCAGTTCGGCGTGCCGGCCGCTCAGATCGACATTTCGACGGAATGCACCTACTGCAGCCATGACAAATACTGGTCTCACCGCTACACCCGCGGCCGCCGCGGCAGCCAGGCGGCGGGGATCGTACTGTGAAGCAAAAGAGAAGGAAGATAGACATGAAGCTGAAACTCAAGAAAGTGACGGCGCTGCTGCTTGCGCTGCTGATGCTCCTCAGCCTCGGCGGCTGCGCGGGCGGGCGTTCGGACGATGACGACGGCGGGCTGCCGGAATCGACCGGCGGCAAGGATGTGGAAAAGGCCGACGCCATCGACCAGATCTTCTCGCTCAATTCCAACCCAAAGTACAGCTTCCGTCCCACCGTCGCCACCAGCCACGCCAATCAGCTGGTCTGCGACCTGATCTATGAGAATATGCTGGAGCTGGACGACAACTTCGAAGTGATCGAGGGCGCGGGCATCATCTCCAGCTGGAGCGTCTCCTCCGACGGCAAGGCCTGGACCTTCATGATCGAGGAGGGACACGTCTTTCACGACGGCAGCGCCGTCACCGGCAACGACCTGCGCATGTCGCTGGAAAACGCCATCCACGCCGACCGCTTTGCCGGCCGCTTTGCCAGCATCCAGGGCGTGGGCTATGACAAGGACCGCATGGTCGTGACCCTCGGCATCCCCAACACGCAGTTTTACAAGCTGCTGAACATCCCCGTCTGCAAGGCCGGCACCTTCGGCGACGAGCATCCCCTCGGCTCCGGCCCCTATACCTGGGACCCGGAGACGGAAAACAAGCTCATCGCCTTTGAGGGCCATCCGGACTACGACCACCTGCCGGTGAAGGAGATCTATATCCAGCAGCTCACCGAGGCCGCCGACATCCTCAGCGCCTTTGAGGACGGCCTGATCGACGTGGTCGTGAACGACCCCTCAAGCATCACGAACCTCGGCTATGCCAGCACCAACGAGAAGCGCAGCTTCAACACCACGAATCTGCACTTTGTCGCCTTCAACGAGGAGACGGCGCTCGGACGCTATTCCAACATCCGCGCCGCGCTCAACTACGCCTTCGACCGCGCCTATTTCGAAGAGCTGACCCGCGGCAACGGCGTCGGCACCCCGGTGCCGATGGTGCCGACCGTGGACTGCTATCCGACCGCCTTTGCCAACAGCCACGGCTACGATATGGAGCGCTGCGCGCGCATCCTCTCCAACTACGGCATCACCGACTTTGACGACGACGGACGGCTGGAGCTCGCCACGGGCTCGGCGCAGGAGATGACCATGCTGATGATCGTCCCCGCCGACAGCAGCGTGAAGGCGGGCGTGGCCCACCGCTTTGCCGAGGACATGGCGACGATCGGCTTTACGATCGAGATCCGTGAAATGACCTGGGCCGAATACACCAAGACGCTCGAGGACGGCTATATCACCGAGAAAAACGACGAAAAAACGCCCTTTGACATGTATTACGGCGAGGTCAAGCTCCGCAACGACTTTGACCTGACCGAGCTGCTGCAGGTGCGCACCAAGGATAACGAGAGCACCAACATCAACTTCACCCGCTCTACCGACCGCACCTTTGAAACCAAGATCAACGCTTATCTCTCCGCCGGCGATGCTAACCGCGCTCAGCGCTATGAGGAGCTCTGCCAGTATCTGACGGATACCGGCTCGCTCATTACCATCGGCTTTGAAAAGCAGGAGATCTATACCCACCGCGGCGTCATCAAGGGCGTCGACCCCAACGCGGGCAATCCGATGTACGATTTTGCCAACTGGGAGATCGACCTCGACTAATTCGGAATTACTGGGGAAACCACGCGGACACAAGATTTTTTTCACGGGGAGGAACAGAACATGACTGACAGAGAACTGATGAGCATGGCCAAAAAGGCCTCGATGAACGCCTATGTCCCCTATTCCCGCTTCGCCGTCGGCGCGGCGCTGGAATGCGACGACGGCACGGTGTTCACCGGCTGCAATGTGGAAAACGCCGCGCTGGGCAGCACGATCTGCGCCGAGCGGACCGCCTGCTGCAAGGCCGTCAGCGAGGGGCACCGCAGCTTCCGGCGCATCGCCATCTATGCCGACAGCCAGAGCTGGTGCACGCCCTGCGGCGCCTGCCGTCAGTTTCTGGCGGAGTTTTCGCCGGATATGGAGGTGCTGTGCGCCAAGACCGGCGACCGCTATGTGAGCTACCGGCTCTCGGAGCTGCTGCCGCATAACTTTGAATACTGAGACGAAAACAGAAGGTGAAGAGCCTTGAGTATTCTTCGTGCCTTTGCACCCTATGAAGGCGACGAACCCTACGTCTTTATCAGCTATGCCCACGCAGATGCGCAGGAGGTGCTTCCGATCGCTGCCGCGCTGCACGACAGGGGCTATCGCGTCTGGTATGACGAGGGCATCGAGGCCGGCAGCGAGTGGCCGGAGAGCATCGCGCTCCATCTGTCGCGCGCGGCGCTGGTGCTTTGCTTTATCTCCGACGCCTATGTTCACTCGGACAACTGCCGGCGAGAGATGCACTTCGCTCTGACAAGGCGGATCAGAACGCTCCATATTTTCCTTGAGCGCGCCGCGCTGACGCCAGGGATGGAAATGCAGCTTGGCAACAGCTTCGCGCTGATGAAGTACGAGATGGACGAGGCCCGCTTTTATGACAAGCTGTTTTCCGCGCCGGTCCTTGACGCCTCTCTGCGGGGCGAGATGCCCGCGCGGGTCGCTGTGGAGGCGAGCAGACCGAAGAAGACGGTGCGCCCGGCTCGCAGAGAGAAGTGCCCGGCGCGCCGGATCGCAGCCCTTGTTGTCATCGGCCTGCTCTTTGCCGCCGCCGTCACGCTTGCGATCGTCGGCCGGACGACCGGCCTGACGGAGCGGCTGCTGACGCGCCTGCATACGCCGGCGCAGCAGACGCTCTCCGGCGATGCGGTCGTCCGCTTCCGCGAGCCCGCTTTTGAGCGGGCGGCCAGGAGCTACACCGGACTTGACAGCGGCGAGCTGCGGGTGTCCGATCTCTCCGGGGTCATTGAGCTCTGGATCTGCGGGGACGAGCTGTTCTTCTCTGAGCCGGAGGATCCTTCCTCCGGGGGAACCGGGGAGCGGTGTGCGCTCGATGATCTGCGCTATTTTACCGGTCTGCGGCGGCTGACGCTGTACGGTGACGGCCTGACGGATCTGGAGGGAATGCCGCCGATCGCGCTGGAGGAGCTCACGGTCCGCGGGGAAAAGTTCAGCTCACTGGCCGGCGTCGGCAGCCTGGCTGCCCTGCGGCGGCTGAATGCCGACGGCTGCCCGGTCACTTCTCTGGGCGATCTGTCCCGGTGTATGGAGCTGCGCGAGCTGTCCCTGGCCGGTTCCTATCTGGGCGATCTCAGCCCGCTCAGGCCGCTGATCCATCTGACCGACGTCTGCCTGTCCAATGTCGGGCTGGACAAGCTCGCTCCGGTGCTCGGGCATGGCGAGCTGAAGGAGCTGCGTCTGGATCACTGTGATCTCCGCGGACGTTTCTTCAAGTCCTTTGACGCGGAAAGCCGGCTGTCTGTCCTGGCGCTGACGGACTGTGAGCTGAGCAGCACCGACAATCTGGAGGACTTTTCATCCCTGGCCGAGCTGGAGCTGATCCGGAGCGGAGCCTCGCTTGACTGGAGCATCCTGTCTGAGCTTCCGGCCCTGGTCACGATCAAAGCCGACGAAAGCATGAGGGACGCGATGACCCGCGCCGGCGTCCGGGCGGAATTTGAAGGATAGGAGCGAGCATATGCTGTCTTTTGAATGCGATTACAATACCGGCGCGCATCCGAAGCTGCTCGAGGCGCTCGCCGAGAGCAATCTGGTGCCGCAGCCGGGCTACGGCGAGGACGAATACTGCCTGCGCGCCGCGGAAAAGATCCGGGAGGCCTGCCGGGCGCCGGAGGCGGCGGTGCGCTTCCTTGTGGGCGGCACACAGGCAAACCAGGTCGTCATCGCCGCGCTGCTGCGCAGCTACGAGGGCGTGCTCGCCGCCGTGACGGGCCACGTCAACGGCCATGAGGCCGGGGCCATCGAGTATGCCGGCCACAAGGTGCTGACGCTGCCGCAGCATCTGGGCAAGATCGACGCCGGGGAGCTGCGCGGGTGGCTGGAGACCTATTTCGGGGACGAGGCCTTTGAGCACATGGTGCGCCCCGGCATGGTCTATGTCTCCCATCCCACCGAGTACGGCACCCTCTATTCCCGCGCCGAGCTGGAGGCAATCGCGGCGGTGTGCCGCGAATACCGTCTGCCCCTGTTTCTCGACGGGGCGCGGCTGGGCTACGGGCTGATGAGCCGGGCAGCCGAGCTGACGCTGCCGGATATCGCGGCGCTCTGCGACGTGTTCTACATCGGCGGCACCAAGTGCGGCGCTCTCTGCGGCGAGGCGGTGGTGTTTCCGAAGGGCGATGCGCCGGAGCACTTCACCTCGATCATCAAGCAGCACGGCGCGCTGCTGGCCAAGGGGCGGCTGCTGGGCGTGCAGTTTGACGCGCTCTTTACCGACGGGCTGTATTTTTCCATCGCCCAAAACGCGATCGACAAGGCCGAACGGCTCAAGGAGCTGTTTCGTGCCAGAGGCTGGCGCTTCTTCCTTGACTCTCCGACCAACCAGCAGTTCGTGCTGGTGCCGGACGAGCTCGTGCGGCGGCTGGAGGGGAATGTGCGCTTCAGCGTCTGGGAAAAGCCGGACCGGGAGCACACGGTGCTGCGCTTCTGCACCAGCTGGGCCACGACGGACGAGGACATCGACCGCCTGGCGGAGCTGCTGTAAATTCGAAGTTCGGATAAAAAATGCTGCGTCGAATCCGTGAAACTCACGGATTCGACGCAGTTTTTTGCGCCTGCGCGGACAAAAAGTCCGTCACAGGAGGGAGAAGTCGATATCGTCGGCCAGCGCTTCCAGTGCGTCGGCGGCGAAATTGTCCTCCGTCCCGGCCATCACATTGACGACTGTGAAGCTCTGCTCGCTTTCAGCGAGGATCAGCGCCTTGCCGGGGCCGAGCGCCAGAAGCACCGTCTCACCGCAGGCGGTCGTATACTCCCATTGCTCGTACTGCCCGGCGTCGGCGATGTTCAGACTGACGGTATCCAGCACGCCCTTCATGCAGCGGCGGATCTGGTAATCGATGCCGCCAGCGGAGCAATCGCACTGGAAGGTGCCGTCATCAAAATAATACCCGTTCCAGTTTGTCGTGCTGCTGAACTTGCCGAAGCGCGCGTACATATCCGCCATGCTGTCCGCACTGTGCATTCCGCCGCTGTGCAGCGCCAGACCGTATTCTGCCGCGATAGCGTTGATCCTGTCGGCCATCTCCTGCGAATAGACCATGTAGCCGTTGACGGAATACTCCATCCAGGGCGTGGAGTCGTCATCGGCCTGAGCGAGAACCGCTCCGTCGCGGTCGTAGTTATGGCAGAATTCCGCCCAGGCCTGTGCAGCCTGATACTCGGGGCTTCCGGCGAAGCCCTGCAGGGAAATCATGTCCGTGTCGTCCGGCAGGGGATCATAGCTCAGACTCGGCGCCCCGGCGGGCGTCTCGGCGTCCTCCCCGACAACGACGATGTCGGACGGATCATCCACAAGGACGATTTCCTCATTGCTGCTTTTCATGACGAGGTCCTGCACGCGGCGGCTGTATACGGCGGCATATGCGCCGACGCCAAGCGCCAGGATCAGCGCGGCGGCGAGGGCAAGGGTGATGATGCGTTTGGTTTTCATGGTTCCGATCCTTTCCGGGGAGCGGCCGCGGAGCGCGGGATCGAAGCGGGCGGCCTCGGCAATGTGCCGCTCGTCGACATTGCTGATGATGTTCGATAGCTGTTCCCTGTTCATTCCAGCAGACCCTCCTCTTTCAAATAGCGGTACAGTTTTTCACGGGTACGGAAAAGACGGACGGAGACGCGGTGGCCCGTGCTGTGCGTCATGGCGGCGATATCCGAAACGGCGTCGGCATACCAGTAGCGGCGCATGAAGCAGAAGCGGTCCTCATAGCTGAGCGTGTCCAGAAAGCGGCTGACCCCGGCCGAGAGCTCCCGGGCCGTGTACTCCGATTCCACATCGACCGACGAGGGGATGCACTCGGCCAGCTCGTCAAGGACGAGCTCATAGCCGCCGCTGCGCTTCTGCGCGGTGTTGGCGTGGTACTTTTTCAGCGCCAGATTCCGGGCGATTTTGCAGACATAGCTCACGAGCACCTGCGGCTTCCTGGGCGGGATGCTGTTCCACACGCCCAGATAGGTGTCACTGATGCATTCCTCCACGTCCAGGCGGTCGGACAGGATATTGGCTGCCGTTTTCTTTACGGCCGCGCCATATGTACGGTCAAGCTCCGCAATGGCCTGTTCCGAGCGCTCAAGGAACAGGGCAATGATCTGAGCGTCCTCCACCTGTGTCACTTCCTTTCCGTCCTCACCCTGTATCTACGGATCGGCGGGCGAATATCTCACCGGGATCGGAAATTTTCATCTAATTTCGCAGTACTATCAAAATACCGCCGTAGGGGCGACCATCGCGGTCGCCTCTACGGCGGTGCTTTTCAACTCCGAGCTCCGAATGATCATTCCAGCTCGAAGGCGCCGGTGTAGAGCTGATAATAGGTGCCCTTCTGGGCGATCAGCTGCTCGTGGCTGCCGCGCTCGATGATGCGCCCGTGGTCGAGCACCATGATCACGTCGGCGTCCATGACGGTGGAGAGGCGGTGCGCGATGACAAACACCGTGCGCCCCTTCATCAGCTGATCCATGCCCCGCTGCACGATGGCCTCGGTGCGCGTGTCGATGGAGGAGGTCGCCTCGTCGAGGATCATCACCGGGGGATCGGCCACGGCGGCGCGGGCGATCGCCAGCAGCTGCCGCTGCCCCTGGGAGAGATTGGCACCGTTATTGAGCAGCATCGTCTGATAGCCCTCCGGCAGGCGGCGGATGAAGCTGTCCGCGCCGGCCAGGCGCGCCGCCTCGATGCAGTCGTCGTCGCTCGCGTCGAGCCGCCCGTAGCGGATGTTGTCCATCACGGTGCCGGTGAAGAGGTTCGTCTCCTGCAACACCAGACCCAGCGAACGGCGCAGGTCGGCCTTTTTGATCTTGTTGATGTTGATGCCGTCGTAGCGGATCTTGCCGTCGGCAATATCGTAAAAGCGGTTGATGAGGTTGGTGATGGTCGTCTTGCCCGCGCCGGTCGCGCCGACAAAGGCCACCTTCTGCCCGGGCTCGGCATAGACCGACACGTCGTGCAGCACGTCCTTGCCCTCCTCATAGGCAAAGTCCACGTCCGTCAGCCGCACATCGCCGCGCAGCGGCGTATAGGTCACGCTGCCGTCGGCCTGGTGCGGGTGCCGCCAAGCCCAGTGCCCGCTGCGCTCGCTTGTTTCCGTGAGGCTGCCGTCGGGATTCTCCACGACGTTGACGAGCGTGACATAGCCCTCGTCCGCCTCGGGAGGCTGATTGACGAGGCCGAGGATGCGCTGCGCGCCGGCGCCCGCCATGACGATGGAGTTGATCTGCTGGGAGAGGGTGTTGACGTTGCCGGTGAACTGCCGGGCCTTGCTGAGGAAGGGCACCAGCACCGCCACGTCGAAGACGTTGCCGGAGAGGCTGAGGTTCGGCACCCCGGCGAGGATGAGCACGCCGCCCACCAGCGCGAGGGAGACGTAAAGAATGTTGCCGATGTTGGAGATGATCGGCCCGAGCATGCTGGCGTAGGCGTTGGCGCGGTAGCTGACCTTGTAGAGCTCGTCGTTGGCCGCGTCGAAGTCCTCGATGCTCTGCTGTTCATGGCAGAACACCTTGATGACCTTCTGGCCGTTCATCGACTCCTGCGCGAAGCCCTCCATCGCCGCCACGGCCTTCTGCTGCTGCATGAAGAATTTGGCCGAGCCGCCGCCGACGGTCTTGGCGACGAAGAACATCGCCGCCACGCCCAGCAGCAGCACCAGCGTCATCCAGACGCTGGAATACAGCATGATCGCAAACACCGCCAGCACCACGGCGCCGGAGCGGATCAGCGAGGGCAGCGACTGGCTCACCAGCTGGCGCATCGTGTCGATGTCGTTGGTGAAGTAGCTCATGATATCGCCGGTCTGGTTGCTGTCGAAATAGCGGATCGGCAGATCCTGCATGCCGTTGAAGATCTCGCGGCGCATCTTGTCGAGAAAGCCCTGCGTCATCACGGCCATCAGCTGCGTCTCGAGCGTCTGGGAGCAGATCGCCACGGCGTAGACGGCGATCAGCAGATAGATCTGAGGCAGGATCTCGGCCCGGGCCGCGGCCCAGTCGCCGCTGTCCACCCAGCTCTCCACGCCGTGGAGAACGTTCTGGATGATGAAAAAGTTGGGAACCGCCGCGACGAGCGCGGAGAAGAGGATGCAGAACATCGCCAGCGGCGCCAGCACCGGGTAGAAGCCGAAGAATTTCTTCAGCACCCAGCCCATGGCCGCAAAGTTGTCGCGGAGATTGCCGCCGCGCTTATTCTTCATCGCTGTCGCCTCCCTTCGTCTGCTGCTCGTAGATCTCGCGGTAGATGTCGCTGCTTTGCATCAGCTCGTCATGCGTGCCCTGCGCCGCGATCCGGCCCCCATCCATGACGAGGATCAGATCGGCGTCCTCCACGGAGGCCACGCGCTGGGCGATGATGATTTTGGTGGTTTCGGGGATATAGGTCTTGAAGCCCGCGCGGATCAGCGCGTCGGTGCGCGTGTCGACCGCCGAGGTGGAGTCGTCCAGAATGAGGATCTTCGGCTTTTTCAGCAGCGCGCGGGCGATGCACAGGCGCTGCCGCTGGCCCCCGGAGACGTTGGTGCCGCCCTGCTCGATGTGGGTGTCGTAGCCGTCGGGGAAGCTGCGGATGAATTCGTCCGCCTGCGCCAGACGGCAGGCCTCCGCCAGCTCCTCGTCGGTGGCTTCGGGATTGCCCCAGCGCAGGTTTTCGCGGATCGTGCCGGAGAAGAGTAGGTTCTTCTGCAGCACCATCGAGACGGCGTTTCGCAGCGTGTCGAGCTCGTAATCGCGCACGTCCCGGCCGCCGACCTTGACGCAGCCCTGCGTCGCGTCGTACAGGCGCGGGATCAGCTGCACGAGGGTCGACTTGCCCGAGCCGGTGCCGCCGAGGATGCCGACCGTGCTGCCGCTCGGGATGTGCAGCTCGACGCCGCTGAGCGAGTCGACCTGCGCGGTGCGGGAATATTTGAAGCTGACGCCTTCAAAGTCCACGGAGCCGTCGGCCACCTCGGTCAAAGGCTCGGCCGGGTTTTTCAGCGAGGGCTCCTCGCTGAGCACCTCCGCGATGCGCTTCATCGACTCCCAGGACATTGTCATCATGACATAAATCATCGAGAACATCATCAGACTCATCAGGATCTGCATGCCGTAGGTGATCATGGCGGAGATTTCGCCGACATTGATGAGCGTGCCGTGGCTCGTGATGATCAGCCGCGCGCCGACCCAGAGGATGAAGACCAGATTGAAGTTGATGCAGAGGGTCATGAGGGGATTGTTGAGCGCGACGATGCGCTCGGCGCGGGTGAAGTCCTTCGCGATGTCCTGCGAGGCCTTGGAGAATTTCTCCTTTTCGTAGTCCTCGCGGGCAAAGCCCTTGACCACGCGCATCCCGCGCACGTTCTCCTCGACGGACTCGTTCATCCGGTCGTATTTTTTGAACACCGCGCGGAAGGCGGGCATCGCCTGGCGGGCGATCAGCAGCAGACCCGCGATCAGCACCGGGATGACGACCACGAAGGTCAGCGCGAGCGTGCCGCCCATGCGCCAGGCCATGATGATTGAAAAAACAAACATCAGCGGCGAGCGCACCGCGGCGCGGATCGTCATCATAAAGGCCATGCGCACATAGCCGACATCGGTGGTCAGGCGCGTCACCAGCGAGGCAGTGGAGAACTTGTCGATGTTTTCAAAGCTGAAGCCCTGGATGCGGCGGAACACATCCCCGCGCACGTTGCGGGCAAAGCCGGCCGAGGCCTTCGAGCCCAGCACCGCCGCGCTGCCGCCGAAGCAGAGCGACAGGATGGACATGCCCACCAGAATGAGCCCGAGCTTGACGAGCTCACCCATCGGCATCCCGGACTGGACGCCGTTGACGAGCGCGGCCGTGCGGAAGGGGATCAGCACCTCGATGAATACCTCGCCGATGATGAACAGCAGCGTGAGGATCGTCGGGGTCTTGAATTCCCGGATGGATTTGATAAAGGTCTTAATCACAGGCGTTTGCGCCTCCTTCTTCCTGATGATGACGGCAGGGATAAGCGTTGTCCAGCAGCCGGTCGGTCAGCGCGGTCAGCTGCGCGACCTCCTCCGCGCTCAGCCCCCGGCAGAGCTCGCGGAAGATGCTGCCGTCCAGCTCGTCCATTTCCCGCTGCAGCGCCACGGCCTTCCCGGTGGGCCGGATGCTCTTGAAGCGCCGGTCGCGCTCGCTCGGCGCGCACTCGACAAAGCCCTGCTTTTCAAGCCGTTTGACGATCTCGGTCATCGTCGGATGGGTCACATGGGTGGCCGCCTCCAGATCGCGCTGGTTGATCTCCTCCTGCCCGCTGCGCCGCAGCCGCCGGAGCTGACCCAGCACGCCGAACTGCACGCCCGTCAGCCCTTTTTCCTGCAGCCGTTCGTTGAGCTGCTTCATAAAGGCGCGGTGCAGCAGCGAAAAGCGCAGCCCGATGGGCATCGTGTGCTCCATCGCCGCCTCCTTTCCTCCAGACAGTGACGTCCGGATCAATACGTAGTATACTACTTATTATACCGGTTTTTTCCGGGAAGTCAAGCGCCGCGATTGACAAAGAGGCGGGGAATTTGATACGATATCCTTGTAAAAACTCTCCAAAGGAGTACAGAGATGAAATATGATTTCACCACGGTCCTCGACCGGCGCGGCCGCGATTCGATCGCCGCAGACTATATCCCCATTCCCAATGTCACGGTGAAGGAGGGCTTCGACACGATCCCGCTCTGGGTGGCGGACATGAGCTTTCCCACCGCGCCACCGATCCTGGAGGCGATGCGCCGCCGTCTCGAATTTCCTTCGCTGGGCTATTTCCCGCTGCCGAAGGAGTATTATGACGCGATCATCCGCTGGCAGGCCCGTCGCAACGGCGTCGAGGGGCTCGAAAAGGAGCATATCGGCTATGAAAACGGCGTGCTCGGCGGCGTGAGCGCCGCCATCCAGATGCTCACCGCCCCGGGCGAGGAGATCCTGCTGCACAGCCCGACCTATGTGGGCTTTACGCATGTGCTGGAAAACATCGGGCGCAGGGCCGTGCACAGCGCGCTCCGGCCGGACGAAAACGGCGTATGGCGCATGGACTATGAGGACATGGACCGCAAGCTGAAGGAGCATCATATCCACCTCGCGGTCTTCTGCTCGCCGCACAACCCCACCGGCCGCGTCTGGGAGCGGCGGGAGATCGAGCGGGCGATGGAGGTCTTCGCAAAAAACGAATGTCTGGTCATTTCGGACGAGATCTGGTCGGATATTATCATGCCCGGCCACAGGCACATCCCTACCCAGTCCGTCTCCGCCGACGCGCGGGAGCGGACGCTGGCCTTCTATGCGCCGAGCAAGAGCTTTTCTCTGGCGGGGCTTGTCGGCTCCTATCACATCGTCTATCATCAGCGCCTGCGCGACCGGCTGCGCCGCCAGAGCGACAGCAGCCATTACAACAGCCCGAACGTGCTGAGCATGCACGCGCTGATCGGAGCCTATAACGAGTGCGAGGACTGGCTGGAGGAGATGTGCGCGGTGGTGGACGGGAACCTGCGCCTGGCCTGCGACTATATCCGAACCAATTTCCCCGGCGTGCGGGCGATGCGCTCCGAGGGCACCTACATGCTCTTCCTCGACTGCGGCGACTGGTGCCGCGCGCATGAGGTGACGATCGGGGAGCTGCTGCGCCGCGGCGCGGAGGTTGGCGTCGTCTGGCAGAACGGGGAGGACTTCTTCTGGCCCTGTTCGATCCGCCTCAATCTCGCGCTGCCGGCGAGCCAGCTTGAAAAGGCGCTGGACCGAATGAAGCGGTACGCTTTTATTTAATTCCATTCAGATAAAAACACACCCGGGAGTGAGCTTCCCGGGTGTGTTTTCCCTTTATTGCTGCTGTGCCTCCTGGAACACCGCGCGGATGCGCTCGGCGTAGTCGCGGGTGGGGCCGCCCTCCCGCGGCAGAGCTATGGTGAAGGGGCCTTCCCGGTGGGGAAGGCCGGTCAGAACATCCCAGAGCGCGTCGAGATTGTCGCCGCACCAGTCCTCCCAGCCCATCGCCTCGCGCAGCACGCCGTAAAGCGCGCGGCGGCTGCCGCAGCCGTCAAAGTCGATGAGCCTCGTACCGGTCAATGCCTCCAGCAGCCCCCGGCAGCCCGCGGTCACGTCGTCCCAGGCGGCGCGGAAATCCCGGGTATACCAGGGGTCGGCCACGGCTTCGCCGGGGCGCCCGGCATACTCGAGCAGCAGGTGCAGCTTATCCTCGCCCTCCGGGCCGAAGAGCCGGCGCATGTTCCAGAGATTTTCGTCATCCATGCCGATCAGCAGGTCATAGTCCTCCAGATCCGCCGGACGCAGGCGTCGCGCGGTTTTCCCGCCGCAGTCGATGCCCTGCTCCCGCAGCAGCGCGCGCACCGGCGGATAGACGCCGTTTCCGAGCTCCTCGGCGCTTGTGGCGGCGGAGGCGATGTCAAAGTCGCCTTCGAGTCCCGCGCGCGCGGCGAGGTCCTTCATATAAAGCTCCGCCATCGGACTGCGGCAGATATTGCCGTGGCAGACAAACAGGATCTTTGTCATATCGTAAATTCACCTCGAATATCGTGGTTTTTCTTGATTT
>ODAJ011945256.1_pt1 | contig 15895 bp, 13 predicted proteins | sample 1539241 | NCBI WGS metagenome assembly ODAJ01 (sample SAMN02144231, study PRJEB22623) | gut metagenome | biome: sheep rumen | host: Ovis aries | place: New Zealand
CATCTTTAAAGCAGCTTGCACGTCAGAGGTGGCAGCAGGACCGAGACCTGCTACTGAACAACAGTTGGTAAGCGAAATGGTGCGGTCGCTATTAATGCGAATCATGTTATTGATGATGCCTTCGTAAGCACGTTGGCCAGCCTTCAGATACTCCTTGCCGACATACCCTTTGCGGGCGGCTTTGAGCAGCACATAAGCAAACATGCTAGTAGCTGTACTCTCCAGGTAATTGCCTTCACGGTTGGGCGAGTCCATCACTTGGTACCAGGTGCCTGTCTTCTTGTCCTGCCACTTAACGACAGCTACCAAATCTTTGCGGAGCAAGTCAATGACTTCTGAACGTCGGGCATAGTCTTCGGGCAGGGCGTCGAGCACCTCGATGAGTGCCATGGAATACCATCCCTGGGCACGCGCCCAACAGTGCTGTGACAGCCCCGTCTCCTTGTCTGCCCAAAAAGCGCTACGTGTCTCGTCATATGCATGGCGGTTCAAGCCGGTCTTGGGGTCAAGGGTACGATAATAGGTTGTCTTCAGCTGATCAACAGCGTCATCATAAATCTGTGTGGCTGTTAGCTGTTTGCTTTTGGCTTTCATCTTCTGGTTTTGCGTAATCGGTGCAGTGAGACAGCGGAAGGGCAGACCCATGAAGATGCCATCGAGCCACACCTGATAAGCATAGATAGCCTTATGCCAAAATACCTTATCTGCCTTGGTACGTGGCTGGTTCATCAGCTGCGTCATCAGCAACTGCATGGCTTTAAGGTTCTTAGCCTCCGGCCACTGTTGGTACATGCGTGTAACGAAATGGCCTGTACGAATGTTGTCGAGGTTGTATTCCTTGATGTCATAGTTACGGATGGTTCCATTATTGCGTACCATAGAGTCTGTATACTCCTGGCAGTAGAGGCGAATGTCCTCACCACCATATCTTAAATAGGTGTCGAGCATTCCCTCCAGTTCAATACCCATCACATAGCTCCACTTAGGACTATTGGAGAAGTCGAGCAGATAAGAGCGCGGTGTGCGCTGCATCTCGGAATAGGTCATCCACTCGGAGTAGTGCTTGTATGGCTTTTCCTGCAAGACCAAAGAGCCATTGATAATCAGGTTTTCGTAACTCACGTCCTCTGCCAGGCCTTGCTGATATACTGGCTTGCCATAAACACCATCAAACTTACAGTTTTTGACCTTGATATGATTGATGGTATAGGAGAGTGAGTCGGCCTCATAGCCAACAATCATCACGCCATATTTCGACTTCTGACTGGTGACATTCTCCATATAGACATTGCGAACCGTTGGATAGAAACCACGACAGCAAACCTCTTTAGGCTCATAGTCGGTATTAATCTTGAGAATGGCCTCCTTGCACACGCCAACCTTGATATTACGCATATTGATGTTTTCTATCACACCACCACGGCAGGAGTTCGTTTTGATTCTCAGCACACGCTCCAGTTCCGGTGCATCCATCTCGCAGTCGTGGGCATACACGTTCTGGCAACCGCCAGAAATCTCAGAACCAACCACCACGCCTCCATGACCATTCTTCATCACACAATTGCGGATGATGATGTTCTTTGATGGCATATTACGCTCGCGTCCGTCACGATTACGGCCGCTCTTAATGGCTATACAGTCGTCGCCAGTATCAAAGAAGCAGTCTTCTATGAGTACGCGGTCGCAGCATTCAGGATCGCAACCATCACCATTAGGTCCGTCATTAATCATTTTCACACGGCGAACGGTGATATCGGTTGAATGAAGCGGGTGAATCACCCAGAAAGGCGAGCGCAGCAAGGTTACATCCTGCAGCAGGATACCTTCACACTTGTTGAAGCTAACCAACTGAGGGCGTAGACGGTCTTTCTCCGTGAATATTCTCTCTGGTGAGCGCTGCCCCTTCTCATTGTACATAGGTATGCCATCCTCTCCGACCTTGAGCAAGCGTGGGCGTCCCATTTCGCGCTGACTTGTTGTACCCTCTTTCCAACCGAAACGGGGATTGCCGTTCCAAGGCCACCATGTGTCGTTGCTTCCACCACCGTCAATAGTGCCCTTACCAGTAATGGCAATATCCTTCGCATTAAAGGCATAAACGCATGGCGAGAGGTTAAAGCATTCCAATCCCTCCCATGATGTCTCAACAATGGGATAGAGAGTTGGGTCAAAAACAAATTCAAGTACTGCATTTTCCTGAACTTCCAGATTCACACCGTTTTTCAGTTCGATGGAACCCGTCAGAAAATGAAGACCAGCAGGAACTATAACGCGTCCCCCACCCTTCTTTGAACAAGTGTCGATGGCCTTCTGAATAGCTTTCTGGTTCTTCTTGGCTGTATTTGTCACTTTAGCCCCATACTTAGTAATTGGGAACTCCTGAGCAGCGAACTGTGGTTCTCGGATGCTTTGCTCAATCTGTTTGTACTGTTGCTCGTTCCAACCTTGAGCCTGGACAGCCAGCACTGCAAGAGTGCACAGCAGCATTGATAACAACTTTTTCATTTTCTTGTTTTGAGTTTAAGTAGTCTTTGGGTGCAAAGATACGAAAAAAGGGCGAAACAACGCCCTTTTTTTACTATTATTTTTCACTCCAACGATTACGCTACAGCAACAGATGCTGCATACACCTACTGCTCTAAAGCCTTGAAGAGTACATCAAGAGCAACAGCAGCATTGCCGTGAGCCTGTAACAGTTGCACAAACTTAGAACCGATGATGGCACCGGCAGCATTGTCCTGGGCGGCTTTGAGGGTCTGGGCATTTGAGATGCCGAAACCTATCATACGAGGATTGCGCAGATTCATGGCATTGATGCGCCGGAAGTATTTCTGCTTGGCTTCATCAAAATTCTTCTGTGCACCGGTAATGGCGGCCGACGACACCATGTAGATAAAACCATCGGTATGGTCGTCGATGAAACGAATACGTTCTTCGCTGGTCTCGGGTGTGATGAGCATGATGATGCGCAAGTCGTACTTGTCGGCAGCGGGTTTAACGTTTGTCAGATAGTCGTCGAAGGGCAGGTCGGGAATGATAACGCCACTGACGCCACTGTCTACACACGACTGACAAAACTGTTCGATACCATACTGCATAATAGGATTCAGATAGCCCATCAGCACCAAAGGAATGGTGACTTGCTCTTTGATAGCAGCCAATTGGGCAAACAGCGTTTTAAGAGTCATGCCATTCTTCAGGGCTGTGGTGGCTGCCTCCTGGATGACAGGGCCATCAGCCATAGGATCACTGAAAGGAATGCCTACTTCTATCATGCTGATGCCTTTAGCCTGCATGGTTAAGATGGTGTCGGCAGTACCGTCGAGTGTGGGTGCTCCTGCACAGAAATAGAGCGAGAGGAGCTTTTTATCGCCGCGATTGGCGAAAAGGGAATTAATCTTGTTCATCATATCATTTGCAATTGGAAGATATACAATTTATTTAGCGATTTAACGCATTTAGGATTTTTTGTAGGGCGGTGGTATCCTTCAGCCCTGGGGCCAGTTCAAAACGGGAGTTGAGGTCGATACCTGCGCATTTCTCAATAGGAAAGCCTTCGAGTGCCCGTAGGGTGCAAAGATGCTCGGCATCGTCTGGTCCAATGCCGCCACTAAGCAAGAAGGGCGTATTGCCGGTGTAATCGGCGAGAATACTCCAGTCGAACTGGGTACCGTTTCCTCCGACGGATTTCCCCTTGGTGTCGAAGAGAAAGTAGTCTACAAGACCTTCATAGGGCTTGGTTTGGACGAGGTCTTCGACTGTGGCGATATTGAAGGCCTTGATGAGACGGGTGCCGACGGGAAAGCCGTTGACCACTCGCAGGGCGCGGATATAGTCAGGCGACTCATGACCGTGTAACTGGATGTAGTCGAGGGCGTAGTCGGCACAGTGCTGACAGATGTCATCGATGGTGGCATCGACAAAGACACCAACGCGTTTACAGTTGGACGGCAGATAACTGGGGCGCTCGCTGACATATCGGCTCGACTTGGGCCAGAAAATGAAACCCATCAAAAAATTGAAGAGTGAAGAATGATGGGTGAAGAGTTGCTCCACCTCACGGATGTTCTCTGCATCTCGCATGCCGCAAACCTTGATGATTATGGGGCTAATGGGACTCATAGGGCTAATGAGTTAAATGGGTGATGAAGTCGCGGAGGGCCAAACCTGGCTCGGCAGTCTTCATGAAATTCTCGCCAATGAGGAAGCCACGGAAACCGGCGGCACGCAGGGCGCGGACGGTGGTAGGATTGCTGATGCCACTCTCGCTGACAAGGACGGGAGCTCCAGCAGGTGAACCGCTGAACACCGTAGCGGCGCGGAGTTGCTCAGCCAGACGAAAACTATTGTCCACGTCGGTGACGAAGGAGCCGAGGTTGCGGTTGTTGATGCCACACATATCGGGACAGAGTTCGGCATATTCTAATTCGGGTTCCGAATGCATCTCCAGCAACACCTCCATTCCCAACTCATGGGCAGTGTGCAAGAGTGTTCCGCAATCTTGTAATGAGAGGCATGCAGCAATCAGCAATACAGCGGACGCGCCACACAGACGGGCCTGAAACAGCTGGTACTCGTCGATGACGAAGTTCTTGTAGAGGATAGGGATGTTGACACCACTGTGACGTGCAGTCTTGATAAACTCATCACTACCTCCAAAGAATTTCTCGTCAGCCAGTATACTCAGTGCTGAGGCACCATTCTGCTGATAGCTCAGCGGAATGAGGTCGGCACGTCCGTCTTCCTTGATCCAGCCCTTGGAGGGCGACTTGCGCTTGAACTCAGCAATGATGCCTGAGTCGGAAGTAGCCAGCGCCTGTGACATAGAGGCTACGCTGAAGTCGAGCAGCGGTTCGACACGACGGTGAATCTCCCGCTCACTAAGCGCAGCCTTGAAGCGTTCGACCTCTATGTGCTTGTTGGCTACGATTTCTGATAGGATATCTTGCATGGGGCTAAAAGGGCTAATAGGACTTATGAGTTCAGTTCAACGAACTTCTTGAATGTACGCAGTGCACTGCCGCTGTCAATAGACTCACGGGCTATGGCAATGCACTCTTCGATACTTTTCTCGCCCCTCTCCAGCACCTGGATGCCGAAGGCTGCATTGGCCAGTACAATGTTCTTCTGGGCAGGCAAGGCACGGTTCTCGAGGACGTTATCAAAGATTTCCTTCGCCTCTTGTTCAGTAGCACCAGCCACCAGTTCCTCTGGTTTGGCACACTCAAAACCAAGATCCTGCGGACGGAAGATGCGCTCGAAATGATTCGTGGTCACCTTGAAGTCGCCCGTCAGAGAAATCTCGTCGTAACCGTCTATGGAGTTTACAATACCATAGTCAATACCTATCTTTTGATAGACCTGCTGATAGAGACGCATCTGGTCAAGATTGGCCACACCAAGCAATTGACAACTGGGCTGACTGGGATTAACCAGCGGTCCCAGCAAGTTAAAAATGGTGGGAAATGGCAGCGCCTTGCGGATAGGTCCCACAAACTTCATCGCCTTGGCAAAGAGTTGGGCGTGGAGATAAACGATACCCGCCTCCTGCATGCAACGGTTCAGTTTGTCCAAATCGTCAGTAAACTTAACGCCATGCTGGGCGATAACATTCGAGGCGCCACTGGTTGATGTCGCAGCATAATTGCCATGTTTAGCCACCTTATAGCCTGCACCTGCAATAACGAAGCATGACGTCGTAGAGATGTTAAAAGTGTTCTTGCGATCGCCACCCGTACCCACAACATCAATATAACGATCGCAGTCCAAGGGCACAGGGACGCCCGTTTCCAGGATACCATCGCGGAATCCCAGCAGTTCCTCTACAGTGACACCACGCATCTGCAGACAGGTCAGCAGGGCGGTTATCTGTTCGTTGGGGTACTCACTTTGCGTGATACCAATCAATATTGTTTTCATCTCTTCACGAGATAGTTCCTCGTGGTTCAGCATCCTGTTTAGGATGGTTTTCATTGTCTGTTCCATATCTCTTGATTCTTAATTTTAATTATTAACTCTTAACTATAGAAACATCCAGTTTTGCAGCATTTTCTTGCCGTCGGGCGTTAGCACACTCTCGGGGTGGAATTGGATGCCACGTATGTTCAGCGTCTTGTGCTTCAGCGCCATAATCTGGCCCTCGTCGCTCTCGGCAGTCACCTCCAAACAGTCGGGCAATCCATCCTTCGACACTACCCACGAGTGGTAGCGGCCCACAGTGAAATCCTTCGCGATGCCTGAGAACAATGCGTCGTCATTGGTCTGATGACAGGGCGTTGCAACACCGTGGAACACATCACTCAAGTTCTCCAACTTGCCACCGAAAGCTTCGCCGATAGCCTGATGTCCCAAACATACGCCAAGGATGGGCTTCCGTCCAGCATAGGTTCGGATAACATCGAGTAGCAAGCCTGCCTCCGAGGGAATGCCGGGACCGGGCGACAGGATAATCTTACTGAACTCCTCTAACTGTGGTAATTCAAACTGGTCGTTACGATATACGGTAACTTCAGCGCCTAGTTCTTTGACCAGATGACTCAGATTATAGGTGAATGAGTCGTAGTTATCTATGATGACTATCTTCATAATTCGTGTAATTCAAATTCGTTTTCACTTTATAATGCTTCCGCTTTTTCAATGGCCTTGCGTAAGGCACCCAGTTTGTTGTTCACTTCCTGTAATTCATACTCCACATCGCTTTTGGCCACAATGCCACCGCCTGCCTGGAACCACAGCTCACCATTGCGCGAGACGAAGGTGCGGATGGTAATAGCCTGATTGAGTGAACCATCCAACCCTATAATACCGATACAGCCACCATAGGCACCACGGTTGTGCGGCTCGTATTCGGAGATAAGCTGCATGGCACGAACCTTCGGAGCACCTGAGAGCGTTCCGGCGGGGAACGTGTCAATAAAAGCCTTGATGGGGTCGGCTCCCAATGGCTTTCCATCGGGGCTCACGTTTCCTGTTGGCCCATCGAGTTCGCCACTGACACGAGAAACGAGGTGGATAACGTGGGAGTAATACTGGATGTCCTTGTAGTACTCTACCTTCACATTGTGACAGTTGCGGCTCAGGTCGTTGCGCGCCAAATCGACCAGCATCACGTGCTCGGCATTCTCCTTAGGGTCGTTGCGTAGAAATTCGGCCCCCCGTCGGTCGGCCTCGGCATCGCCCGTGCGCTTGGTCGTACCGGCAATTGGATCGATGTAAGCCTTCCGGCCCTCAATGCGACAGTGCGTCTCGGGCGACGAACCGAAAATACGGAAACCTCCGAAGTCGAAATAGAACAGGTAAGGCGAAGGATTGATAGAACGCAATGCACGATAAAGTTTGAAATCGTCACCCTCATACTTTTGTATAAAGCGTCGGCTCAGCACAATCTGAAACACGTCGCCACGCAGGCAGTGGCGAATGCCGCGGCGGATGTTCTCGCGGTGCTCTTCATCAGTCAGCGTGGAGCGCACATCACCCACCGGATGGAAGTCGTATGCCTTCACACTGGCTTTGTTCATCGCCTTCAAAATGCCATCGATATCCTTATTATCGTTATCGTTTTCGTTCAGTCCCACCACCTTCAGCAGATTGTTGTGATGGTCGAAGACAATCACTACCTTATATAAAATATACAGCATGTCGGGGGCATCGTTCTTTGCCTGCGTCTCATCCTTCACGTCAATATTCTCGAAGTAGCGTACGGCATTGAAGCTGGTATAGCCAAACAGTCCCATGATGCTGGCGTCGTCGCCCGTAACCTGGATGCGGTCAATCAGTGAATGGATGGCCTCAGCTGAACCGAAGTCCTTAGTCAAGGGGTTACGCTCGGTGGTTCCATCAGGATAAACGAGAGACACCACACCATGGCCAATAGCCACACTAGCCATTGGATTGATGCCAATGAACGAGCGCGAGTTATTGGCATCGTGATAGTCGGAACTCTCCATCAGTGCACTCTGCGGATAGAGGTCGCGCAGCCGCATATATACTCCTACTGGCGTGTAGAGGTCAGCAAGTATGGTCTTGCTGGTGGTAGTGTACTTAAAAGTTTCCATATTCTCCAGCCATTTGTTTGTTGTTCAGATAGGTTTCTACATCTTTATCTCCACGGCCACTGACGGTCAACACCACCACGTCGTCTTTCTTGAACGACATCTTACCGAGAGCAGCAATGGCGTGAGCACTCTCCAAAGCAGGAATAATGCCCTCCATGCGGGTCAACTCATAGGCGGCACGAACGGCTTCGTCGTCATTGATACTGTAGACGGTGGCACGATGCTGGGTGGCCAGATTGGCGTGCATGGGACCAATACCGGGATAGTCCAGACCGGCTGAGATGCTCTCGGCTTCGATAATCTGACCGTCAGGCGTCTGCATAACCAACGTCTTGGCGCCATGCAGAATGCCCAGGCGACCAGCATGGATAGTTGCTGCCGTATGACCCGTATCGGCTCCTTGACCACCAGCCTCTGCCAGAACTATTTTCACTCGTTCGTCATCAATATAGTGGTAGATGGTACCAGCGGCATTCGAACCACCACCGACGCAGGCCATCAGTACATCGGGGTAGTCACGGCCTATCTTCTCCTGCAGCTGTTCTTTGATTTCCTTAGAGATGATGCTCTGCAAACGAGCTACCATATCTGGATAAGGATGAGGACCTACCGTACTGCCGATGATATAAAAGGTATCAGCAGGATGGCAGCACCAGTCGCGGATGGCCTCGTTGGTGGCATCCTTCAGCGTCCAGTTGCCTGTTTTGACGGGTCGGACCTCTGCACCCAGCATCTTCATGCGTTCTACGTTTACATGCTGGCGCTCAACATCCAAAGCCCCTTGATAAACCACGCACGGCATGTCCATCAATGCACAGACAGTAGCGGTTGCTACACCGTGCTGTCCTGCACCAGTCTCAGCGATAATACGCTTTTTACCCATCTTCTTAGCCAACAGTATCTGACCGATGGTGTTGTTGATCTTGTGGGCTCCCGTATGGTTCAGGTCCTCACGCTTCAGAAACAGCTGACAGCCATATTTCTCACTCATCCTGCGAGCATAGTACAGGGGTGACGGCCTGCCGACATAGTCGCGCAACAGCTGCATGTACTCCTTTTGGAATTCCTCCGACTCAATAATCGGCAAATACTCTTCCTGTAATTTCTTGACCGTTGCATAGAGTATTTCCGGCACATAAGCGCCACCGAATGCTCCGTAAAATCCTTTTTCATCTACTAAGTAACTCATATATTGGTTGTTTTTTGTTGGTTTATCCATTCATTGTATCTTTGTGACCTCGTGAAACAGGAAAGAGGCCCGTCGCGTTAACGACGAGCCTCTTTGTATTTTCAGTTGAACTTATACCATACGGCTACGTACCTCGCGACTATTTAAATCTCGAGATGCGCCACCAATATGTATTGTTCATTGACCGTTTCATTGTCTTGTTGTTTCTAATTCGGTGGCAAAAGTACACACATTATTTTGAATATGCAAATATTTTCGTGGAAAATTTTTAAAAATGCAAGAAAAAGTGTGCTTTCGCTGACAAATTGTTATTGCAATGGCGGAAATTTGGCATCAATGGCAGGGCTTATTCCTAATTGACCAACTTGAGTTGTTTGATAGTATCCTCGTATGTATACCAACTTATTATAGTTTTCTGGGTGATCTTTAAGGTTTGCTATATTCTTGGCATATGCGTAGTTGCCAGACCTAAGGTCAACAGGGAATAATCCTTTATAGTCTTTCTCGTCCTTAATATGTTGGATGTCTTCTTCGTTTACAGGATTATCCGACAGGACGACAGCAGCATCACTGTCAAAGGGCGCTTCGCAATCCATACTTCCCATACTTTTCTTGGCAGAGGCAATGATAAACCCTTTTACCCAAATGATATGATCACGAAGGGAGTTGTCACTTAGAGCTTGCGCTATAGTGTATACAGGTTTACCATTAATAGTCTCAACATCAGTATTATCGTCGTCAGGATCGTCATTATTATCATCAGTATCGTCTGGACCTACGATTGGCTCTGGCTGCTCATCAGGATCGCCAATCCAGATATTTGTCACTTCTTTAATGCCAGGGACACTCATATATTGTTTACGAATGCCATGGATATATACAAAGTTATTCCAACGATTTGCATTCTCCTGCAAATTAAAACTGGCACTAATACCTTTGGCAGCATCTGACAGCGAGATGGGCAGTAAGTTGTCATAGAATTGCTCATCTGTACCTTCAGATGGTTCGTCTGCCAAAAGAATAGCCGTCTTTCCGGCAAAAGGGCTGCGGAAATCGGCATTTTTGATACTACTTTCTGCTGCTGCTACAATGTAACCCTTTACCGTTATCCAATATCCAGGTTCTACGTTGACTGCATCAGCAATTGTCAACGCACTGTTCCTGACATCGTCAGGTAATTCATCAGAAAAGTTTATGGTCTGTTCTTCGCTACTCAACTCTTTTTCGCAACTAAGCAGGGCGAAAAGCAGAAAAAATGAAAAAAAAAGCCGAAAAATTTGCATTTTATCTGATTATTGCCTATATTTGCCCCCGATAAGCCTTCCGTAGGCATTTGCCACGACACTTATCACATATTTATAGTATGAGGTTGGTAGCGTCCTGCACCAACCTCTTTTACTATAAATATAATAAGGTTTATTATACTTCCCACCCTATGGCTGAAGCGCCGAGCACTGCTGCAGAAGCGCCATCCAGCCCACTGACCAGGAACTGAGCCTTGCCCTTAAATACAGGTAGCACGTGCTCATCGTAAGCTCTACGGATAGGATCCATAATCAACTCACCAGCTTTCACCATACCCCCAAAGAAGATGAAAGCCTCCGGAGAACAGAATGCAGCAAAATCAGCGCAAGCCTCTCCAAGCATTTTGCCTGTATACTCATAAATTTCTTTGGCTAACTCATCACCCTTACCTGCAGCAATAGAGACATCGAGTGAGGTAATTTCCTCTGGATTCATGTCGCGAAGCAAGGATGGGCGCTGCGTCTTTGCCAAGAGTTCACGAGCCGTCCTGGCTACACCTGTTGCTGAGCAATATGCCTCCAGACAGCCAGTACGACCACAACCACAGGAGCGACCTTCTTCACCCCGTACCATTGTGACATGTCCCAACTCTCCAGCAAAGCCGTCACTACCATATATTAGCTGACCATTGAGTACGATACCAGATCCAACACCCGTACCAAGAGTGATAACAATAAAGTTCTTCATGCCACGAGCAACGCCATAAACCATCTCTCCGATAGCTGCAGCATTAGCATCATTAGTGACTGCCACGGGAATGCCGTTCAATTTCTTACTAAACATATCACCCAGCGGTACGATACAATCGTGTGCCCACTTGATATTAGGAGCAATTTCAATAGTACCCTTATAGTAGTTACCATTAGGCGCACCAATACCCATTGCTTTGATTTTTTCAATGCCGCCTACTTGTTCAATGATAGGTTGCAGGGCATTGACAGATGCTTCGATAAATGACTCGGCAGTATCATATTGCTGGGTTTTAATGGCTGTAGTAGCTTTGATATCGCCACGCTGGTCGACAATTCCGAATACTGCATTTGTACCACCCAAGTCTAATCCGATGACATAGGGCTTAATTCCTTGTTGCTCGTTCATAGTAGTATTTATATTGACGTTTATTGATTATTGCTTAAAAACATGTTGCAAAGATAGTCATTTCTTCACGAAACTCGCCCTGTTTAACTCCCTTTAACGTAATATAATGACATATATCAATAATAAATTGTACCTTTGCACTCAGATATGCCATTTCCACTACATATTAACATTGTAGACCTGGTGTTCAAGGGCATGCTAATAGGTATGGTAGCCTCAGCACCGATGGGTCCCGTGGGCATCCTTTGTGTACAGCGAACGCTGAACAAAGGGCGCTGGTTTGGCTTTGTCACAGGTATCGGCGCAGCCATTAGCGACATTATCTATGCTGGTATAACAGGATTCGGCATGGCCTTTGTTATGGACTTTGTCAATAACGATCAAAACAAGTTCTATTTGCAGATTATCGGTTCGGTTCTGTTATTGGGATTCGGACTCTACACCTACCGCAGTGACCCCACAAAGAATATGCGTCAGTCAGGTATGCAGCGAGGAACATTCTGGTATAATACTTGGACTGCCTTTTTAGTGACATTCTCCAACCCTCTGATCATCTTCCTTTTTATGGCACTATTTGCCCAATTTGCCTTTGTCATTCCCGACCATCCCTTTGAGATGTTTGTCGGTTTTGCCAGCATTGTGGGCGGCGCTCTGTTGTGGTGGTATGGTCTTTCATGGTTAGTCGACAAGGTACGTACCATCTTTGACGCTCAAGGCATTCGCATCATCAATCGTGTCATTGGTGCTGTTGTCACCATTTTTTCTGTAGTGTCACTGTTTGGAACCGTCACCAATCTGTTCAGATTCTTTTGATGAGTTGATAGTTAATTGTCAAATAGTATAATTGTAAAATTACACCGTGTTTATAGCTAACGAATTACGTAAGACAAATATTGCAGAATATCTGCTGTATATGTGGCAGGTAGAGGACACCATCCGTGCCTTCGACTGTTCCATAAGCCGCATACGCAGAGAGTATATTGATCGTTTCGACTACGATGACGACCAGAAAGAAGACGAGGCAGACTGGTTTGGAAACCTCATCCGTATGATGAACCAAGAAGGCTGTCGCCAACAGGGACATCTCCAAATTAATAAGGTGACGATGCAGACACTCTCCGAGTTGCATGCCCAGTTATTGTCATCGCCTAAGTTTCCTTTCTATAATGCCGCCTACTACAAGGTGCTGCCATTCATCGTCGAATTGCGCAACCATGGTGCGAACAAGGAGGAGAACGAGATAGAGACATGTTTCAATGCTCTTTACGGCACGATGTTGCTCCGTTTGCAGAAAAAAGAGATTACCGACAAAACCCAAGCCGCTGTAAAGGAAATCACCACTTTCATCGGCATGCTCTCTGACTATTACAAGAAAGACAAAGAAGAAGGACTGAAGTTCGAATAAATGAATATATTGATTACTGGCTGTAACGGCCAATTAGGGAACGAGATGCAGCTGCTGGAGAAGGAGAATCCGCAGCACACCTATTATAATACAGATGTCGCTGAGTTGGATATTACCAACCAGTTGGCTATTGAACAGTTTGTGGCAGACCATCAGATTGATGGTATTGTGAACTGTGCTGCCTATACCGCTGTCGACAAGGCTGAGGACAACGAGGAACTATGTACGAAGTTGAATGCAGAAGCTCCTGCCTATCTGGCTCATGCCATGGGTAAACGCGGGGGATGGATGATACAGATTAGCACCGACTACGTTTTTGACGGTACCAACCACACTCCTTATACGGAGGATGAGGATACTTGTCCGAACAGCGTCTATGGTAAGACCAAGCTCGTTGGTGAGCTGAACGTGCAGAAGTTGTGCGAGCGCTCCATGATTATCCGTACGGCATGGCTCTACTCTACATTTGGCAATAACTTCGTGAAGACGATGATACGCTTAGGCAATGAGAAACCTGAATTGGGCGTTATCTTCGACCAGATAGGTACACCGACCTATGCCCGCGACTTAGCGCAAGTAATCATGACGGCCATCAACAAAGGTATAGTGCCAGGCATCTACCATTTCTCTAACGAGGGTGTCATCTCGTGGTACGACTTTACAAAGGCTATCCATCGCATTGCAGGCATTACCACATGCCATATCCGTCCGTTGCACACCTCAGAATATCCCACTCCAGCAGCCCGTCCGCACTATAGTGTGCTTGACAAGACCAAAATCAAACAAACCTATGGTATTGAGGTTCCTTATTGGGAAGAGTCGCTGCGCGAGTGTATCGCCAAGCTATGAAGACGGCAGTTGTTGGCGGCGGCGCGGCAGGATTCTTTCTGGCTATTAACCTAAAAGAGATGATGCCCGACATGCAGGTGACAATTTTTGAGCGTAGCCAGCATGTCTTGGCGAAGGTGGAAATCTCTGGAGGGGGACGGTGCAACTGTACCAACAGTTTTGAGGAGGTGACGGACCTGTCGCAGGTCTATCCGCGTGGACACCGTCTGCTGAAACGTCTGTTCAACAACTTTGACTACCGGGATGCCTATCGTTGGTTTGAAGAACATGGTGTACCTCTGGTAACGCAGGATGACCAGTGTGTATTTCCCCAGGCACAGGACTCACATGCCATCATCGACTGTTTCCTGTCGCTGGCTCGTCGCTATCATATTGACATACAGAAAGGCTGCAAGGTGCAGTCGTTAGAGGATGTCAAGGGGTTTGACTATGTGGTAGTGACCACGGGTGGTTCTCCAAAAGGAGAAGGACTGCGCTGGTTGGCTGCGCTGGGTCACGAGATAGAGACGCCTGTTCCTTCCCTGTTTACTTTTGCCATTCATGACAAACCTTTGCAGTCACTGATGGGCGTAGTGACTGATGTGGAAACAATGATTCCCGGAACGAAACTACGTGCCAATGGTCCGCTACTGATTACTCATTGGGGCTTGAGTGGTCCTGCCATCTTGAAACTGTCCAGTCATGCTGCCCGCTATCTGGCAGAAAAGAACTATCATGCGCCATTGGCTGTTCGTTGGCTGTCGTTGACGGATCAAGAGATAACGTCGTTGCTCTATGAACAGGCAGCCTCACAACCCAAGAAACAACTGACCACCTATAATCCCTTTGGCTTGCAGCAACGTCTGTGGGCGTATCTGGTGGAGAAAGCTTTAGATGCGCGCCATCAGATACGGTGGACGGAAATGAACAAGAAGGACGTCAACCGTTTGGTCAACGTCCTACTGAATGATACCTATCAGATAGCTGGTCGTGCTCCTTTCAAGGATGAGTTTGTCACCTGTGGCGGCGTCTCGCTGAAGGCTGTCAATCCTTCTACATTAGAGAGCAGACACGTGCCTCATCTTTATTTTGCCGGCGAGGTGCTCGACATCGATGGCATTACGGGTGGTTTCAACTTCCAGGCAGCCTGGACTACCGCTTTTACGGTGGCATGTGCTATAGCTGATAACTGATAACCGTTAACCATTAATCGTTAGCCACCTTGTTCTGCTTCAGGTCTTCCACGAATTGGCTGATTTTTTGCAACTCTCGTGGAATACGGATGTTCTGCGGACAATGAGGCTCACACTGGCCACACTGGATGCAGTGGTCGGCCTGACGTACGCGTGGTACGGCACGGTCGAGACCAATGAGATAGTTGCGGCGCAGCTTATAGTATTCGTCATCCATCTTCAGGCGTGGCAGCGTGCCGTCGTTCTTACATTTATTATAATGTACGAAGATAGCGGGGATGTCAATGCCATAAGGACAGGGCATGCAGTATTTGCAGTCGTTGCAGGGAATATTCTCCAGACCTACGATGCGCTCGGCAACATCCTTGTCCAGGAAGCGCTGCTCTTTCTCTGTCAGTGGTACCAGCGGACAGTATGACAGCAGGTTGTCTTTCAGGTGTTCCATATAGGTCATGCCACTGAGTACGGTGAGCACACCCTCTGGTGTTCCTGCATAGCGGAACGCCCATGAGGCTACGCTACGCTCTGGTGCCTTCTTCTTCAGGTCGGTTGCCAGATATTGGGGCAGGTTGGCCAGTCGACCACCCAACAGCGGTTCCATGATGACGGCAGGAATACCCTTCTTCTGCAGTTCTGCATATAGGTAGCTGGCATCTACATTACGCTCGTTAATCTCGTTGGCATAGTCCCAGTCCAGATAGTTCAGCTCTATCTGCACAAAGTCCCAATGGTATTTGTCGTGCATGGCCAGCACCTCGTCGAAGACCTCCTTATAGCCATGGAACGAGAATCCGAGGTTGCGGATGCGACCAGCCTCACGCTC
>ODAJ012169848.1_pt1 | contig 15858 bp, 9 predicted proteins | sample 1539241 | NCBI WGS metagenome assembly ODAJ01 (sample SAMN02144231, study PRJEB22623) | gut metagenome | biome: sheep rumen | host: Ovis aries | place: New Zealand
CATCTATGAGATCGAGACCCGGCTCTACGCCGCCCTCATCGCCCATATCCAGGACGGGATCGTCGCCATCCAGAAGAACAGCCGCATCCTGGCGAAACTGGACGTGCTGGCCGGCTTTGCCGAACAGGCCGTGGACCGGCACTACTGCCGCCCCGTCGTGGACGAGTCCCTCGCACTGGACATCAAGGCGGGCCGCCATCCGGTCATCGAAACCCTGATGCCCGCCGGCGAAGAGTATGTCCCAAACGATGTCTTCCTGGACTCCAAGTCCCAGCAAATCATTATCTTAACCGGTCCGAACATGGCCGGTAAGTCGGCCCTCCTGCGGCAGACGGCCCTCATCGTCCTCCTGGCGCAGACGGGGTCCTTCGTCCCGGCGGAATCGGCCAGGATCGGGTATTTCGACAAGATCTTCACCCGCGTGGGTGCGACGGACAATATCTCCCGCGGTGAATCCACCTTCATGGTGGAGATGCTGGAGACGTCCATGATCCTCCACAATCTCAGCGCCCGGTCGCTGGTGCTGCTGGACGAGATCGGGCGGGGAACATCGACCTATGACGGCATGTCCATCGCCCGCGGCATCGTGGAGTACATCCACGAGTACGGGAAGGGCGCGAAGACACTGTTCGCCACCCATTATCACGAACTGAATGACCTGGAGGGCATTTTCCCGCGGGTCAAGAACTTCCATGTGACGGTGAAGGAGGTGGGCAAGGAGGTCATCTTCCTCCGCAAGATCAAGGAAGGGGGTACTGCCCACAGTTTCGGTATCCATGTCGCCCGCATGGCCGGCATGCCGCAGCAGGTGCTGGAAAGCGCCGAGCGCACGCTCAAGGCCCTGGAGAACTCCCAGGCGCTCGAAGCCATCGGCGCCCTCACCCCCGTGAAGCCGCATACCACAAAAGAGGGCCGCGTGGAGAAGGACGGATCCATCCAACTGTCCATGTTCCAACTGGACGACCCGCTTCTGGAGTCTTTGCGCGACCGCCTCAAAGGCCTGGACCTCAACAACATGACGCCCTTGCAGGCCTTCGATGCCCTCCGGGCGATGAAGAACGAGTTGGGGGTGTAACTTACAAAAAGAGATTCGTCAGGAAAACGACGACGATTCCCACCGGAGCGACAAAACGCAGCAGGAACCAGACGGTGTCGAACAAGGCGACGTTCGCCTTGAGGGTGCCGCCGTTGGTAAACTCGTCATAGACATCGGCCCGGGACATTTTCCAGCCCACGAACAGCGTGAACAGGAGGCCGCCGGCCGGGAGAAGCCAGTTGGAGCAAAGTTTGTCCAGGAAGTCGAAGATGCTGTTTCCCAGGAGTTTGACATCGGCCAAGGGGCCGAAGGAGAGACTGCACAGGACGCCCACCGTCCAGGCGAAAGCCGTGATGACGAGGACTGCCGAACCGCGCCGCATCCCCTTTTCCTCCGTCAGGTAAGCCACGCCCACTTCCATCATGGAGATGGCCGACGTGAGGGCGGCGACGAGGATCGTCACGAAAAAGATGATGGCGATGACGGCACTGAGCCAAGGGATGCCTGCACCCATCTTGTTGAAAATGAACGGCAACGTGTCGAAGACGAGGCCGGGGCCCACGCCGGGCTCGATGCCCGCGGCGAAGACGGCCGGCATCACCGCAAAGCCCGCGATGATGGCGAACAGGAGGTCCGAGACGGCCGTGCCCATGCCGGAAGCGAAGATGTTTTCGTCTTTCCGCATGTAGGAAGCATAAGTCAGGATGGTTCCCACCCCCAGCGACAGCGAGAAGAAGGCCTGGCCCATGGCGGCGGCGACCGCGTGGGCATCGACCTTGGAGAAATCCGGCCTCACAAGATACTTGACCCCTTCCGACGCGCCCGGCAGGGTGACGGAATAGACGGCAAGGGCGACGATGAGGACGAAAAGGACCGGCATCGTCACTTTCGTGAATCCCTCGATGCCTTTCTTCACGCCGGCGAGGACGATGCCCGCGACCAGGAGCATGAAGATGGTATGGACCGCGATCGGGCCGCCGGTGGAGGAGATGAATTGTCCGAAAAATCCCTGGATATCAGCAGGTTCCGCTTTGGTAAAGTCCAGGCACACGGCCTTGAACAGGTATTCCACCGACCAGCCGCCCACGACGCTGTAGTAGCTCAGGATGATGATGGGCGAAACGACCGTGAAAAGTCCCAGCCATTTCCAGGGCGTGCCGGGGGCCAGTTTCTCCATCGCCCCGAAGGTCCCCTGGCGGCTGCGCCGGCCGATGATCGTCTCCGCGAAGAAGATGGGGAGGACCAGGATGAAGCTCGACAGCATGTACACGATGATGAAGGCCGCACCGCCGTGCTCCCCCACCATGTAGGGAAAACGCCAGATATTGCCCAGGCCGACGGCGCTTCCCGCCATCGCCATGATCACCGCAAAGCGGCTGCCGAAGTTCTCGCGCGGAGCCATCAGAACAGATTGGAAATAAACAGGATGATGACGCCCACGGGGGCGACATAGCGGATCAGGAAGTAGAAGAAGTCGAACAGGCGGGCGTTCCGGACCTTGGTACCGCCGTTGGTGAACTCGTCACGGACATCCTCCCGGGACATCTTCCAGCCCACGAACAGGACCACGAGGAGACCGCCGATCGTGAGAAGGACGTTGGACGCGACGGTGTCGAAGAACTCGAACAGGTTCATGCCGAGGATCGTCCGGTCCGCCAGCGGGCCGAAGGACAGGGAGCAGAGCGCACCCACCACGCCGGTGAGCACGAACAGCAGGGCGCAGGCCCATCCCCGCTTCATCCCCCGTTCTTCCGTGAGGTAGGCCACGCCCACCTCGATCAGTGAAACCGACGAAGTCAGGGCCGAAATGAGGACGGTCAGGAAAAACAGGATGGCGGCGATGGAACTGAGCCAGGGCATGGTCTGGCCCATCTGTGCAAAGATGAACGGCAGCGTATCGAAGATCAGCCCCGGGCCGCAGCCCGGCTCGATGCCCGCGGCAAATACCGCCGGCATGATGGCAAAGCCCGCCAGCATCGCGAACATCAGGTCCGAAACCGCCGTTCCCACCCCGGTCACGAGGATGTTCTCTTTCCTGCTTACATACGAGGAATAGGTAATGATGATGCCCATGCCCAGCGACAGCGAGAAGAAGGACTGCCCCAGGGCATCCAGGCAGGCGTCCAGGGTCAGTTTCGAAAAATCAGGTTTCAGGATGTAGGCAATACCTTTCTGGGCTCCCGGCAGGGAGATGGAATAGACGGCGATCAGCACCACCAGAACAAACAGGACCGGCAGGGAGATCTTGCTGAACTTCTCGATGCCCGACTTCACGCCGAGGGCGACGATCATCACGGTCGCGGCCAGGAAGGCCAGGTGACAGGCCACAGGCATCTTGGGACGGGCGATGAACCGGGCGAAGGTGCCGCTCACGGACTCCGGCGCCTGATGGATGAACTCCAGCCGGAGCGACTGCATCAGGTATTCCAGGGACCATCCGCCCACGACGCTGTAGTACGAGACGATCCACATGGGCGTGAACACCATCAGGAAGCCCAGGAAACGCCATTTGGAATCCGGCGCCAGGGCGACGAACGCTCCGCGGCAGTTCTTTCCGCTCCGACGCCCGACGATGGACTCCGCAAAAAAGATCGGGAGACTGAGGATGATGGTGGAGAGGATATAGACGACGATAAAGGCCGCACCACCGTCCTGGCCGACCAGGTACGGGAAACGCCAGAGATTCCCCAGGCCGATCGCCGACCCTGCAAAAGCCATGATGACGGCCATCCGGCCGCCGAAGTGCTCGCGTTGTTTCATTTGTCTCGTTCGTTCTGTCGGAAAACGGAGGTTTCAGGGGCTTCTCCCGTTTTCCGCGAGGTTGTCATTTCCGCCGATAAACGACGAATTCGTAGGTGATGCCCGTCTCCGGGTCGGTCTGCAATTCGCTGCGGGAGTCCACGTACCAGACGGCCGGGTCGATCTCAGGGAAGAAGGCATCGGCATCCTCCGGTGCATCGTGGACGTGGGTAATATACATGCTGTCAACCACTTCCATCGCCTCAGCGTAGGTGTAGGCGCCGCCAATGACGAAGGCTTTTCCAGCGGATGCGGCCTTGAAGGCGGCGTCCAGGGAGTCCACGACGGTGACTTCGGCGGGGGCTTCGGGCCAGGGGAAGAGGGAGATGACGATGTTGTGGCGCTTGGGGAGCGGACGGCCGATGGACTGGTAGGTCATCCAGCCCATGATGACGGCGCAGCCGGTCGTCTGCTGCCGGAAGTATTTCATGTCGCCCGGCAGGTTCCACAGCAGGGCGTTCTTGCGGCCGATGGCATTGTTGTCGGCAATTGCGACGATAAGACTCTTTTCCATGTTAAACGGCAACGGGGGCTTTGATGGCCGGCCACGGGTCGTAGCCTTCCAGGGTGAAATCCTCGTAGGTGAAATCAAAGATGGACTTGACGTCCGGGTTCAGGCGCATCCGGGGAAGCGGACGGGGCTCACGGGAGAGTTGTGTCGCCACCTGGTCGAAGTGGTTCCGGTAGATATGGGTGTCGCCGGTCGTGTGGACGAACTCGCCCGGCTGGAGGCCGCACACCTGTGCGATCATCATCGTGAGGAGTGCGTAGGAGGCGATGTTGAACGGAACGCCCAGGAAGACGTCCGCGCTGCGCTGGTAGAGTTGGCAGGAAAGTTTTCCGTCCGCCACGTAGAACTGGAACAGACAGTGGCAGGGCGGCAGCGCCATCTTGTCCACCTCCGCCGGGTTCCAGGCGGTCACGAGCATCCGTCGGGAGTCCGGATTCCGCCGGATCATGTCGATGACCATCGAAAGTTGGTCGATGGCCCGTCCGTCCGGTGCCGGCCACGAGCGCCACTGGTGCCCATAGACCGGGCCCAGGTCGCCGTTTTCATCGGCCCACTCGTCCCAGATGGTGACACCGTGGTCCTGGAGATACTTCACGTTCGTATCGCCGGCGATGAACCACAGGAGTTCGTAGATGATGGACTTCAGGTGCACCTTCTTGGTCGTCAGGAGCGGGAAGCCCTCCGACAGGTCGAACCGCATCTGGTAACCGAACACGCTCTGCGTGCCGGTCCCGGTCCGGTCCTCCTTCATCACGCCGTTTTCGCGGATATGTCTCAGTAAATCCAGGTATTGTTTCATAAGTTGCAAATGTACGAATAATTCCTAAAAATCCTTATATTTGTAACAGAAGGGTCACCCTTGTCATTTCGAACGAGTACCCCTTGTCGTTTCGAACAAGAAACCCTTGTCATTTCGAGCGAAGTCGAGAAATCTAAAAAGCAAACATATGGAAATCACGAAAGAACTGTGGGGCACCGCCCCGGATGGAAAGGAAATCTACAAATACACCCTGAAAAACGCGTCCGGCGCGTACGTGCAGCTGGGGAGCGTCGGCGCCGCCATCGTCTCCATCGTCGTCCCGGACAAGGAAGGCAAGCTGGACGATGTCGTCCTGGGCTATCCGAACGCCCGGGATTATTTCGGTGACGGTCCCTGCGCGGGAAAGGTCCCCGGCCGCTTTGCGAACCGCATCGCCAAGGGGAAGATCACCGTGGAAGGCGTGGAATACACGCTCCCCATCAACAACGGCCCCAACCACCTCCACGGCGGCCCGCAGGGCTTCCAGAACCAGGTCTGGGAAAGCCGCATCGAGGGAGACGCGGTGGAATTCATGTATTTCTCCGAGGACGGCGAAGCCGGCTACCCGGGCAACATGAAGGTCATCGCCCACTACGAGTGGAGCGAAGAGAACGAACTCAAACTCATCCTCACGGCCGAAACCGACGCCACCACGGTCGTGAATCTCACGAACCATGTCTATTTCAACCTGGACGGCGAAGGCTCCGGCACGGTCCTCGACCACAAACTGGAACTCAATGCCTCCCAGTACCTTCCGACGGATCCCACCCAGATTCCCCTCGGCGAACCGGCCGACGTCGCCGGCACCCCGATGGACTTCGTGGAGGCCAAGCCCATCGGCCAGGACATCCACGCGGATTTCGAGGCCCTGAAGATCGGCAAGGGGTATGATCACTGCTGGCTCATCGACGGCGCCATGCCCGGCCAGCTCACCTCCGCCGCGGAGCTCTGGGCCGCGAAATCCGGACGCAAGGTGGAGGTCTTCACCACGCAGCCGGCCGTGCAGGTCTATACCGGAAACTGGCTCAAGGGCTGCCCGAAGGGCAAATCCGGCCGCGAATACGAGGACTACGACGCCGTCGCCATCGAGTGCCAGCACACGCCCGACGCCCCCAACCAGCCGCAGTTCCCCACGACGCTCCTCCACCCCGGCGAAGTGTACGAGGAGGCCATCATCTGGGCCTTTACGGCTTAAACGGGAAAACGCCCTACAGATTCATGAGCGCCGTCAGGACCTTCTCCTGGACGGCGTCTTTCATTAATACGGTCTTCTCCCGGTCCAGCAGATAGATGGACGGGATGCCCCGGACATTATACAGAAGGTCCGTACGGATGGCGTAGTTGTGGTCGTAACCATTGATCCAGGCGGCAGGGTACTCGGGGATATGCGCCTTCCAGTCCTCGATTTCCTGGTCGATGTAAATGTCCACGACCTGCAGGCGCCCTTCGTCGATGAGCGAGGCGATTTCGGGCGTGGAAGCCATTGCGTGCATGATTTCCTGGCAGGCGTTGCAGCCGGGATTGCCGAAGATGAGGACCGTATATTCCGACTTTACGCCGTAGAGCGTCCAGACGCGGCCGCGGGTGTCGGTGAAGGAGAAATCCGCCGCCGGTGTCCCCACCCGGTTGAGCCGGCACATCCGGGCGTCCCACTCATAGCCCATCCGGTAGCCGTTGTCGATGAGATCCGACCGCCCGAGTTTTTCCACGAAGGAAAGATACAGATCCTCGTTCCGGACGGGGGAGTTGGGATCGTAGAGATAGCGTTTCGTAAGCCGGCAAAGTTCCTCGAACACATTGGTTTCCGGGTACTTCCGTTCAAAGGCCTCGACCCGGTCATAGAGGCGGGCGACCGCCTTGCCGCCTTCGTCCAGAGGCAGTTGCTCCAACAGCGTGGTGAACATGCCCATCTGCGATTCCACCGCATCGACCGGGACGCCGTTCACCGTCACCGAGTCGCAGGCATAGACGGCCGACGTGTCCGTGAACCGGTCCCAGAAATGGCCGGTGGCCCACATCACGCGGTCCATCGCATCCGTGTACATGGCCGGCACCTCCGCCTGCGGAAAATCCCGCACGGCCGGTGCCGGGGCGGCCGTTTTCCCTCCCCGGGGCCCGCAGGCGCACAGGAGCAGGAGCGTTATGATGCTTCCGTACTTTCGCATACCGCAAAATTAAATAAAAATTATTAGTTTTGTACCATGACGACTTTCCGCAACACCGGCATCCTCATACTCCTTGCCGGCCTCCTTGCCAGCCTCCCCGCCCGGGCCCAGTTCTACCAGAACGGGTCCGACCCGTTCGGCCGCTGGTCCACCCTCCGCACGCCGCACTACCGCCTCGTATATCCCGAAAAGATGGATTCCCTGGCCCGGGCCTATGCCCTGGACCTCGAAAAATGGCAGCCCTCCGTGGGCGTGAGCGCCGGAATGGATCCCGTCAGTCTCCAGTGGGGCCGGCTTCCGGTCGTCCTCCATCCCTTCTATCCCCACTCCAACGGCTCGGTGGCCTGGGCTCCCAAGCGCATGGACCTGTACACCCATCCGGAGCCCTACGGGTCCATGGCCCTGTCCTGGATGACCCAACTCACGGTCCATGAATCCCGCCATGTCGCGCAGATGCAACTCGCCTACCGCCGGCCCTTCCGCTGGGTCAACTACCTGGTGGGCGAAATGTGGCCGGGCGCCGTTTCCGCCCTGTTCACCCCGCAGACCTTCCTGGAAGGGGATGCCGTCGTCGCCGAAACAGCCCTGACGGGCTCCGGACGCGGCCGGGACGGGGATTTCCTGAATTATTACCATGTCGCCTTTGACAACGGCGACTGGCGCAACTGGTACAAGTGGGTGTACGGCTCCTTCAAGAAGGCCGCCCCGGACTACTACACGACCGGCTACATGACCGTCGCGGGCATGCGGTATTTCTACGACCGGCCCTCTTTCACGGCCGATTACTTCAACTGGGTCACGCGCCATCCCTTCCCCGTCGCCCCGCTCCAGCGCTATATCCGGAAACAGTCCGGCCAGTCCTTCAAAAAGACCTTCCGGACCATTCAGGAAGGATTCCACGACATCTGGACCGAAGAGGCCGAGGCCCGCGGGCCCTTCATGCCGATGGAACAAGTCACCCGAAAACCGGCCTTCGCCACGGATTACGCCGGCGGCACCTGGGTGGACGGAAAGTATTACGTCATCAAGGAAGGAAAGACGACGGCGCCGCGAATGATCCGTCTGGACCCGGACGGCACCGAGCACGACATGGGCTCCTTTTCCGGGAGCGCCAGTTCCTTCTATGTGAGCGAAGACCGCATTTACTGGTCCGAGACCCTGCCCGGACGGCGGTGGACCCTGGACGGGGAATCCATCCTCCGCTGGATGGATCTGGACGGAAAACACCGGCACGACCTGACCACAAAGGGGCGGTTGTATAATCCCCAGCCCGGTCCGGACGGCGTGCTCGCCGTGGTGGAATATCCCGTGGAAGGCGGATGCAACCTGCTGATTGTCAGCGAAAAAGATGGCTCCATCCTCCGCAGGACACCGGCGCCGGAAGGGATCCAGCTCACGGAATCGGCCTGGATCGGCAACGACATCCACTGCCTGGGCCTGGACGACCGTGGCTACGGCATCTGGCGGCTCCGGGACGGAAACTGGACCTGCGTGCTGGAACCCAGCGCCCAGATGATGGAAAACCTGGACGGCGGGGACATGCTGGAACTGGTCAGCGACCGCAGCGGCGTCAAGGAACTGTACCGCTATGACCCGGAAACCGGAAGGGCCTGGCAACTCACGAACACCCGCTACGGGGCCCACGACTTTTCCATGTCAGACGATGGGGAACTCTGGTTCCGGTCCATGACTCCGGAAGGGAACTCCATTTTCAAGGCCACGCCTCCGGAGCCGGTGGAGGTGAATATCCGGGATGTACACAAGTACCGGGTGGCGGACAAGTTGTCGGAGCAGGAGAGATTTCTCCACTCGCTCCGCTCGGTCGAAATGACAAAGGACGGCACGACGGCCGAAATGACAGGATACGCTACGACCGGAGAGACGACGGAGGACATTCCCGTCAGCGAGCCGCGGCCGTACCTGAAGCCGCTGCACTGGATGAAGTTCCATTCCTGGGCGCCGCTGTGGTTCAGTTATGACATCATCGAGTCCATGAGCGGCGACCTGAGTTATGACACGGCGTCCCCGGGTCTCATCGGCCTGTTCCAGAACGAACTCGGAACCACCTGGGGTTCCGTCGGTTACTCCGCGCATCCGGACGAGGACCGCGCCGGCGAGTGGCGGCACGGCGGGCACCTGCAGTTCACCCATGCGGGGCTGTATCCCGTCCTGGAAGCCAGTTTCGACTTCTACGACAAGGGTGGCGCCCTCTATTCCTTCCAGGACCGCGCCTATGCGGAACGGACCGGCTATGCAGTGGTCCGCCGGGCCCTTGACCACGTTACCTGGAGGGGTCAATTGTCGGCCTATGTTCCTCTCCGCTTCAACAAGGATGGCCTCCAGCGCGGACTGATTCCGCAGGTGAACTGGAGCATCTCGAACAACCCCTTCGACACCGGCACGACCTACCTGGAGATGCACCAGGACCTGATCCAGGACAAGGCCCATGCGGAATTCCTGGGGTATGAACCGGGGGAGAGCGTCCTGATGCAGAATCTCCGCGGCTCGCTCCGGGGTTACATCGTGCAGCAAACGGCTGACAGCCAGGTATATCCGCGCCTCGGCATCGGCGCCGAACTCGGCGGCAGTTTCCGGCCCGGCCTGACGGGCATCTACTCCCCGGCCTGCTACGGTTACCTGTACGGCTACCTGCCGGGCATCACCCGCACCCAAGGGCTGCGGCTTTCCGCCATCGGAGCGCAGCAACTCCACTCGGGCGCACCCTTCGGGGAATACGGCGTTTCCGTCATTCCGCGCGGCTTTACTGCGGCCGACGGTACGGCCATCGGACGGAATGCCGCCCGGGCGCTCCGTCTCACGGCCGATTATGCCATTCCCCTGTACTTCGGAGACATCTCGTGGTTCTCTCCCGTAGCGTATATCACGCACTTCCTCCTGATCCCGCATGTGGACTGGACCACCTTCGGCGGTGCCCGGAACGGAAAGGGCACGCCCGTGAATTCCTCCCTCCTGAGCGCCGGGGCCGATTTCACCGTGGAACTCGCGAACTTCCTCTGGGTCCCCTTCCCCTGCTCCGTCGGCGTCTCCGCCACCTGGACCGGCGGCCCGTATTACAACACCCTCGCCACCGACGACCGGAGCCCCTGGAGCGTCGAAATGGTCTTCAGTTTCGACATATAGGAAATATTTCCTATATTTGCAGGTTATGAAAAAGGGTCTGCTGCTTCTCGTGCTGGCGGTCTCGTCCTGCCAGGCTGTCCACCGTGTTTCCGACACGGCGGCCGTGCTGTTCGGCGACGAGGTCGTGGCCCGCGTGGGCGACCACAAGCTGTTCCGGTCGGAACTGGCGGGATACATCCCCGCCGGCGCATCGTCCGAGGACAGTCTGGCCCTCGCGCAGCAGTACATCCATTCCTGGGCGGAGGAGCTCCTCTTCCTGGACATGGCGGAGGCGCAACTCTCCAAGGAGGAAAAGAATGTGGACAAGGAGTTGGAGGAATACCGCCGCACGCTCCTGAAGTACCGCTACGAAGAACGCTACATCAACGAGCGGCTGGACACCCTCATTACCGACGCCGAGGTCCGGAACTACTATGAGGCACATGCCGACCGTTTTACCCTGGGCCGTCCCCTCCTGAAGACCCGGTACATGGTCATCCCGGCCGATTCCCGGAATCTCAGGACCATCCGGGAACTCATGGGCTCGGACGATGCCATGGACGCCATCGCGGCCGACAGCCTGGCCTTCACCGCCGCCGTCCGGTATGCGGACAGTTCGGACAGCTGGATGGACGCCCTGCTGCTGGCCCGGGAACTGGGAACGGACGAGGAATCCATGATGAAGGCCCTGAAAAACAAGTTCATCGAGTTCAAGGGGGACGACGGCAACCTCCGGGTGGCCTACGTCGTGGACCTGGTGAAGAAAGGGGAGCCGGCGCCGCTGGAATACTGCGCGGACCGGATCCGGGATATCATCCTGAGCGCGCGAAAGCACGAACTTGTTTCCGGTTTGGAACAGGAGTTGCTCAGTGACGCCCGGAACAAGGAAAAATTTGTGATTTACTGATATGACAAAGCCAAGAGTGATCGTCCTCACGGCGGCCCTGCTCGCATGCACGGCCCTTTCCGCCCAGAAATATGAGGGCGGCCTCATCGACAAGACCGTCGCCGTCGTGGGCAACGAGGTGATTCTGATTTCCGACATCGAGAGCGAAGTGCAGCAGATGCGCATACAAGGCCGGTCCTTCGACCGGGACATGCGCTGCAGCATCCTGGAAAGCATGATGGAGAGCAAGATCTTCCTGATGCAGGCCCGCATCGACTCCCTGACCGTGAACAGCGACATGGTGGAGGGAGAACTGACCAACCGCATCGACAATGCCCGCACCATGCTGGGCGGCGACGAAGAGCTGGAAAAGTACTTCGGCAAGCCCCTGTACCGTCTCCGCCAGGAATGGCGCCAGATGTTCGAGGACATGAGCCTCACCCAGCAGGAGCAGGCCACCATCGCCCAGTCCATCCCGGAAATCACCCCCTATGACGTCCAGCAGTTCCTGGACACGGTCGCCGTGGAAGACCTGCCGGTGGTTCCGATCAAGTACCAGCTGAGCCAGATCTGCATCTATCCCGACCGGGAAGCGGCCAACCTGGCCGTGAAGGAGCGTCTCCTTTCGCTCCGGGAGCGCATCATCAACGGGGAGAAGTTCGCGACCCTCGCCCGCATCTATTCCGAGGACCCGGGCAGCGCCCGCAAGGGCGGTGAGTTGGGCATGGCCTCCAAGTCCATCTTCTGGCCGGCGTTCTCCGACGCCGCCTTGGCCCTGCGCCCCGGCACCATCTCCCAGATCGTGGAGACCCCGGACGGCTTCCATATCATCGAAGTGATCGAGAAGAAGGGCGACATGTTCAACGCCCGCCACATCCTCTTGAAACCGCAATATACGGCGGAGGACCGTGAAAAGGCGTTTTCCCGCCTGGACAGCCTGCGGACCAAGGTCCTGGAAGACGAGATCAAGTTCCCGCTCGCGGCCCGCTTCTTCTCCGAGGATCCGGCCACCCGCACCAACGGCGGCCAGATGGCCGATCCCAACACGGGTTCGTCCTACTTTGAGATCGACCAGCTCAAGCCGGCCGACTATGCCGCCATCAAGGACCTGAAGGAAGGGGAGATTTCGGAGCCGGTGGAATCCACCGACAACGAGGGATACCAGCAGGGCCGCCAGGGCAACACCGTGTACAAGATCATCCGGGTGGACAAGATCGTCCCGGCCCACAGCGCCACTTTCACGAACGACTACACCGAGTTGCAGGACCGTGTCCGTAACCAGCGGCAGATGAAGGCGATCGACGAGTTCCTGGAGAAGAAGATCAAGGACACCTACATCGTCATCGACCCGATGTTCAAGGAGTGCGCCTTCAAGCGTGATATCTGGAAAACCAAACTCTAGTGCGCCGTCTCGTCCCATATCTCCTGTCGGCACTGTCCCTGTGGGCGGTGTCGATGCCGCTTCGGGCCCAGGAGGAGAAGAAGGACTCGCTCGTGACGCTGGTCAGCGCGAAATCGGCCCAACTCATCGAGAAGGACGGGCAGAGTTTCCGTAAGGTCGTGGGCCCGGCCCGCTTCCTGCACAACAATACCTACCTCCTCTGCGACACGGCCCTCTGGAACGTCTCGACGAACATCATCGACGCCGTGGGGCATGTCCAGATCATCCAGGACCGGACCCGGCTTACTTCGGGTTCGCTCCAATACGTGGTGGACGACGACCTGGCGAAGTTCCGCGGCGGCATCGTCCAACTCGAGGACAAGGACAAGAATACCCTCCGCACGCGGTACCTGGACTATAATACCAAGGACTCCGTCGCCATTTTCCAGAACGGGGCGTCCATGCGGGACAAGGACGGGCAGATCATCGAGAGCTTGTACGGCTCCTACGACTCCAAGGCCCGGCTGTTCGTGTTCAACGACCAGGTGAACATGTACATGGACACGACCTTCGTGAAGACCTCCCGCCTGGAATACCGCAGCGACCTGAATACGGCCTATTTCGGCTATGGGACCGACATGTGGCAGGACGACAACATGCTCTCCGCCAATGACGGCTGGTACGACCGGGACAAGGAACTGTTCTTCTTCCGACGGAACGTGCACCTGCTCACGAAGGACCAGGAAACATGGTCCGATACGCTCTACTACCACCGCGCCGTTAATGACGTGGAAATGCTGGGACAGGTGGAACTGATGGACACGACGCGGAATGTCTTCGCCCTTGCCGGCCGGCTGGAATACACCGACACCCTGTCCCGGGTGAAAATGACCCGTACGCCCGCCGTGATGGGGATTTCCGAGGAGAAGGAACGGGTGGACACCGTCTGGTTCGGGGCCGATACGATCGTGTACCGGGGCATCAAGCGCCACAAAGTGGACTCTTTGTGGAAGATCGATGCCGACAAGCGCCTGAAGGATCTCGTGGGCGACCCGGTGACGGAATACCGGCGGAAGGCGGCCGAAGCCGCGGCCAAGGCGGCGGAAGAGGCGGCCAAGAAGGATCCCAACGCCATGGCGGGACGGGATATGGGACCGCAGGGAGCGAAGGGCGGTGCGCCTGCAAAGAAGGACGGCGGACCGGTGGCACCGGACGGCAAGGCGGCGTTGCCGCCGGATGCCGGAGCGGCGCCCGGGAAAGACGGTGCGGCTCCGGGTAAGGACAGCGCGGCTCCGGGTAAGGACGGCGTTCCCGGTACGCCGACGGATTCCACGACGGTGACGGTTCCCGCCCCCGTGGACACGTCACAAATCTCCTTCATCTGGGCGACAAGCCGGGTGAAACTGTTCCGGCAGGATATCCAAATGTCCTGCGACTCATTGGTTTACAACGATTTGGATTCCCTGGTGCGGCTATACCGGGACCCGCTCGTATTCAACGAAGGGAACCGGCAGTACTCCGCGGACAGCATCTATGTCGTCATCAAGGACCGGAAGGCCGACCGCGCGCGGCTCATGTCCAACGCCTTCATCACCACCCAGGAGGACACCCTCTGCTACGACCAGATCAAGGGCGCCGAGATGATGGCCTATTTCGACAGCACCCGGACGCTCCGGCGGTTCGATGCGCTGGGCGGGGCGACGGCCCTGTTCTTCCTCACGGAGAACGACGCCCTGGCCACGGTGAACAAGGTGGAATCCAAGATGCTGTACGCCCTCTTCGACAAGGGGAACCTGGACAAGATCTATTACTTCGAGGACGCGAAGAACGACGCCTATCCGGTGGTGCAACTCCCGAAGGACGAGCGTTATATGAAAGGTTTCCGGTGGGATCCCGAGCGGAAGCCGCGCGGTCCGCAGGACATTACCCCGCTCGTGGCCCGCAAGAGCCAGCGGACGTCCTACCTGGCCCGTCCCCACGCGCAGTTCAAGGAAACGAACGTGTACTTCCCGGGCCACATCAACAAGATCTACAAGGACATCGCCTACCGCGATTCCATGGAGGTCGTGAAAGCCCGGCAGGCCAAGGAGAAACCGGCGGAGACGGCGCCTGTCACGCCCCTGAGTCCCGCAGACGATTCGCTGCGGGTGGCGCTGGATTCCCTGGGAACCCTGCCGGCTGTGGATTCCTTGGGAATGGCGAAAGATTCGCTGGAAACGGCCTTGGTGCCTTCGGGGGCTGATTCCCTGGGCGTTGTCCCGGCACTCGACTCCCTGGGCGTTGCCCCGATGCAGGATTCCCTGTCGGCGGATAAGCCGGTCGCTCCGGAGCAGGAAATGACCGAGGTGGATTTTTCGAACCTGGATCCGCTCTCCCAGAAGGCCGAAATCGAGAAAGCCCGGAAGGCGGAGGAAAGGGCCGCCCGAGATGCCGAAAAGGCCCGCAAGGCCGAAGAGAGACGCCTGAAGGCGGAGGAAAAAGCCCGCATCGCCGCCGAGAAACAGGCCGCCCGCGAAGCGAAATGGGCCGAGGAGAACAGGAAAGACGAGGAGCGGCAGGCCGCCAAGGCCCAGAAGAAACTCGAGAAGGAGCGCAAGCGCAAACTCAAGGCCTTGCAGAAACTGGAAAAGAAGGCCGCCAAGGAGCGCAAGATCTTCGAAAAGTATCTGGAAAAGGAACGCATCCGCGCCGAAAAACAAGCGGCAAAGGAGGCCGAGAAGGCCGCCCGTGCCGCTGAGAAGGAAGCCCGCGCCGCCGAAAAGGCCCGCGAGAAAGGGGAGGTTATTGCAGCCCCAGATAAGCCAGAAAGCGCTCCTCGTCGTAATTGACGATCAACTCGTCAGGGAATTCCGTCTCCGCCAGCAGCGGATAGCAGTACTCATAATTCGCAATGTCCAGGGCAAAATGCGCATCGCTACCCAGGATAACCGGCACGTCATACTGCTTGCATAGCCGGAGGATTTCCAGGTTGTTCTCCCGCGCGTTGGGGAAATGACGCATCGGCCTGAACGTGGAACTGTTGATTTCCAGCAGGGTATGCGTCTCTTTCGCCGCCAGGACGATGGGCTCGAACAGCAGTTCCGCCGTTCCGTCGCCGGGATGGCTGATGATATGGGTCCACGGATTCCGGATGGCCGCGACCATCCCCGCCGTATTCTCCT
>ODAJ012182778.1_pt1 | contig 15853 bp, 6 predicted proteins | sample 1539241 | NCBI WGS metagenome assembly ODAJ01 (sample SAMN02144231, study PRJEB22623) | gut metagenome | biome: sheep rumen | host: Ovis aries | place: New Zealand
TCCGTTGTTCACGCCTTCCTCCAGGAAGCAGAACTCGAACCGATAGACGAAATTCCGGTACTGCTTGTTCGTGTACAGGTTGCCGGTCGCGCCGTAATTGGCGGAAACGAGGATGGCTCCGTTCACGACCGTATAGCCTTCCAGGTCGCCGTGCCATTTGGAAAGGTCGCTGCCGTCGAAGAGCATCTCGAAGCCGCGGGCCTTTTCCTCCGCCGTGAGTTCACTGCGCGGCGAGGGTTTGGCATCCAGGAGCATCTTGTCGATTTCGTCCACGGCATAGCCGTCATCGGCATTGCCGGTGGAAGCGAACAGGGCGCGGGCCTTGCCCAGGGCCGACTGCAGGTCGTCGTAATTGATCTCCTCGGTGCTCTTGGCGGCAATCTTCTTCACGGCATTCGCGGCGGCGTAACGCACGTCGGCATCAGGGTCTTCCAGCGAACGGGCGGCCAGGAGGAAAGCCTTCATGAAAGGCATGTCTCCCAGTTTGTCAAGAGCAAGGGCCCGAAGCGAGGGATCCCGGGCAAGACTAATCGCCTCCGCCAGACCCAGGCGCTTCTTGTCGGCATTCTTCTCATAGGCGGAGAGCATTTCGATATACCGTTTCAGGGAAGGAACACTCCCCTCTTTCGCCGATGCGAGGAGGTCGGGAATGACCGTCGCATTGTCCATGGCGAGGAGGGCATCCTTCGCGGCGGCATCGCCACCGGAAAGACCACGCAGGATCTCCGCCGCCCCGTCCGTGCCGATGCGGCCGAGAACCGGATAGAAGCGGGCCGGAGCCCCGGCCATAAGTCCCTTCACGCAGGAAACCTGCTCGTCGGGCGTAAGCGTATGGATAGCAGCGGAAATGGCATTCTGCAAAGCCGGCACCAAGGCATCGGGAGCCTGCGCCAGGAGTTTGGCAACGCTGCCGGCATCCTCGGGACGCACGACGCCCGAGAGCGCCGTCGCCGCCGAAACCGATCCCTGACCGGCCTTTTCCAGGATGACCGGGTCGGCCGCCTTGATCTCCTTCGCAGCGGCAAGGGCCATCAGGTTATCCAGTTGCGATTCGTTCTGCGGGGACTTCATGGCAGCCAGGACGGCGCCGGAGAGATCTCCCCGGAAGGATTTGAGGGCACTGAGCGCCTGGGGTGCCCGGGAGGAACCGAGCAGGCCGACCAGGGCGTCGCAGGCCGCTTGTCCGCCGATCTGTCCGGCGGCACGGACGGCCGTCTCTCCCAGTTCACCCGGAGCATTCAGCTGCGACAGGACCAGGTTCAGGCCCTTCTGGCGGGCGCCCAGCCAGTTCACGACATCCGTCTTCGCTCCTTCACCCAGTTTCGCGAACCGGTTCGTGAGCACCGGTTCCACGGCGGCCACGCCATAAGCGGCGGTGGCAGCGGAAATGGCGGCGTTCCGCAGCGGCCGGTCCTCGGAGCCCAGCAGGTTCCGGAGTACCTTGAGGCCCTCCTTGGCCGGAGCCTTGTCCATGATCAGTTCGGCTGCGGCGCACTGCAGGCCGGAATCGCCGTCCTTGAGGACCGCCTTAGCGGCCTGGACAGCCTTCTTCGCCGGAATATTCCCCAGGGCCACCATATAATCGGCCGGGGCATTCGCCTTCAGCCACGGGAGGGAAGAAGCACCGCCCACACGGCCCAGGGCCTGGGCAACGGCGTTTTTCTCCGCCGGATCGGTCACGGCGGCAGCCCATCGCAAGAGTTCGGGTTCGGCTTCTCGCCAACCCTGGGCGGCGATGACATCGGCCAGGGCGGCCTTCGGGGCAGCCTCGTTGCGGACAAGTTCCAGGATGGTATCCTTCCCGCCCAGGTCCGCAATCGTCGCTACCGCGGCGGGACCGGCGAGCGGATCGTTCACATACTGCCGGAACAGGTCGATGTCCTTGGCTCCGGCAAACAACCGCAACTGGGCGAGGAGGAACTGACGGTTCACCGGATCGGTCTGGGCGGCAATCCCTTTCGCGAATCCTTCCCGGACCGCATCCCGGTATTTCACACTGCCGGAGATATAGGTTGCCAGAGACGACAGGGCATATTCCACGAGGGCGTTCGTGCCCTGTTCGCCAAGCCTCGCCGCGAGCAGTTCCACCGTGGCAGGGGCGGAAGCGGCCAGATCCTGCACATTTTGCGCCAGCGTGGCGGCATCGTTGCAGGGCATCACGGCCAGGACATCGCTGACGACGGTTTCAGGTGCCCGGCCGCGGGCATCCTGACCGAAAGACAAGGTGGCGCTGACCAGCGCCAGGACTATCAGGGAAACAATCTTTTTCATAGGGCTAGATCATGGATGCCCAGGGCGCACGCATGGGCTGGTTCACAAGAAGGTTGGCGGCTTCGTCGCCGATGAAACGCTGGGTCGTCGGATCGAAATGCAGGGTGCGGCCGAGCCGGAGGGCGCAGGCGCCCATGTTCACGACCGTGGCGCTGTGATGGCCGATGATCTCGTCCAGCGCGAAATGCTGCCGGTTCTTCACGCACTCCAGGAAATCCGTATGCCGGGGTGCCGGATCGGGCAGGGCGTTGATGATATCCCACACATTCGGGATCGTGCACTCGAAACCTTTGTACACCTTTCCCTTCGGGCCTTCGATATAGGGTACTTTCCCCTGACTTTCAAAGCCTTCGCCTTCGAGAATGATCTGGCAGCCGTCTTCGTACGTGTAAGTGATGCTCCGCCAAATGCCCACGGCATCGGGATGCTGCTGGGGAGCGTCCACCTCCACCTTCACCGGGAAAGTATCGTCCTTGCCGAGAATGTATTGGACCGGGTCGATGTAGTGCTGGCCCATGTCGCCGAGTCCGCCGGATTCGTAGTCCCAGTAACCCCGGAAGGTCTGGTGCACCCGGTGCGGGTGATAGGGCTTGTAAGGGGCGGGACCCAGCCACATGTCATAGTCCAGTTCCGCCGGAACGGGCTCCGGGACCAGGTTCTCCCGGCCCGTCCAGTAGAATTTCCAGGTGAAGCCGGTAGCGCCGGAAATGCGGACCTTCAGGGGCCAGCCGAGGATGCCGCTGTCCACGAGTTTCTTCAGGGGCTCGACCGTGGTGCCCAGTCCGTAGAAGGTGTCCTTGAAGCGGAACCAGGTGTCCAGCCGGAAAATCCGGCCGTAGCGGGCGACCGCCTCCACCACCTTCTGTCCTTCGCCGATGGTGCGGGTCATGGGTTTCTCGCAGAAAATGTCCTTGCCGGCACGCGCCGCCTCCACCGCCTGGATGCCGTGCCAATGGGACGGGGTGGCGATATGGACAATGTCCACGTTGGGATCATGGACGAGGTCGCGCCAGTCGGAATAGGCGGCGAGCTTCGTCCCGAACCGGCTTTGGCCGGCCTCGAGGGCATGGTTCAAATGATTCTTGTCCACGTCGCAGACCGCGACGAGACGGCACTTTTCATCGCTGGCGAAATGCAGCGAGGACATGCCGATGCCTCCTACGCCGATGATGCCGCGCGTGAGCTGGTCGCTCGGGGCAACATACTTCTTGTTGCCGCCCATCGCGCCGAAAACGTTCCGGGGCAGGATGGTCGCGGCTACGATGCCGGCTCCCGCCTTCTTGAGAAATGATCGTCTGGATTCAGCCATGGTTATCAATGAGTTATGGTTATTATTCAGATGCAGGATCTATTGTATCAAAATTACGGATTATCCTTCTTCCCGATACTTGTCGATATGCCAATAAAACTTTGATTTCTGATATTGGCTCCCGAGCCCTTACCGGACGACAACCGTTTCCGACCGTTCGATGTGCCGGGAATCGTGCCCGATCTCGATGACATACCGGCCCGGATCCACCCGCCAGCCCGGAAGGGTGACATCGTAATAGGAGAACGCGTCCGGTTCCAGCCAGTTGAGCACAAAACGTATCCTTCTCATATTCATTTAATTGGAAGATCCTTGGCCATGGGCTTTCAAATACACGGACAGCGTGCCCAGGAAACGGCTCTCCGGCTCGATCCAGATTTCGTGGGAGGTGGCATGGGCCGATCCGTCCCAGAAAGGCTGGTCGCCATGCAGACAGTCGATTCCGACCGGGATGGCGCCTGAAAGATGGCGGGTCGTATAGACAAAGAGCGGGGCATAGTTGTATCCCACCCCGTACATGAGGCTGGAGGAGAAGGGATTGCGGCCCATCGTCCACTCCAGCTGGGCCTGCACCAGGTCCATGCCCTCCCGGTCCTCCAGGAGGTCGGCCGCCAGGGCCAGCGCCCATGCCTGGGACAGCTGGGGATGGGTGGCGCCATGCATGAAATGGTCCTCCCAGACAGGGAAGGTGCGCAGCTCGTAATGCTCGCTCACTGGCGTTCCGGGCTGCTTCCCGGCCTGCTCGCGGGTATAGACGCCGACTGGCACCAGGCCGTAAGGGGCCGTGAATGCGCTTCCAGGCTTCAGATAGCTGTCCAGATACAGCCGGGCCGCTTCTTTCCAGGGAGCCGACCGGTCCGGAAAGACTTCCGACAGGACCGAAAAGGCCAGCATGGGGGCCTCGAAGAAGGCGGCATGGGAATAATGGAGCAGCTGCTCCCGCCGGCTCGATTCGTAGAAATAGCCCTTGATGGCCATCCCGTCCACGGAATCCTGCTCCTGGCAGCGGAGGAGGAGGTCTCCGAAATGCAGGGCCGACTCCCGGTACAGGTCGTCGCCGAAGTGCCTGTACATCGCGGCCGATGCCACCGCCCCCCAGGCCGCCTCCCGGCAGAGCGCCTGTTCCCAGTCGGAGGATGCCGTCACGGCCTCCCAGTCGGCCTTCGCCGCCTCGGATAGCGTCTCTTTCTCCGCCTCGGAAAGCGGCAGCGTCTCCAGCGCTTTCACAAAGACGGCGACGCCCTGGAAGACCTCCCAGGGAACGAAAGCGGCGGGATAGGCCACATCGTCCAGCGTACCCGGCTCATTGTCCGAATAATAGCGGAGGAAGGTCCATACATGGTGGCGTCCTTCCGGGAAACGGACTTTCAGGAGCCAGTCCAGGCCCCATCGGGCTTCCTCTTCCATCCGCTCGCGCAGCGGCGGCGGCGCCACATCCAGGGTGCCCAGGAGGGCATAGCAGCCATAGGCCGTACGCCAGAAGCCTTGGGAAAGGTCTCCGGCGTCATGCCAGCCGCCGTTCACAAACCGGGACTGGCCTTTCCAGAAGGCCCGCACGTCGGCATGACACACGTCGTGGATGCCTTCCACGGGATAGCCGCACCGCTGGCAGTAATAGAAATTCAGGACATTCCAGAGCGGTTCCTCCCAGACATCCTCCCCGATCGGGAAGGGGTCGGACAGGGCATCGCCGTACCGGATGCGGTAGGTGCCGGGCTTCCGGAAATCGCTGAAATCCAGCTCCATGAAAGACGCCTCCTTCCGGGAAACCGGTTTTGCCGTTCCCCGATGGACCACTCTTCCCCGTTCATCCAGCAAGGCGAACCGACGGTCTTTCCCGGGACCGGCCAGGGCCACTTTCCTCACTTCCGGGAGATAGCCCGAATGGGCATAGGCGAACTGTCCGGCGGGCAGGTCCCAGCCTTCATAATGGTCCGGCGCCACCTGCTGCAGTTCCAGACGGTCCAGGTCGATGGTGACGAATTCCTCGCCCATGACCGGATCGAAACCGGTACAGGTCTGGCTGAATTCCAGCCGGAGGACTCTGTCGCGCGGAAGGGCGTCGATTTCCCATAGCACCTGCACCCATTTTCCCTGGGGAATGTCCACGTTGGTCTCGCGGCCGGGCGTCAGGATCCCGTCGGGGGCATCCGTCACCAGGTCCAGGGCGAAACTGACGTTGGGATTCCGGGAGGGATGGATGTAGGTCCACAGGGAAATCCGGTTGTAGGCGCTCCAGTCCTGCGGCCGGTCGAACGCCAGCGCGACGCTGGTACTGCCCCCCTGCTCCCCTTGGAAAGTGCCCCAGGGGGTACGGCTCGCCGCCAGGCGCTCCCGGTCCACCAGGGACATCCGCTGGCGGAGGGCCTGGACGCCGTCCTTGCAGTTCTCCCGCGTATAGGAGAGCTCCGGTTTCCCTTCGCGGACCGTCCAGCGGCCTTCCTGTTCCATATCGTCCAGAAGGACCGACGCCAGCACTTCCTTCCGGGCCCAGCGGGACAGCATGGACCGGGAATCATCGACAGCCAGGGGGAAGGAGCGGCTTTCCGTCTCCTGCGTCCGGATGACCAGCACCCAGTCCTCCCCGTCCGGTTTGGGCGGCAGCGCCCAATAGCCGTCCGCCTCCCGGACGGGCGGGACCGCCTCCTGGGAAGCGCCGGTGCGGGGATCGTACCACCGGACGTCCATTCCCGCTCCGGGAACCAAGGTGGAGACGCGTCCGGTCTGCGTGCCTTTCCCATAGAAGTAGAGCAGATGCATCCGGGACGTACGGGCATACACGGCGGCGCCGGATGCATCCCGGAAAACGGGGTCGCCGGAAATGACGGGCGTCAGGTTCCACCAGTCGAAGGATTCCAGCAAGCTTCTCAAATGCCTCATCTGCAAGGCGCTGGGATATTCCAGCGCTTCCTGCCAGGGCGTGGCCTTCAATTCCGGGGTGATGTATTCCACCCCGTCGAAGGAAGTGATCTGGGCCTCGAAGCCCGAATGGTACAGCCAGATGTCGGCCGCCCCGTAGCCATAGCCGCAGAAACCGGACAGGAAGGAAATCCAGCCCTGGGCCCGGGAGCCGAAGTTCATGGTCCACAGGCCGCAGTACCGTCCTTCGTAGTTCACGGCAGGGCGGTCGGACAGCCAATAGTCCCGGACCGCCTCCGGGCCGGGCGTCTCGTGCAGCGGCGGGGACCACTGGGCCGCCCACCAGTTGTGCCCGGTCCGCTCGGAAACCGGCTCGGGCAGGAAGGCCGATACCCCGTTCCCGTTGGCATGGGTCTCCTCCGGCTCTGTCCCGGCGCCGGTGACGCAGGTGTTCACGGCGTTTTCCTGATGGGCGGAAAGCGGATGGGAATAGGGGTCGGCGGCATGGATGTATTCCGCGATCTTCACCCAGGGATTGTTCCGGTAATCGTAGAAGCGAGGACCGCGCTCGGCATAGAAGTCATTGTCGATCTCCTGTGCCAGGGTCCACAGTACCGGATAGGCACCGAAACGGGCCACCCAGTAACGGGAAAGGGCTTTCAGGGCCTCGTCGTCGAAGGCCAGTCCCTCGGACAGGTCCGAAGGGAAGAAGAACTCCGCATTCGCATGGAGCAGGCCGGCATCGGCGATGAACCGGTAGTATTCGTCGGCCTCCCGGAAGCCCTCGATGTCTTCCGCATCCACCCGGCCGTCCTGCAGATGGAAGGGGGCGCTGATGGGTTCGCTCTGGATGACGGTGAAGCCCTGTTCCACCCGCCGCCGCACAATGTGCTTGAAATGGTCGTCGGACAGGTCCTCCGTGTACATGCCCCAATGCGTGTCGCCCAGATAGAAAAACGGCGTTCCATCGGCATACATCAGGTATTTCGTCCCTTTTTCGGCCTTGATGAAACCATGCCGGTAGATGTCCAGCGGACCGTCGTACTTCCGACAGCGGAGCGACCCATCGTGCCCGTCCAGGGCAGGGTCGTCCGGGCAGGTGCTCTTCCAGGTCCAGCGGCCGGGCTCCGTCGGGGCGAAACGGACCACGAACCGGTCGCCGCCGTCCCAGAAAGCGGGGACGGAAAGCGTCTGTCCGGTCTTCGCGTGCGAGAACAGGACGTCCATCCGGACCCGGTCCCCGCCCCCGGCGTCGTAACTGCGGGAAGCCGTGAAGTCCAGTTCGCTCACCCGCCAGGTTTCGGCCCGTTTCCCACAGGAAAGGACCGTCAGCGCAGTGGCAAGTATCACCAGCGCCCTACTCATACCGTACCTGATAGACGATGAAATGACAGCCGGAACGCCGGCTGCGGAAACGGAACGGCGAGAGACGGGTGACGCTGCGCCCTGCCGGGACTTCCACCTGCCGGAAGACCTTCCGCTCCAGGACTTTCCCCTTTTCATCCTGCAACTGCACCTCCAGCCGCACCGTGCAGGCGCCGTCCAGGTTGAAGATGACGGGGGTGATGCTGTCCCCGGGGCCATAGACCGTATCTACGTCGTCACTGGCCGCCCACAGGCGCTGGAAGGCCATCCGGTTGGCATGGAAGGCCAGTTTGGGCACACAGAAGGCATCCACCAGCGGTTTCTGGTAAGTGAACATGTTGGGGCCGGATTCCAGCGAGCACCAGGAGAAACCGCTGGTTCCCATCAGGAGCTGCATCTTCATGCTTTCCCAGGCCCCGAAGGCCTGATAGGCCTGGCTCTCCCGCCACTGGTCGAAGGTGAGCCGCGTGCCGATGTTCCCGTCCTCGTAGTTCTTCTCGTAAGAATCCAGCCGGTACCAGGGCTCCTTCTCGGCCAGGGACCAGTTGGGCATGCCGATGGACTCCTCGTGCTCGAAGTTGAAATAGCAGAGGTCCCGCGCTTCCAGGGTCCACTTGGCCCAGGGGCTGGGCATGTTCCGGATTTCGCTCCAGGGATTGTCGTAGCCCGAATAGGAATCCTGGATGCCGCGCGTCATCATGGGGTGCATGAGCCAGGGTTCGGGCTCCAGCGGATTTCCTTCCAGGTCCACGGTTCCCTCATAATTGCCATAATGTGTGGCATTCCAGGCGGTCGTGGGAGAGATCAGGCGGCTGCTGTCCGTCTTCGCGATGGCCGGGATGATCGCCGCCATGTAATCCTGCGTTTCCCGCGCACCATGGCGGAGGAACCAGTTGGGATGGTTGCCGGCCTCCCACATCACGATGGACGGATGGTTGTACACTTCCCGCATATACACGGGATAATGGGCGATGTCCACGTTCCAGCCCTCCCCTTCCCGGGTCCAGGCCGGCGTCTGCCAGATCAGGTACAGGCCCATCTGGTCCGCCCAGCGCGCGATGCGGGGGTCGTTGGTCCCCTCCGGCGCCAGGGTCCGGGCATGGACATGGATGCGGAGCAGGTTCCCCAGGTGCTTGGCCATCAGGAGTTCCCGCATCAGCTGTGCGGGTTCCGGACAGTAAACCGTCCGCGCGACCGTCTCCAGCGGCAGGCGGTAACCGAAGATCTGGCCGCCGCCCAGGACCTCGGGCCGATGGTTGATGTACAGGACCCCCTCCTTCTGCGCGATCAGGCGGATGCCCGTGGTCAGCACGCAATCGTCAATGGGTTTGCCGTCCGCATCCTTCAGGACCACATCCACCTTGTACAGCTGCGGCCGGTCCGGGCTCCAGCAGGCGGGATCCGGGATCCGGATGTCCTGCTCGATGACATTGTCCACCCGGGGGCGGAGCTCCACGGGGAATTCCTCCTCCACCACGGCGGGACCTTCCGCCGGGAACCAGGGACTGTAGCGGATGCACAGGCGGCCCGAAAAGAAGTCATAGCCTTCCCGCCTGATGGTAATCTTATGATGCTGAACGGCTTCCGTATCGTTTAGGGACGAAGTGCACGCAAAGACGTCCGCAATCCGGTTGGGCGTATCCGTGAGGATCAGGGAGGCCTCTCCCAGGTACCAGCCGAAGTGGTGGTCCGTGGGAGCGTGGAAGACGGTCTGGTCCGTAAAGAACGGCTTGACCTTCACGGCGATCAGGTTTTCCTCTCCGGGACGCAGATACTCCGCCACATCCAGCAGATGGGGCGTACGTCCTTTCAGGACGGCCACCGGGGATCCGTTGACCCAGACTTCGCCGGCGGGATCCAGGGCGTCCAGGTGCAGGAAAGCCTGCGAGAAAGCCTCCACCCGGACCCGGGTCCGGAGGTAATAGTCCTCCCCTGCCTGGGAAGCCCCGCCATGGGCCGACGGCAACGTGACCGGATCCCAGGCGGAATCGTCATACCGGCTTTCCTGCCAGCCTTCCAGGGACGGGACGCTTTCGAAATCTTCGTCGAAAACCAGTTCACTCCGATACTGGGAAGCCGAGTCCTCCCGGACGAAACGATAGAGGGAGACGGCGTCCAACGACGCGTCTCCGGAGAGAGAAAGACCGCTCACAGCGCCTTGGAGAGGCATTTCCCGCAAGGTCTTTCCACCTGCGGAGAGAAAGAGCACGCCCCCCGGAACGTCTCCGTAGAGTTCGAATTCCCCGACGTCCGGCACGGCGACTTCGGTCGTGCGGCCGTCCGGATGGGCCAGGCGGACCACCAGGTCCCGGGACGCTCCGGCGAGAGAGGCCTTCATCCGGAAACGCCACCGCAGCGTGTCGATGGGAGGGGCCGCCCGGTTTCCGTCCAGGACCAGCGTACCGGCCTCGATCCGGGCTCCGTCCGCCGTCCAGGCCGCCCAGCGGCGGGCCACCTCGGCCTCCTTGCCTTTTTTATAGCCCATGGAACACCACTCCTCCAGCGGAACGGTCCGCCGGACGGAGGTCAGCGGCTGGGGCTTGATGCGGGAAAGGGCGGCCAGGACATCGGCATCCCCAAAAAGCGGCGTATCCAGCCCGGGATCGCCCCAGAAGCGGGATGCGTAACGGGCATACTTTCCCAGCATCTCCACCCGCTGCGGCGTCGTGAACCACTCGGTTTCTCCATGGAAATCCGTCACGCCGTCCGCTGCGGCGTCCGGGGTGAAATAGCGCATCTCGAAGGTCGTGGCCGTCTGCGCGGAAGCGGCGACGGAGAGGCCCAGAAAGGCCGTGAACAACAGAAGTCCCTTTTTCATGGCATCAGCGTTTCCAGGCAAAACGATAATTGAAGCGGCGGTTGGGAGCGGCGTCCCCCTGGAGGAACATGGGATCCTCCAGCGGACCGCAGTGGTCGGCCCACTTGAAGTCGAAACCGGCTCCCGCCTTCATTCCCAACGCCTCCGCAGGTACGGTAAGTTCCAGCCGGTTCCCGGAAACGGCATAGCGGACATCGACGACGGGCACCCATTCCTCCCCGGAACGGGCCATGAGCTTGCCGGGCTCCCGGTTCACCACGAAATCGTATCCGTGCCAGCCCGTGGAAGCATCCTGGTCGGCATCCACAAGGAGCAGCATCCAATCCGTTCCCTCGGGCGCGGTGATATCGGCGGCCGTCGTCACGCAGAAGTTCAGGTTGCCCTTGCGATCGACGGCAACCTTGGCCTCCACGATGTCGTTGCGGCCGGAAGTGTCCGTATAATGCAGGCCGGCATAGCCGTCGGCATCCCGCCAGGCGGTGTCACCCCGCGTATCCCGGTAGCTCACCCTCACGCGGTCCCAGTCCCCGAATGCGCCGTCGATCCGGATTCTCCGGTATCCCGTGTTCACCGGGATGGGACGGACGCCCTTGTAACGGCGGATGTTCTGGGCCATCTGCATGTAGTAATTGTCCGTATAGCCGCCCTTCATGGGCTGGATGGTCCGGTTGAACTCGGCATTGTACTGGTCCACGAAGGCGAACGGGCTGTTCTCCCGGCCCAGGAACCAGGTGTCCCCGAAATTGTACTTCCCGGCCGTCCATTCGTTCCAGTCGTTGATGTAGATGAAAGGAGGGTCCACGGCCAGGGCATCCTCCCAGCGTTCCTGGAAATACAGGCCGCGGCCCGGAAGGTCGCCGTCCGGAAGGTCCCGTTCATTCAGCGCCGGTTCTCCGGCCGCCCGGGTCCAGGACTTGCCGACGCCCATCGGACGGCCGGCCATCCCCAGCGAATGCTGGGCGGGGGTGACGGCGCATTCCTCCACCTTCCCCAAGTGCTTGGAAGCCAGCTCTTCGGGCTTCAACTGCTTGACCCGCTCGTCATCCATGCTGTAGCCGAAACTCCAGTTGTCCTCCGTGCCGACATACCGGGTCTTATCATGCTCGTGTTCGGGTCCCCAGGCATAGTAGCCCCACCACATGTTCCGGAGCGTGAAAAAATCGAAGATCTCCGCCGGATAGTCGGACTGCTTGGCCTCATAGTTCCCGTTGGCATCCACGGAAGGGTCGGCATTGTACAGGAGAAGGGGCTTGCCATCCCAATGGAACCAGAGGTCCTTATACTTTTCTGTCTTGTAATAACGCTCATACAGTTGCGTCACCACCTTCACCGGATTGCCGTTATAGGACCAGAAGGTGAACTGCGGCGTGCGGTTGCCTTCCTTCCGCATGGTTTCCATCGTCTGGAAGAGCAGTTCCCACTCGTCCCAGTAGCAAACCCCGTTGGTGACATCCAGGATGAGGACGTCGATGCCGGCATCCTGCAGCATGGACAGGTCCCGGCGCATCAGCCAGGTGTCCTGGCTCAGGAAATAGCCGGCCTCCGGTTCGCCCCAGTGATAGCTGCCGTATTTCCAGAGCGGGTGACGGGCATCCAGCCGGGCCGAGGGATCCTCCGCCAGGATTTTGGTCACGTCCGTATAGGGGCCGGGCAGGTTGTGGTTCCCGGCGCCGTGCCAAGTGATGTAGAAAATACCGGTGAAATGCCGTCCGTCCTTGACAGGGCCCACGGCTTCCTGGGACGGCATCTGCCGTCCCAGGGCATCCGTCGCCACCCAGGTGTCACTCATCAGGTCGGAGGGGTCGGATACCGGTCCCCGGCTGCACGAAAGCATCAGGAACAGAACGGAAATAAAGGGAATAACTAATCGGATCATTCTCATAGTCAAATGTTTATTCATAGGTCATCAGCTGTACCGGGCCCACCAGACCGGCCGGCATCATTTCTCTTCGACGTACACGAAATCCCGGAACCAGGCCGTGCCGCCCTTTCTTTCCGTATTGTAACTGAACAGTGCCGGGCGGGCACCGTTCCAATAACCGTTGCGGGCGGCGAAGGCCTCCCCGAAGCGATCGAAGCGCTTTCCGTCCAGGCTGTACAGGAAGGAGAAGCCCCCTTCCCGGACTTCCGCGTCAAAGGAAAGGCGCAGCCAGACCTCCTCCGCTTTCAGGGACAGGGAATCCAGCACCGCTCCGTCCTTTTCCAGGAAGAGTTCCCGCTGGCCGGACACCTGCCGGATGCCCACGCAGTAGTTGCAGGCGCCCATACAGGCCAGACCGGCTTTCTGCCCGTCGGCCAAGTCGGACAGATCCATTCCGACCGTATAAGTGCCCCTGTAACCCATCAGCTTCTGGGTAAGGGTGTTCCGGGCCTTCCAGAAAGAATCGGCCTGCAGTCCGTCAAGGGCCAGGAAGCCCTCCCGGCGGGAAAGGGACCAGCCGTCGTCCTGCGGATTGTGGTTGAACTGCCACTGGAGTCCGGGTTTCTCTCCCCGGAAATCGTCCGACGAAGCGGGAAGCACACGCTTGCCGGTCCGGGCCGTGACGGGTTTTTCCCAGCACGCGACCGGTTCCCCGATCCCGTTCCCGTCGAAATCCTCGCCCATCACCGGCCAGCCTTCTTCCCAGTGCATGGGCTGGAGGTGGACGACGCGGCCCAGCGGATTCCGCTCCTGGAAATGGAGGAACCACCACGCTCCTTCCGGGGTATCCACGATGGCGCCCTGGTGGGGGCCGTTGATCGGCGTGGAGCCTCTCTCCAGCACCACTTTCCGCTCATAGGGGCCGTAGATGTTCCGGGAACGGAGGACGGTCTGCCAGCCTCCTCCCACCCCTCCTTCCGGGATGCTCATGTAATACAGGCCGTTCCACTTGTGGATCTTGGTTCCTTCCGCGACAGGTCCCCGATAGACCGTCACGCCCTCGTCCAGCAGTTCACGGCCGTCCGGCGACATCCGATGGATGATGATGGGGCCGGCCCCCCAGACGCTGTGCCCCAGATAGGCCTGGCCGTCCTCGTCCCAGAACGGGCAGGGATCCTCCCAGTGCCAGGCAGCCTTCACGCAGTGCAGCGGGGCCCAGGGACCGGCCGGATCGGAGGCGGTGCTCATGAACAGGCCCTCGTCGGGGGTGCAGAAGTAGACATAGAAGAGGCCGTCGTGCCAGCGGATGCTGGGGGCCCAGGAGCCGCCGGCATAATGCTCGTTCGCGTCCCAGCCCGGCAGGTCCAGCCGGGAATAGATCTGGGAAACGATCCTCCAGTTCACCAGGTCGTCCGATTCCAGCACCTGCATGCCCATGAAATGGAAATCCGAGGCGACCATGTAATAGCGGTCTCCGACGCGGATGGCATCGGGGTCGGAATAGTCGGCCAGGAGGATGGGATTCCGGTAATAGCCGTCCTCCGTGTCGCCCCAGGCGGCTTTGGGTCCGGCATTTCCGGGAAGCCGTTCCAACTTGAGGACCAGGCCCGGATCGGACACATCGCCTTCCGACGCGGCCGAAAGGCCCACTTCGGCAATCACGGAGCCGGGAACCGTCAGCTTGTTTCCCTCCACCTTCACCCGGCCGGTGATGTCCACCGCTTCATGGGCCGCCAGGTCCTGCGCCAGCACCCGCACTTTCCCCAATGCATAGGGATAGCGGAGGGTCAGGCTCCCATATCGGCCGAAAACGCCCACGGGAGACGCCAGGTCAGGGACTTCGATCTCCACCGGCACCTCCTGCAGGACATATTCGCGGCCCAGCGAACGGCCCACCGTAGCGACGGCCACCGCTCCGCCGGGATAGCGGCTGGCCAGGACGAAAGGACGCGCCGGGTCCTCGGACCCCACCTTCGGAAGCGGCATGTTCCGGCTCACCCGTGCCGGTGCGGACACCCATACCGTATCGCCGTCCTCATGCCAGATCCAACTCTCGTCCGTCCGGTATTTCCAGCCGTCCTCCAGGATCAGGGTGTCCACCGAGAAGGAGGCGCCGTCGGAGCCGAAGGGCTGGGCAATCCGATGCCAGCGCACGCCGCGGACCACCTCGTCCAGGCGGCATTTGAGGTTGCGGCCGCTTTCCGGGAAGCCGATGTCGGCCCGGCCGGAAGGAAGGGCGCCCGTGAAGGGATGCCGCATGATGCCGATGGCGCAGCCCAGCCCCGCGGCGATATAAGGTTCGTCCTCACAGTTGATGATCCCCAGGGCCGGCGCTTCCGGTGCGTAAGCGAGATACTGGGCCACCCGGTCTATCGTAACCGTCTGTGCCGTAATGTTTTCCACATCATACGTGCGATAGGTGTCGCTGAAGGCGATAAACGCCGGATTCATGGCGTGTTCGATGGTGAGGTCCGGTGCATATTCACGTCCCCACTGCGAGAGCTGCTTCCGCCAGGCGCCGTTTCCCTGCTCCTCGCCCCAGTCCACCTTCCAGTAGCGGATGCCTCCTTCCTGCGCTTCCCGCAAACGTTCCGGCCAGTAAACGCTGTCCGGGACATCCCGGGAAGTGCGGGCTTTCTCCGCACAGATCCAGCCGCCGACGCCCTTCCATCCCATGCCGGTGAGGCGGTCGGAGAGGGCTTTCAGGCGTTGTGCCGGTGCTCCTTTGAAGGAAGGGAAACGGGTGGTGTCCAGCTGCACGGTCCCATAGTAGGGATTGCCTTCCCGCTCGTTCCGGTCCCTGGGAATGTCCCAGGAATCGTCCAGCACCAGGAACAGGTCTTCCCGGATGGCCGGATACAGGGAGGCCCATCCCTGATAGGGGCCGTCGCCGAAGAAGTTCTCCTCCACCATCTCGGCCCGGTTCTTCACGGAACCGGCCTGGTTGGAACGGTAGCACTGGAGGTTCCAGGTACAAAGGTAATCGGGGGCCTCGGAGGGCGTTTCCGGGACCAGGTTGGATTTCTGTGTCGTCGGGGTGCAGGCGGCCAGAACGGCCAGGCCGACAAGCAAGGATGAAAACCTGTTCATAGGATGCTCCTTTTATAACGTCTGTCCGAAATAAACCCTGTCCATCCTGCTGCCTCCGTCATTGTTCCACGAAAACATGCTTCACGGCATCCAGGTATCCGTAGCCGTACACGTCGTCCGGCTGCAGGTAGCTGGTTTCCGTCCATTCGTTCCAAGAGTTGATGGTAATGAGTTTGTGCATCTTGGGACGGGCGTCCAGCCAGGCCTTGGCCCGGCGGAGGGCCGCCTCGAACCGCTCCGGCGTATTCTCCTTCACCACGGCGCTCTCCCCGAAACGGGG
>ODAJ014784897.1_pt1 | contig 15848 bp, 13 predicted proteins | sample 1539241 | NCBI WGS metagenome assembly ODAJ01 (sample SAMN02144231, study PRJEB22623) | gut metagenome | biome: sheep rumen | host: Ovis aries | place: New Zealand
AACGAGGAGGCCATGGAGTGGAAGATCCGTTTTCTGAGCCACTATTTCCGGGTGGTGAAAGGCGGTGAGAAGCCCGAAGAAGGCTTGAAGGCCTACGCCTATTTCTACCAATATACCTATGTATCCATCTACCGCCAGCTCCAAGCCGCCGCGGCTGAAGCCCAACGGCAGCCGGAGATCTCCGAGGAGTACCTGCGTCATCTGGCGGAAGAGGTTTCCGTAGAGCCGGTGGTCAACAGACGAAGTACACTAAAATTCAGATATAATGCGAATGAAAAGCTTGTTAATCATCCTTTCCGTCCTCGCTGGAGTGGCGGGAATAGTGCTTGCCGTTCTGGCACACCCGGCATTCGGGACTTTCCGGCATGTGGACAAAGAGCGTTTGAAACAATCACCCAACTACCGCGAGGGGATGTTTCAGAACCAGGAACCGACACCGCAGTTCACGGGTCAGAAGGGCGATAAAGGTTCGTTGAAAACGATCTGGCGTTTCCTGACCGCCACAGACACGCTGCGTACTCCGCAGGAAGCTCTCAAAGCCTGCAAGACCGACCTCCAATCGCTTCCGGCGGAGAAAGACTGGGTGGTATGGTTCGGGCACTCGTCGTACCTGTTCACCTTGGGCGGCAAGCGTTTTATAGTGGACCCGGTACTCCAACCTGAGTTCCCGGCATCGCTCATGCTCAAGCCTTTCCCCGGCACGGATATCTACCGTCCGGAGGATATGCCGGATATAGATGTTCTCGTCATCACCCACGAGCACTGGGACCACATGGATTACGCCACGCTCCGCGACTTGCGTACGCGTGTTAAGAAGGTTATCTGTCCGCTCGGTATCGCCGACTATCTGCGCTACTGGAAGTACACGGACTCGCAGATCATCGAAACGGACTGGTACGAGGATGTGCAGATCTTCGAGTCCTCCCATTCGCCGATTCGGATTACCTGTCTGCCGACCCGCCATTTCAGCAACCGGCTGTTGGGCAGAGGCAACCAGACGCTCTGGGCATCGTTTATGGCAGAAGCCGGCGGACGCAAAGTCTATATAGGCGGCGACGGCGGATACGACAAGCGGTTCAAAGAGATCCGCGAACGGTTCGGCGCAGTGGATCTGGCCTTTCTGGAAAACGGTCAGTACAACGACAACTGGCGGTATATCCACACCACGCCGGAAGGACTGGAACAGGCAATAACCGACCTGCAAGCGCGTCAGGTGTTCACCGTTCACCACGACAAATACGCCTTGGCGATGCACCCGTGGAACGAGCCGGACAGCATTGCCCGATCCATCGCCAAGAAACACCATGTGCACCTCCTGGACGCAGCGATAGGCGAAGTGCGGGAGTACTGAAAACGCCCCGACTTTCCCTCCGGCGTCTATATGGTCTATGTCGCCGGCTACAAAGGCGTCGCCTGCAAAGTAGTCAAAAACTGAACCAATAACATAAATTCAAAAGAAAATGGCATACAAATTTGCGTATGTCATTTTTTTTGTGTAACTTTGCAGCCAAAAGTTGCAAAGACAACTAAACAGGATAACAAAACTATGGCTAACACGCTAAACGTACAAGGAACAGAGATAACAATCATCAAAGTTCATGCAGAAGATTATATCTGCTTGACGGACATGTTAAAGGCAAAGGACGGAGATTTCTTTGTTACCGATTGGCTGCGTAACCGAAACACTTTGGAGTATATCGGCATCTGGGAGAAAGTCAACAACCCCGATTTTAATTATGGCGAATTCGCCACAATTAGAAATAATGCAGGTCTTAATAATTTCAAGATTAGTGTCAAGGAATTTGTTGAGCGCACGGGTGCTATATGCTTGCAAGCAAAGGCCGGAAGATACGGAGGAACTTACGCGCATAAAGATATTGCTTTTGAGTTTGCGATGTGGATTAGTCCGACGTTTAAGTTCTATATTGTACGTGACTACCAACAACTTAAAGAAAAAGAGCAGATTTCATTAAATTGGTCTGTTAAGCGCGAGTTGGCAAAGATTAACTATCATATACATACAGATGCCATCAAAGCGAACCTTGTGCCGGAAGAGATCAGTCAATACCATCGTTCGCTAATCTATGCCAACGAAGCCGACGTACTCAATGTGGCTTTGTTTGGAATGACAGCGAAAGAATGGCGCGACGCACATCCTGAGGATAAAGGTAATATACGCGATTATGCGACGATAAACCAACTGATTTGTTTGAGCAACATGGAGAACCTCAACGCGGTATTTATCAACGAAGGTCTGCCGCAAGGTGAGCGCCTCCAGAAACTCAACCAAATAGCGATCCAACAAATGACCGTTCTTGAGAACGTTGAAAGCAAGCGTATATTGAAAGGATAAATAATTCACGTCCCCTCTCTAAGACGTTAAAACCGGAGCAATCTATCGGCCAATCTTGACCGATTAAAAATATCAAATCAACCAACCACCGCCTATGGCATAAAAACCAGACAAACAACATACATAAATAAGCATTTGCTTTATTAAGGATATATTCAATCTTCGACACATTGTAATCGTTTTCCTCAATATAGCGGATGTTCACACTATGAGTGTGGACTTTCTGCATGTATTGGAAGTGATGGGAGTGGAAGCCCGATAATACCAATATAATAAAAAGCGAAAGTTCGCACTTTTTCATATATTTACCCGATAGTATAATAATGGCAAGGCCTGCAAAGCCGTAAGAGCAGGAATAAATATAATACAAAATGAAGACAAAAATGACCGCAGTAGCAATAATTCTGTTATCTTTGTTTAACTCAATCAATGCCGCGGATAACATTAGATGGGCATTAAGTAATCTCCCTGATGGTTATGTCTATCACGACTTTCACTCCGGTTATGCCGTATGCCAAGATATTACCTCAAAAAAATATGGAGCAATAGACACAAACGGAGAAATCGCTATTCCCGTTGTATATGATTATATGGGAGATTTCAATGGAGATGCGACAAATGTGAAAACCAAAGAAGGGGAAGGAATTATTGATTTTAACAATAAATATTTATTATGTCCCAATGTTCATTATGAGATTTCTCCAATCACTACAGAGATTGATAGCAGAAAACAGACCTTCAAAAATAGTTTTCTGGTAGTCAATAAGAATAATTCAACACAAGCTATCTTTTATAAAGATAAGTTCATCACAACTTTCGCCCCGATTCACTCGCTCTTATTCGAGGTGCAATTCCCGTTTATCTATCAGGATTTTGGTTCTATTTTAAACACTGAGATCGACGAGATAGTAAGCAGCGCGACGGATATGGGTAGTTATTCTATTACGGAAAATGAGAATGGTGAAATCAAAGCCATCTCAAATTTTTCTGGAGAAAATATCACGTCATTTGTTATAGGAGGAAATATTTGGAGAGAGGAATCACGGAGTTACTTCGAAGCTACTTCTACTGGATTTTTTAACAACGATTTGAATAACACTATTGACAGACCGGGTCCAATAGATGAAATGCTTTGTTCTATTTCCTTCGAAAACGGGAAATGGTTAATGAAAACCAAATATGGTGACATTAAGTTTTCTCTCAATGCTGAGGATGGATGGACTTGCAGAACGACCTTCTTACAAAACATGTTGGTATGGTTTGAGAGAGTGATTCCAAATACGGAAAACAAACAAATTAAGATCGTGTATTATAACGGGGATGAATTATTGGACAAAACCGTTAATGGCTCCTTCCGCCTTAAATTCTATCCCACTTTTTGGAATATGAGTGGGTATGAGTATAAAGCTTATTCTTATCCACACATTATTCTTACAGAGGTTTCCCCAGAAGGAATAGAAGTACAGACATCTATTGAGTGTATTCTTAGAGGTGCCACTCTTATAGCAAAAGCCAATGCAGTAAAAAAGAAAAAATTTGCCACCTATACGTTCAAAGGAGGTGATTATCAGATTAGCGGCAATTATCTTATCCATCCGAGTGAGGAAGGGGGATATATTATTTACGATATAGAGAAAGGCAAATCAATTCCGGCTCAAGAGGTTCTTGATTGTTCGAATGAATTGATACTTGCAAAAGATTTATTCGGGAAGTATTTTACCATTTTGTCCACAAAGGGTAAGGTCACAACCCTATCTAACTTCCAAACCGTCTTCCCTAACAATAACAAAGTGTTCATTGCACAAGACCAGAACGGGAAAGCTGTTATTGATGCATCGGGAAAAATCTTAATCAGAGAAAACGCAGATCTCGCCATCTTGAGCAATCAGTACTCGGAAGATGTAATTGCGGTTTGCAGCAAAACGACCAATCAGTTAGGTTATATCTATAATCCGCTCACTGAAGATTTTCTTACCTATAATTCTGGTGATAAGATAGAACAGTTAACCCAGCAGGGAAATGCTTACTTTGCCAAGAAAAAATACAGTAAAGCTAAACGTTGCTTTGAGATGCTGTATAAACATGATCCTAAAAATGTGGATGCCTTAATAAAATACGCAGATTGTTTGACCGCTCAAAGGTACTTTGCTGCAGCCATGCAACAATACAGAAAAGCGATGACAATAGATCCTAATAATAAAGAAGTGTCAGAACATCTTGCTATTGCGCAGGAGAAAAAAGAAAGAGAAGAACAGATATTAGCCTCCATATACAGTATATCAAGTTCACTCTATGATGCCTTGGCAAGCAGTGCGCAAGCATTGGAAGCATCCAACTCATCCAACTCGAATAGCGAAAACGTTTCCGGTTCATCGAGAAACAATGCTTCAACAAGTTCGGACACCAAACGGAACAACTCATCGTATTGGTGGTCGCTGAAAGACTCGTACTACAATTATGAGAACCAACTAAGCAAGATGAAAACGTATCCTGAAACATATAGCGATAGCGATAGACGATATATGCAATCTAAGATGAAGGAAATACGAGGAAAACTACAGCAATCAGGATATACGCTTAATAAATCCCAATGGGAAGATTGGAATGGTAAATAGAAAATTTAAACTGCATGGTTGCCATGCAGTTTTTTTGGGGGGGATGCAAGAGTGTTGAGTGTTTTTGTGCTATTTGATTCAGTTATTTGGAGAAAAAAATCCGCATCTCCTTTTAACTTTTCCCCTTTTGGTGCGTCATTATAGCGAGGCTTTTGCGCTGAGCGAGGAACAAGCCCGGCAGTTCGCCACGAACGAGGCGTTACAATGGTTGCGGAGCAAGCATGAGTGGGTGTCGATGGAAGACGAAGACACGGGTGTCTATGGCGGAAATGCCGGAAACACCGACTGGAGCGAGTTTGCAGAGGCGGATATTTTCCTCGATAATCTGCCGTAATGGGCAAAAATTGACGAATAATGTATAAATTTGGCATACGCGCTTGCGTATGTCATTTTTTTTTCGTAACTTTGCAGGCGATTTGAGGGGATGAGGTTACGGGTTATGGGGGAGAGGTTATGGGTTACCGGTTACAGGGTATGAAATAAACAAATTAAAATCATTTAATACTTAAAACTATGGCAAAAAAAGCATTGAACAAGTGGACCGCGCCGAAGAGTGTCGCTCCCGAGAAGATTATCCAGTTTGGTGAAGGTAACTTCCTCCGCGCATTCGTGGACTGGATCGTTTGGAACATGAACGCAAAGACCAACTTCAACGGTTCGGTAGCTGTTGTTCAGCCGATCGAGAAAGGTATGGTAGAGTGGCTCAACGGTCAGGACTGCTTGTATCACGTTAATCTGCAAGGTCGTCTGGACGGCAAGGCAGTGAACAGCCTGGAGCGTATCGATGTCATCAGCCGTGCGCTGAACCCGTACACCCAGAACTGGGCATTCATGGCGCTCGCAGAGCAGCCGGAGATCCGTTTCGTCATCTCCAACACCACCGAGGCAGGTATTACTTTCGATGACAGCTGCAAGTTTACCGACGCTCCGGCAAGTTCGTATCCGGGCAAGCTGGTTCAGCTGTTGTTCCGCCGCTATAAGACCTTCAACGGCGATCCGACGAAGGGACTTATCTTCATGCCGTGCGAGCTGATTTTCCTCAACGGACACCACCTCAAAGACTGCATCCGCAAATATATCGAGCTGTGGAAAGACGATTTCGGAGCTGACTACGAGGGCTTCAAAGAGTGGTTCGAGAAATACAACTACGTCTGCGCAACGCTCGTGGACCGTATCGTTCCGGGCTTCCCGCGCAAGGACATCGCCGAGATCCAGGAGAAAGTGGGCTACAACGACAACCTCGTTGTGCAGGCCGAGATCTTCCACCTCTGGGTAATCGAGAAACCGGAGAACATGTCGATCGAGGAGCTGGAGGCAGAGTTCCCGGCTAACAAAGCCGGTCTGAACGTGCTGATCGCCGAGAGCGAGAAGCCGTACCACGAGCGTAAGGTAACGCTGCTGAACGGCCCGCACACCGTCCTTTCGCCGGTAACCTACCTGAGCGGCGTGAACATCGTTCGCGACGCTTGCAACCATGAGGTGCTCGGCAAATATATCCACAAGGTAATGTTCGATGAGCTCTTGGAGACGCTGAACCTGCCGAAGGAGGAACTGAAGGCTTACGGCGAGAGCGTATTGGAGCGTTTTAACAACCCGTACGTAGATCACCAGGTAACCTCTATCATGCTGAACTCGTTCCCGAAATTCGAGACGCGCGACCTGCCGGGTCTGAAGGTTTATCTGGAGCGCAAGGGTGAGCTGCCGAAGGGCTTGGTTCTCGGTCTGGCTGCTATCATCGAGTACTACAAAGGCGGTGTTCGCGAGGACGGTGCTCCGATCCAACCGAATGACGCACAGGAGATCATGGACCTCTTGAAAGAGCTCTGGGCAACGGGCGACACCCGCAAGGTGGCAGAAGGTGTGCTCGGCGCAACCGATGTTATCTGGAAAGAGAGCAAAGAGGATCTCAACAAGATCCCGGGTCTGACCGACCTTGTAGAGTTGTATCTCAACTCCATCGAGTCTGTCGGTATGCTCAAGACCGTTCAGCTCATGCTCGCTGCCGACAAGGTAGATGACGTGATTGCTAAGATCAAGAGCCTGTTTTAAAGTACGAAGGACGGATGTACGATGTACGAAGGAATTGAAGGGCGAAAGAACAATCGTACATAACCCGCAAAGCGCACCCCCGTAAATACATCGTACATTGTACATCGCTAAATCGTAAATTTTATGACTAATATTCTGAAAATCAATCCGGCGGACAATGTGGTTGTGGCTATACAACCGCAGACCGCCGGAGCGGTTATTGAGGTGGACGGCAAGCAGATTAAGGTTCTTGAGGACGTGCCTGCCGGTCACAAGATAGCCATCCAAGATCTCGCAGAGGGCGAGAACGTGATCAAGTACGGTTTCCCGATCGGTCATGCCAAAGAGGCGAAGAAAGCCGGCAGTTGGATGAACGAGAACAATATCAAGACCAACCTCGCCGGACTGCTGAGTTATGAGTACCATCCGAAAGAGGTTGTGCTCAATATCCCCGACGAGAAACGCACGTTCATGGGCTACCGCCGCAAAGACGGTCAGGTGGGTATCCGTAACGAAGTGTGGATCATCCCGACCGTGGGCTGCGTGAACGGCATTATCGAGAAATGTGCCGAGCGTCTGCGTCAGGAGACAGGTGCGGATAATATCTTCGCGTTCAAGCACAACTACGGCTGCTCGCAGTTAGGCGACGACCACGAGAACACGAAGAAGATCCTGCGTGACATGATCCACCACCCGAACGCCGGTGCCATCCTCGTAGTGAGCCTCGGATGCGAGAACAACCAACCGGATGTCTTCCGTGAGTTCTGCGGCGAGATCGACGAGGACCGCGTGAAGTTCGTCGTGACCCAGAAGATCGAGGGCGACGAGGTGGAGTACTGCATGCCTATCCTGCGCGAGCTCTATGCCAAGACCCAAACAGACCAGCGTGTGGCAGTGCCTCTGAGCGAACTGCGCGTGGGTCTCAAATGCGGTGGCTCGGACGGCTTCAGCGGCATTACGGCTAACCCGTTGTTGGGTATGCTGAGCGACTGGCTGGTAGCCCAAGGCGGTACAACCGTGCTGACCGAGGTGCCGGAGATGTTCGGCGCGGAGACGATCCTGATGGACCGTTGTGCCAACAGAGAGTTGTTCGACCAGACCGTCAGTCTGATCAATGACTTCAAGGACTATTTCCTGAGTCACGGCGAGCCGGTAGGCGAGAACCCCTCGCCGGGCAACAAAGCCGGCGGTATCTCGACGCTGGAGGACAAAGCGTTAGGTTGCACCCAGAAATGCGGCAAGTCGCTCGTACGCGGCGTAATGCCTTATGGCGAGCGCCTGCAAGTGAAGGGACTGAACCTGCTTTCTGCACCGGGTAACGACCTCGTGGCTTCAACGGCTTTGGCGTCCTGCGGATGCCACATGGTGCTTTTCACCACCGGTCGCGGTACGCCTTTCGGTACGTACGTGCCTACGATGAAGATCTCCACCAACTCGAACTTGGCGAAGAACAAACCGAACTGGATTGATTTCAACGCCGGTGTGATCGCAGAGGGCGAACCGATGGAAGAGGTGGCCAAGCGTTTTGCAGAGTACGTGATCGAGGTAGCCAACGGCACCAAGACCAACAACGAGAAGAACGGCTATCACGAGATCTCGATCTTCAAGAACGGCGTAACGCTCTAATGCTGCAACAAACGCTCCCGATGAACAACCTTCGATACGAGAAAGACGATCTGGAGCAAGCTCTTCAGGTACTCAAAGACGGCGGTGTCATAGTCTATCCCACAGACACGATCTGGGGGATAGGCTGCGATGCCACGAATGCGGAAGCCGTAAAGCGGATCTATGACCTGAAACAGCGCGAGGACTCCAAGTCCATGTTGGTGTTACTGGACTCCACAGGCAAGCTGCAGGGGTATGTCGAAGTGCCCGAAACAGCCGAAATGCTTTTGGAGACGACCCAAGACCCGTCGGCAGAGCTCAAACCCCTGACGATCATCTATCCCAACGCGCGGAATCTGGCACCTAACCTCATTGCCGAAGACGGTTCGGTAGGCATACGGATTACTTCCGAGCCGTTCAGCAAAGCCTTGGCAGAGCGGCTGCACCGGCCTGTTGTATCCACCAGTGCCAATATAAGCGGTCACCCGTCGGCGCGGTTCTTTGACGAGATAGAAGAGGAGATTCTCAAAGGCGCGGATTATGTATGCCGTTTCCGCAGAGACGACACCACACCGCACGAAGCCAGCAGTATTATCAAAGTGAATGCAGACGGCACATTTGTGATCATCCGTCCATAACCCCACTCTATGTCCCAGAGGCGAAAACAACAATTATGGTATATCCTTGCGGATCTCATCAGTAGCGAACTGGTGTGGCTGTGTTTTCTTGCTTTCCGGTGGATGGTTTACGAGAGCCGGATGGAGTTGATGGAGGATATACTAATACCTGCTTTCAGTTTCCGGGTGCCGCTGATTGTGTATCCTATTTTCTGTCTGGTGATCTATTATCTCTCCGGTTATTATCTGCGCCCGTTCCAGAAACCTCTCTGGCGGGAGTTTCTGCGCACTTTGGGATCGGCGGCGTTCATCTCGCTGTTCTTTTTCTTTATCATCATCATTGACGACGAGGTGGAGTCCTATAACCGCTATCTGATTTCTCTGGGAATGCTCTTTGGTTTGCAGTTCGTACTCAGTTATATACCTCGTCTGACGATCACCCTGCTGAGCCGTTCGCGCGGCGTAATGCGCTCCGTAACGATCCATTCGCCGGAGGAAGCCGCCACGCTCCGCAAAGGTGAACAGGAAGAGGTGATCATTGACATCCCTGAGATGGACGACAGCCGGACGCTCTACCGGCTGATAGCACAGTTGTACCCCCTCTCGTGCGAGATCAGCATAGTGCCGAAAGTATATGACATCTTCGTCGGCGCGGCACGCATCGGCAGGCTGGACGGACCATCGCTCATCCGGGTGACGGAGCTGCATATGTCCGATGCCGAACTGTGTATCAAACGCGCTTTTGACGTCACCGCTTCGCTTTTAGGGATAGTGGTGTTGTCACCACTGTTAGCGGTGATAGCATTGGTGGTGAAGTGTTCGTCCAAAGGAGCTGTCTTCTATACCCAACAGCGTATCGGTCAGTATGGTATTCCGTTCAAGATCTATAAGTTCCGCACGATGATCGATCATGCCGAAGAGGAGGGCAAGCCCCAACTGACCCAAGACAACGACCCGCGGATCACGCCCGTAGGACGATGGCTGCGCAAATACCGGCTGGACGAACTGCCGCAGCTGGTGAATATCCTGCGCGGAGAAATGTCGGTAGTAGGACCCCGTCCCGAACGCCCCTACTACGTGGAGCAGATCATGCGCGAGGCTCCGTACTACTGCCTGCAATACAAAGTGCGCCCCGGACTAACGAGCTGGGGACCTATACGGGTGGGCTATACCGACACGATGGAGAAGATGATCGAGCGGCTCAATTGTGACCTTGTCTATATTGAAAACATGTCGCTGCTATTGGATATAAAGATTTTGTTTTTTACCGTAGGAGTCATCCTGCTTGGAAAAGGAAAATAAGTATGTCTTACGATGAGGCAATAAAACGCGCGGAAACTATCATCGCGCAACTGGAACAGACGGAAGCCATCTCGGTAGAGGAGTACAAGAAACTGGCGAAAGAAGCCACCAGACTGCTCGACGAGTGCAAATCGGAGTTGCAACAAATGAGCAGCCAACTCACCGCACAATGAAACAACCTCCCATCACCGTACCCGAAGGACTCAGGCAGGTGCTCTTGCACGCCTGTTGTGCCCCTTGCTCCTCTGCTATCGTAGAGTGGCTGGTGGCGCATGAGATAGAGCCGGTGATCTATTACTATAACCCGAACATCTACCCCCAAGAGGAATACGAGACGCGCAAGAACGAAAGCAAGCGCCACGCCGAGAGTCTGGGACTGAGATGGATAGACGGCGACTATGACCACCGGCAGTGGCTTGAAGCCATGAAAGGTCTGGAACAGGAGCCGGAACGGGGGGCACGGTGCGAACGGTGTTTCGCCTGCCGGCTTATCAAGACAGCCGAGGTGGCAAAAGCCGAAGGTATCCCCTATTTCGCCACCACTCTGGCATCCTCCCGATGGAAGAGCCTGGAGCAGATCGAGCGCGCCGGCACTTGGGCGGCTCAGCAAACAGGTTCCGTACAGTTCTGGGCACAAAATTGGCGCAAGGGAGGATTGCAACAACGCCGCAATGAACTCCTGCGCCAATACCAATTCTATAACCAACGCTACTGCGGATGCGAGTTCTCGATGCCGCAGCGGGAAGATTAACGGTTCTTATACATCTCTTCGTAATACCTCTCGTAGTCTCCGGAGGTAATATTATCAAGCCACTCCTGGTTGTCCAGATACCAGCGGACGGTACGCTCTATACCTTCCTCGAACTGCAGGGAGGGTTCCCAACCCAACTCACGCTGGAGTTTGGTGGAGTCGATGGCGTAACGCAGGTCATGACCGGCACGGTCGGTGACGTAAGTGATCAGATCAAGGTCTGCTCCCTCCGGACGACCCAAGAGACGATCGACTGTCTTGATGACCGTCTTGATGATATCTATATTCTTCCACTCGTTAAATCCGCCGATGTTATAGGTCTCGGCAATCGTTCCCTTGTGGAAGATGAGGTCGATGGCACGCGCATGATCCTCCACGAAAAGCCAGTCGCGCACGTTTTCTCCCTTGCCATAGACAGGGAGCGGCTTGCGGTGGCGGATGTTATTGATAAAGAGCGGGATTAGTTTCTCGGGGAACTGATAAGGGCCATAGTTATTGGAGCAGTTGGTGACGATCGTCGGCATACCGAACGTGTCGTGGAAAGCCCGTACGAAATGATCGGACGAAGCCTTGGACGCCGAATAGGGCGAGTGGGGGTTGTACTTGGTTGTCTCATAGAAGAAATCATCGCCGTACGCCAGATGGTGTTCCGCCGACGAAGCCGTCGTAGTAAACGGAGGCTCCACACCCTCAGGGTGGGTCAATTCAAGCGCCCCGTACACCTCGTCCGTGGAGATGTGGTAGAACCGTTTTCCTTCGTATTTCTCCGGCAGAGACTCCCAATAGAGTTTGGCAGCCTGGAGCATGGAAAGCGTTCCCATGACATTCGTTTTGGCGAAAGTGAAGGGGTCTTTGATGGAGCGGTCCACATGGCTCTCCGCCGCCAGATGGATCACGCCGGTGACGTGCTCCTCCTGCATGAGGGCATAGATGGTTTCAAAATCGCAGATATCCGCCTTTACAAAACGATAATTGGGTTTGTCCTCGATATCTTTCAGGTTAGCCAGATTGCCGGCATAGGTGAGTTTGTCCACGTTGATAATACGGTAGTCAGGATACTTGTTGACAAACAGCCGCACTACGTGGCTACCGATAAATCCGGCACCGCCGGTGATGATGATTGCATTTACCATTTGTTCATTTACCATTTGGTTATTTATTGAGTCATTTGTTTTTTCACTTCCCGTCTGTATTCACCACGTAGCGTATCTGCTTAAAGTGGTATTTTCTTATCGTGCCCCGGTCATCGCGCAAGATCAGTTCGCCTGTGGGGCTTACGTCCTCAATAGATGCCATAAACTGATCTTCTGTGCCGGAAGACGCATTCATCGTAGGTGTGGTGTTTACTTCCCGCTCCACAAAGGGGAAGAGCCCTTTCCTGCGATATAGATGTGCCATATACAGTGCTTTGAGTTTTGGCTCGTCTTGCAGCAACGGAAGACCGGCTTGCCATCGCTGCCATAAATCCTCTACGATCTTTTCTCTATCCCATTCCTGCCCCGTGATCTGAAGGAGCGAGACAGGGTTCGGGGCGGTTCCCTTCCACTCTTGTTGATTTACATTGAGACCGATACCCAATACCGAGTAGGCGATCTTCTGCCCTTCCAGGCAGTGTTCTATCAGGATGCCTGCCAGTTTGCGGTCGTCATAATAGATATCATTCGGCCATTTGACGGTGAGTTTCGTCTCATCCGTCAGAGTGGCTATCGTCTCCCATACCACCAGTGAGAAAAGCATTGACATCCGCCACTGTTGGTCCACCGCAACGGGTGGATTCGCCACGCCTACAGAAAGCAGTATGTTCTTCCCTTTCTCGCTCTCCCAGCCATTGCCTGCCTGTCCCCGTCCTGCGGTCTGGTAGTCCGTCCAGAGAACACCCTCGGTACGGCGCTCCAGAAGCAGAGAGTTCGTACTATGGCACTGATCTATCTTCTCCATCGGCTTAGTTGAGCGACAAGAGGTATTTCTCAATCGCTTTCTGTATAGGGTCTGAAGCCCCTCCTGTATCGCTCACCATTACTGCAAATACCCATATATGCCCGTCAGGCCGCCGGATATAACCGGCGTAGGTCTTGGTACCGGTGATGGTACCGCTCTTGGCATGGACTTTGCCCTCAAGAGGAGTATTCTCCAGAAAATGCGTCAGGGTACCGCTCTTGCCGCTCACCGGCAGGGAATTATACCACGCCTTGCGATGCTTGCCGCGATACATACGCGAGAGAAGATGCACTAACATCTCCGCCGACAGTTTGTTCTGCGGAGCCAGTCCGCAGCCGTCACGCAACACACAGCCTTTCATCGGCATGTGTCTGTTATACCAGTAGTTGTAGATGTATCGCGCTGCCTGCTGACTGGTGGAGTGCGCGTGGTGGCGGGACGCCAGGTAACGCGCCAAAGCCTCCGCATACAGGTTGTTGCTCTCCCAATTGGTGACCTTGATGATCTCGCGCAAAGGCTGGGAGCGGTGTACAAAAACCGTCTTGAGAGGCATATCGGCAGCGGCGCTCTTGAGAACGTACTGCGGCTGACCACTCACCGTTCCTCCGGCGGCTTCTATGGCAGTTCTGAGATCGGTAGCCAGTTGCAGACCGGGGTTGGGAAGGTCGCCTTTGACGCGGAACTCACCTTTGCCGGAAGGGATCTCACCCCTCAGCACACGGCTGTCCCCCATCGCTTTGCCGCCTACATAAGCCAAGTCTCTGGAGGTCCGGGTGCAGATCACAGTACTGCCCGTCTCCAGTCCTTTGACCTCAGGCACGGTGCGCAACACAACGGCGTCTGAGCCGCATTCACCACTCATGAGATAGATCTCAAGGGTGTTTCTTCTATAGTTCAGTCCCCACACTCCCGGCGCATAGTAGTTGCCTATGTCTTCCTCCAGCCAATAAGGGTTGTATCCCTCATCGCTAAGCAGCGACATGTCTGCCACTATACGGCCGTTGACCGACTTTATACCATTCCGGCGCAGATGTGCCGCCCACTCCTGAGTAAGAGCGGCGGCACTCTGCTCCAGTGGAATCTTCTTATCCGGCGCCCCCAGCGTGGGATCCACATTGCCCAGGATGACGAGGTCGCCGTAGAGGGTGCTATCTATGATCTCACCGGAGTACATTACTTTGGTGGAGAATCTGAAGTTCTCGCCCAAGACCTCCAGAGCCGCAGCCGTCGTCAGCAGTTTGGTCACCGAAGCCGGTGTCACTGCTTTCTGTGGCTGGAACTGCTCAATGACGGTACCGTCCGAGAGGTCTTTGACCAGCACGGACACGTTGCCGTTCCGGGTTGCCGGACTGCCTGTCAGGAGGCTGATATTAAAAAGTATGGCGGTGAGTATAGATAGCATCTCTTGGTTCGTTTCGGGTTAACGCAAATAGTTCTCCCACTTGGTGTTGCGCATGTCGCCGGACTTGAGGAACTCCTCGTGCATAGCGAAGGCGAGGGAGAGATTATGCGGTGTCTGACCGTGCTTGGCGTACTTGAGATAATCGCGCAGCATCTCCTTGTATTCGGGAGCGACACAGTTATTGATCACCTCTTCGGCGCGCTGGCGCGGGCTCTTGCCGCGGAGATCCGCTACACCCTGCTCGGTGACGATGACCTTGACGGAGTGCTCGGAGTGGTCGAGGTGGGTCACCATCGGCACGATAGACGAGATAGCTCCGTTCTTCGCTGTGGAAGCGGTGGTGAAGATAGACAGATAAGCGTTGCGCGCGAAGTCGCCTGAACCGCCGATACCGTTCATCATCTTCGTTCCCGTGACGTGGGTGGAGTTGATATTGCCGTAGATATCCGCCTCCAACGCCGTGTTGATGGCAATAATACCCAGACGGCGTGCCACCTCCGGACTGTTCGAAGTCTCCTGCGGACGAAGCAAGAGCTTGTCGCGGTAGAAATCGAGGTCCGCAAGCACCTCCGCCATCTTGCTCTCCACGAGACGCAGGGAGCAACCGGAAGCGAACTTACAGTGGCCTGCTTTGATGAGGTCCACGACGGAGTCCTGAATAACCTCCGAATACATCTCAAAGGGCGGGATATGCGGGTTCTTGCCGAGCTCGCCGAGTACAGCGTTGGCCACGTTACCTACACCGCTCTGAATCGGCAGGAAGGACGCAGGGATACGTCCGGCTTTCATCTCAGCCTCGAGGAAGAGTGCCACGTTCTCGCCGATCTTGGCGGTAGTAGCATCCACGGGCGTGAAAGCGGCTATCTCGTTCGGACGGTTGGTCTTGACGACAGCGGCAATCTTGGCGGGATCGACCTTGATATGATCGGAGCCGCAGCGGTCGGAGGGTTTGTAGATAGGAATCTCGCGACGGCAGGGAGGATCAAGGGGCTCGTAGAGGTCGTGCATACCACGCATGGTGGCAGGGAACATCTCATTGAGTTCGACGATGATCTTGTCCGCCATGCGGCAGATAGTAGGCATTATACCTACTCCGGCAGCGGGCACGATGGTACCGTCTTCGCCTACGTAGGAAGCCTCGATAATCGCCCAGTTAGGTTTCGGGAGGAAGCCGTAACGGAGGTCCTGCGCCATGTGGCTCAGGTGCATATCGAAATAGTGCGTACCCTCGGCGTTG
>ODAJ011347870.1_pt1 | contig 15844 bp, 14 predicted proteins | sample 1539241 | NCBI WGS metagenome assembly ODAJ01 (sample SAMN02144231, study PRJEB22623) | gut metagenome | biome: sheep rumen | host: Ovis aries | place: New Zealand
TTATTATCGCAATGAGTTTAGTTAGCGATGAACGTCTTCATGAAGTCATATCATTGTTAAATGATTGTTCTGTCAGAGTTCGTCGTATGCCTTTAATTAGTGAAATGCAAGGTCCTAATGATAAACGAATCATTGATGTTAACCTTGAAGACCTTCTTTCTAGGGAACCAGTTAAATTAGATAACCATCAAATTGATGAAATGTTAAAAGGCAAAAGTGTACTTGTAACAGGTGCTGGTGGATCTATTGGTTCAGAACTTGTTAGACAAATATTCAGAACTCACCCAAAAACATTGGTTTTGTTTGATATATATGAAAACTCAACATATGAAATTCAAATGGAACTTGTTAAGAGAATGAGAGATGAAAAGATTACTGATATTGAATTAGTGACTCTCATTGGCTCAACATATAACGAAACAAGAGTTGAACAAATCATTAAGAAATATAAACCAGACTATATTTATCATGCTGCAGCATATAAACATGTTCCGCTTATGGAAGATTCTCCTGCTGAAGCAATAAGAACAAATGTTCTTGGTACATATAATGTTGCAAAATTAGCAGATAAATACAGTGTTAAGAAGATGGTTTTAGTGTCTACAGATAAAGCTGTTAGACCTACAAATGTGATGGGCGCTACCAAACGATTTGCAGAAACAATCATTCAATATTATTCAAGTGTCTCAAAACATACTAAATATGCAGCTGTTAGATTTGGTAATGTTTTAGGCAGTAATGGTAGTGTTGTGCCTCTATTTAAAAAACAAATTGAAGCTGGTGGACCAATAACAATTACTGACAAAGAAATAATTAGATACTTCATGACAATACCTGAAGCAGTTTCTTTAATACTTCAATGTGGATTATTCGCTGATGGTGGTGAAATATTTATTCTTGATATGGGGCAACCAGTTAAGATCATTCACTTAGCAGAACGCCTTGTTCGCCAAGCCGGTTTAGTGCCATATAAAGACATTGATATTATCGAAACTGGTCTTAGACCTGGAGAAAAACTCTTTGAAGAATTACTTTTGGATAAAGAACATCAAAAGAAAACTGAAAACAAACGCATATTTATCGAAGAGAAAGAAGATGCAAACAAAAACCTTGAGAAAGATGTTAAAGAATCTTGCAAGGCTTTTGATATGGAAGAAACTGGTGATGTTAAGAAATTAATCTCATCACTCATCAAAACATATAAGATTGAAGCAAAATAGATGAAAAACAAAGAGTTTCTAAGCGTAAGACAAAGAATATACCTCCCATATAAAAGGTTTTTTGATATATTCTTGTCTTTACTTGCTATTGTGGTGTTTTCTCCACTTTATATCATTTTGGCAATACTAGTGAAACTTACATCTAAAGGACCAATATTCTTCAAACAAGAACGAATTGGAAAAAACAAGAAACACTTCAAAATCCTAAAATTTAGGACTATGAGGATTGATACACCAAAAGATATACCAACTCATAAACTTGAAAATCCTGAACAATATATTACTGGTGTAGGTAAATTCTTAAGAAAGACATCTTTAGATGAAATACCTCAAGCATTTAATATCCTTATTGGGCAAATGTCCATTGTAGGACCTAGACCAGCATTATATAACCAAGATGATCTTGTTCTTGAAAGAGATAAATATTTCGCAAATAACATAAAACCAGGTTTATCTGGTTGGGCACAGTGTAACGGAAGAGACACTCTCCCTATACCTGAGAAAGCAAAACTAGATGGAGAATATGTGAAAGGATTCAATATCTGGTTTGATATCAAAATAATATTTAAAACATTCTTCCAAGCCTTTAGGGGGAAGGATGAAGTAGAAGGAAAAAACTAAATAAGATTAAACCTGTCTGAATTGTCAAAAATATAACCAAAAATACAATTAAAATTTATGTCCCTTCTATTCACACATAAATCATCATAAGCGAATGGATGAGTCATGATTTCAACTGTCTTTCCTATATAGTTATCGTTTAAGTTAAATAAGCAAGAAGCCTTAATAAAATAGTCAAAATGTTCAAAATTTCTCGAATATTTTTTTGTTATTCGGCTTTTAAATATCAAATTGTAAATTCTTTTGCGAATAGTTAATTTACCGAAATTATGCATTGGAATTCTTACACTTTTAACGTCGTATTCTTTTAAAATTGGAACAATAACTTTTGAAATTGAGGGAATAAAGTGAACATGACCATGAGAATCAAAATAATTAAGTTTTAAGTTATATGAAAGATAAGAATTTAACTGACTTCTAATTTCGTTTTTTACAAGTTCTTTATCTTCATTCAACAAACGTAATTGATTTTTCTTGTTTGCCATCAATCTATTAGCAAAGTTACCCTTAACATTTACAGAGTATACGTTTGTTACTTCGGTGATATTAAAGTGAATTCCTACCCTATTTTCAATTTTGTTTTTGTGGATATAATCAACAGCTTCTTTTGTGGTATCTCTATTAACCATTAAAGTGGTGTGATCAAGAACATCTTTGGCAAGATAATATTCAATCCCTTTATTAGCTTCACTAGTTCTTCCAAAATCGTCTGCAGCTAGGGCAATATTAATTTTGTCTTTGACTGGTTGTTGTCTTTTAATGCACTGTTTAATAAATGACTCGGTTGGCACTAATTCACCATTTTTGAATACAACAACATCATCGGGAGTTGAACTATCCAATGTAGTTCCTTCTAAAACAGTATTTCTTTTACCAATAGTAATACCTGATTTGATTGTTACATTTTTACCAATATAGGTATCTTGTCCTACAGATGTTGTTTGGCCTTTATTACCAATGATAGAAAAATTGTTTCCAACAACGACATTTTTGCCAATAACTAAGTCATATCCATTAATTGTAAAAGATAACGTTTTTCCGGAAGTATCATCTTTATCAAAATAGTTAAAAATTTTGTAATTCATTATCTTTCTAGCTTTCTATTAACAATGGCATTATATATTCTTTCGCAGTTATTTGTGTCATATAATTCAAAAAAGCCATTAACTCTTTTTTTGTATTTATCTTCAACTTCACAATTGCGTAACAATATATTTTTAAGTTCATCAACAACCTCATTTTCTTTGTAGCAAACTTTGCCGAAACCATTCTTTTCATGATTAAAGAAACCGTTTTGGTAATGTTTGGAATAAAAATCATTATAATCGAACTGGTAATATATTAGTGGTTTTTTCATATACGCAAAGTCAAAGAAAACAGACGAATAATCAGTTACTAAAATAGATGATTCTTTTAATAATTTTTGAACGTCATATTTATCAAATGCTGCTATAACAACTGATTCATCATTTGCTTTAAATAAATGAGAAAACTTTTGAAGCGAAAAATGAACATAAAATATACAAGAATAACCATAATTTTTAATTAGGTCTATAAAAGCCGTTTTAGATATAAGTGATTGCCAGTTCTTGTAGTAAGAGCTTTCCAAAAATGATTTCTCATCTTTATCTCTTAATTCGCTACGCCATGTAGGCATGATTAATATTTGTTTTTTTGTTGTTATATTGTGAAGTCCATCAAATCTAGCAAAGCCAGTATATTTAATTGACTTATCATCCCACCCGAAATTGTTTTTAACCCATTCATATTCTGGCTTAGCTCCGCAAATGTATAAGTCCGATCCATTAATATTTTTATAATTTGATGGAAAAGTGTTGTGAGTAATTCCGTGTTGTAAGTCTACGTTAATGGTTTTGCGAGTGTGGTGGTGCTTAATAAATTCACCGACATATGGTACTGGCGCAAACAAAAATAAATGAGTTGCCATTCTAACATCTGCAGCGATAAACATAAGCCAATGTTTTAAGGAGCCTTTCTGAATAACATTCTTTTTGTATTTTGTAAGTTTTAGGCAATCAGGCGATTTTTTATCAATAACAAAGTATGAATTAATTTGTTTTTTAATTTCTTGAAGATATAAAAACATCCAATATCCATTATCTCTAGCATCCGTTCCTCTTTCGGAAATTAACCACGGGTGTCTCGACTTAAAGAAAAACATTCCGATTGGGAATAAGATAAAATACAAAAAAACTTGAAAAAAACCTTTTATTTTATGCATAAAACTACTTGGTTTGAGTTAATTCTCCGCCTTCAATCTTATAGATATGATCACAAATTTCAATTGTATTCAATCTATGAGTAATAATGATTAAAGTATGATCAGAAGAATATTTTGAAACATGATTTAAAATGCTGGATTCAGTTTCATAGTCTAAAGCTGAAGTTGCTTCGTCAAAAACAATAATATTTGTGTCTCTATAGAATGCTCTTGCTATTCCAATTCTTTGTCTTTGCCCACCAGATAAACGTATACCGTGTTCTCCAATAATGGTATCTAGTCCATTTGGCGATTTTTCAACAAAGTCTTTTAATTCAGCTTTTTCTAAAGCACCCCAAATTTTCTTGTCGTCAATTAACTTTTTATCAATGCCAAAAGCAATATTGTTTCTAATAGTGTCATCTGTTAAATAAATATTTTGTGGAATATATGATAAGTTGTTTCTCCAGCCTTTGACATTTAAGTTAATATCAGAATTGTCGCAGAGAATCTCACCAGATGTTGGTTTTAATAAACCTAAAATAATATCTACCAATGTAGTTTTTCCAGCGCCAGAGGATCCGCATATTGCAACAAAGGAATTCTTTTTAATATTGAAAGAGACGTTTGATAAAACATTTTTTGTAGGTTCATCTTTGTATGCAAATGACACCTTTTTGATGGATATTTCGTTATTGAAAGGAAGTGGCTCCTTAATATTGTTGCTTTCAATGTTTACTTCGAGTTTGTCTAATTCTTGTAAGTCGTTGTAAATAGAATCAACAGAGGAAGAATAGAACGCAAATGCATTTATGTAGGAAGTGATTTCAGTAACACATGGTAGTAATTTTAAGACTGCGTAAACAAATACGGCAAAAGTTTGCACAATCATTGCGCTTTCTCCAATATTGAAGGTCAAAACAATAATCATTGATAAGGACATGCCTAGAATTCCAACAAACTCTAAACTGTGCCCTGGAATTGAAGCATAAAATAATCTTCTAATAGTGTAATGGTTTATCCAGTGAATATTTTTCTCATATTCTTTTACAAAGAATTCTTCGGTATTGCTGATTTTACTCTCTTTAACCCCGTTAAAAGCTTGAGATAAATATTTATAGTTATTGCTATTTAGTGATTGAATAGTTTTGCCCAATCGTTTTGTTCGTTTTTTCAATATAAAAATAATGAATATCGAGAATAATAAAAGCACTGCGCCAACAATTAAAGTAATTATCCAAGAAGTAACAAGTAGGTAAGCGATAATGACTAGAGAAGTGGAACTTTTAACTAAAAAACCAAGTAGTCCATTAACAGCATCAGTAAAAATTTGGGTATCATATGTGGCTTTTCTTATTAGTGTTGAGGAATTATTTTCATGGTGAAATTCATATGGCATTGATAAGTAAACACGGATAAGTCGTGTTGACATTCTCTTTTTAAAACCATATGTAAACTTATTAATAATTACGTTAGTGAAAATTGTATATGCGGTTTTAACTGCGTAAAGACATACAAGAAAAATTAAAGAAATGGTAACAAGCTTGCTTGCATCAGTAGTTTTGAATATGGTGGATAGTATCGATAATAGTAAATTATCTTTTATTGCAACTCCAGCATCACTAGCCGAAAGTAAAGACACAATAGGAACGATGGCACTAACACTAACTAAATCTAAAAACGAAGATATTAAGATTAAAAACAAAATTCCAAAAAAGAAGCATTTGTCTCTTTTTGAAATGATTGAGAATATTTTCTTAAGTAATTTAAACATAAACGATACTTGCCATAAAAATATACAATATATTTTATACTTTTTGTAGGATTTTGTAATTTTATAAACTTTATTTATTTAAATAATCATTATATTATTAATGCATGCAATTTACTTTTCTTGAAAAATGTAAAACAGAAAAGGGCAAGCGAATTATCAATTATATTGCTCCCTTTGTCCTAATTTTATATTTGTTAATTGGCATGTCTGCATATATCAACTGGTTTCCAGGATCAGCAAAGTTTTTTTATGCTTCATCAATAAGCGGAATTATTATTAGGGTGCTATCTACATTTTTGCTTGTTGGATATTCATTGATTGTTCTAATAGCAAACGAACAAAAATTACAATATCGATGGCTTTTAGTTTTTGGTTTTGTTTTACTAATGTCTTTGGTATCAATTTTTATAAGCGAACATCATTTTTATTTTACTTACAAAACATCACTTTATGGGTTTTTAACATCAAAGGAAATTACAGTTGGTTATAAAACACTCATTTCGATGTATCTTTCTTCCTTTAGTGATTTTGCTTTTGCTTATTGTTTTTTGTTCGCTTTACCATTTTGTTTAAAAAATAAAAAACTGTTACTTTTTCTAACAATTTTTATTGTAATTTTCATGATAGCTCAATGTGGTTATTCATTGATATTTGAAAGAAGCAAGTATATGTCAATGCTAACAAAGGATGCTGACCCATATTCAGGCTATAACATAAGCATTGGTGCAATGTTTGGCGATAAACAGGAGTTTGGTGCCTTTTTAGCACTAGGATTTGCGTGTTCTATATTTTCATTGCACTTGTTAAAAACTAAAACCTGGTTATTCATTTCCTTGAAAGTTATATGTTCTATATCACTGCCTTTATTCCTCTCAATTTCTTTGCTTAGTGGGTGCAAAACAGCAACTTTGTCTGAGATATTTATTGTCTTGTTTTGTATAATGGGGTTACTGATTCAATGGTTTAAAAGAAACAAAACCATGTTTTATATATGTACATCAATTATATCATTGTTCCTGCTTCTTCTTATATTATTTGTTAGTGTTCCTGCGCTGCATTCATCTGGATTATTAGAGAAAATATACAATCTTTTTGTTAATAGATTTATATCAAAAATCTTTGGCGGTATTGATAGTAGAAATTTTTTATCTTTAGCTTTCTTTGAAAATACAACACCGAGCGTTTTGTTCTTTGGTTTATCTAAGGGCGCTGTTAATTCTTATATGCAGGGCATCATTTTAGATGGCCAATCTTCTATACATACTGGATTTACATATTTCTTTGCATCGTATGGATTGTTTGGATTTGTTGCATATATGTTTTTACTTTTCGTTATTGTCAGAAATATTTTTAAAATCATTAAAGCAAAGCCAGAACTAGGATTTATGATTTTAGGATTATTTTTTGCAACACTAATATTTAATGTTTCTGAATGTGAGATACTCTTAATAAGTAGCAGTGCAGCGATATTTGCGTTTAACATTTTGGTTGTTAGCTACCCGAGAGCTGTTTTGATAGATGATGTTGAACCCGAAATGGAGAAAAGAAAAAGGGAGTTTGTTACTTGTGAAATTTAGTAGATTACTTTGTTTTGTGCCTTGTTTAATGCTTCTTTCGGGTTGTCAGATGAATGGGTCAACCATTATTAAGCATTATTTAAGCTATAAGTATAAACTTGAAGATTGCGCCGATATTGGTGGCCAAAATAATTATGAAAAAATTTGGTTTCATGAGTATAAAGGGGTTTCATATAAAGACTATTTTAATTTGCAAGAATCATATTTAGACATGAAAACCGTAATTGAAGATGAAAGAGCAAAAGGAATTGGCGAAATTAATTTAGCCCGTAAAGATGATGAAAGCAAATCCGTCAAGACTCAGTTCGAGTATTATGCAACATTAACTGACAATACTGGAGGAATTATTAATTCAACGCTTTCAAATGAGTATACAGATTTTGTTTTCTGTATATATTGGTGCCGTGTTAACCTCAAATTTACAAGTCCGATTGATGATGAACAAATAGTTTTAACACTTCACTTCCGCGGCGGCGAGAAAAACGAATATCCATCAGATTTTGATAGGTAATAATAAAATGAAAAAAGTTAATATTATCATACCTGTATATAATGCAGAAAAGTATATTGCCGAATGCTTAGACAGTGTTCTAGGCCAGACTTATTCTAATATTTTTGTAATTTGTGTTGATGATGGTTCCGTAGATCGAACCGCATCTATTTTAGATAAATGTGCAAGCCAACATCAGAACTTTAAGGTGGTCCATAAAAAAAATGGAGGGCCTTCTTCTGCTAGGAATTGTGCCTTAGAATTATTGTCTAACAAAGATGAATTATTAATGTTTATTGATTCCGATGATGTTATTGAGAAAGATTACATTGAAACATGTATAAATTGTTTGGAAAAAGAGAATGTTGATATTGTCTGTACGTCGTTTTCTTTTTATAAAAATAACAACGTAAAACCGGCCAATGAATTATATAATCAAAATGTTATATTGGATTCATTTAACGCGACAAAACAATTAATTTTGGATAGAACAATTCAATCACATTCTCCTTGTAAGCTTTATAAAACTAAATTATGGGAAGGCGTTAGATATCCTGAAGACATAGTTTCAATGGAAGATCAGGCTACAATTTTTAAAACATTTCTTAAGGCAAAAAAGGTGTTTTTATTGAAAAATCATGGATATTACTACAGACAATCTGACACAAGCATATGTTCAACACAATTAAAAACAAACAAAGGAATTGTTGACTCATTGTGTGGTTACTACTATGTTTGTTTGCATGATTATTTAGAGGTTTCTGATAAAGAACGGAAAGAACTTGTCTGGTGTGCCCAACAAGCATTAGCAAATTGCTATTTGATGATGTACCCTCGATTTGATAAAAAGGAAGCAACAGATGAGCAAATAGAAAAATTCATTAAAATTAAAAAGTATTTAAGAAAAAATAAACTTGTTTTTAGATTTAAACCTGAGAATAAAAAAGAGTTTTTAAAGAAATATTGTTATTTATTCCTTCATCCTTTTTATAAAACAATTTATAAGAGGCACATAAGATCATGAGAAAAGTAGTTGTCTTAGTTCCAACTCACCATAGAAGCATTGAAGATATAATTAATCTATATCATTTTCTGCACATTAAATCTGATGCTATATTTGCTAATCAAAATGGGACAAATTTAATCGAACATATAAATATTGATGGACACAACATTAAAATTGTGAGTACTGATACAATTGGTGTTAGTAAAAACAGAAATATCTTGTTGGATAATGTTAAAACTGATGAAATTTATTTATGTATTGACGATGACTGCGTTTTAGCCGATGATTATCAGTTAATAATTGCTAACTTTTTTGATCGTTTTAATCCAGAATATGTTTTATTTAATGGTTTAGTGCCATATGAAGGTAACAGGAAAGTTCACAGCAAGAAAACGAAAAAGGTTCACTCCTTTTTTGATGTAAGTTATGGTGGTGGACCAGGATTAGCATTTAAAGGAAATTGTGTTAAAAAATATGGGTTTAGATATTTAGAAAAAGTTGGATATCCAAATTATATTTTTGCAGGCGAAGACTCGATGATGTTGAAAGCATTATCTAAGTCCAAAGCTGTGTTTTATAGAAGTTCTGATGTCTTGTTTTCTATTGATATAGATAAAGAAGATAATTCCACATATTTTAGTGGATTTAATGATCAATTCTTTATTACTAAAGGCGCTATTTACAAACTTCTATTTCCGAAATTATATAGACTTATAACGATTTATTATTGTTTCTCTTTGTCTAAGAAAACAAAAAAGAAATATTCTGAGATTAGGAAGCTTTTCAAAAAAGGTTTTAAATATGCTAAAGAAAATTTATAGTGCTTATTTAGATTTTATTAGTGTTTATTTTTATCCGCTTCTTTTTGGATTAGGTTTTTTAGTTTCTTTATCATATTCATTCACCTGTTTAGATGCATATCATGTCGGTGGTATCGTTTATAGGGGAATTTTATCTCTTTTAATATTATTAATTGCGATACCTTTAATAATCAAAAATCATAAAAGTATTAATAAATTTGTGATTATCTTTTCAGCTATATTTTTCCTATGCAACATTTTAGCATCATTTATTTCGCCAGTTATAATAGACACAAAGATTGATGTTTTAAATTCTATTCTTGGCATTGGAAGTTCAGCATTAATTATTGTTTCGGTTTTGTTGTATTTCTCATTCAAAGAAGAAAACATTAACGAAAAAGTTTTTAAAATCACAACACTTTGTTTTTTGGGTTTAGTCTTTATAATGTGTTTATATACATATATTTTTGAATACAAGGATATCTACAACTCTATTCTTAATGAATACGGATGGAATTATGACGTTACATCAATATTTAAAATTAAAACAGAATATGGGAATTATTTATTAGTGGGAGCATTTTTATCATTTGTATATTTTAAAAAATATAATAAGAAACTTATGTTTTGTGCATTTATATTCTTTTTTATTAATATGTTTATATCGAGAAGTAAAACATCGATTGTTATATCGATTCCTATCCTCTTTTCATTTTTATATATCTTAATTAAAGATGGATTAATCAATCATAGAAAGGAAACTATCATTATTAGTTCAACTTCTTTTGTTTTGATATTGACGCTTATACTTCTATGTATTTTTAATGTTGGTTTTTTTGCATCTATTAATTACTTTTTTAGTAAAACAATATTAAATGATGGCGTTGTTGTAGTTAAAGATAGATTAAATAACTGGTCACACGCGTTTTCTCAATTAGGGAATGCTTTCGGATTAATCTTTGGATATGGCGAAAGAGTTGGACCTAGATTAATTAACGGTTGTGGAGACAACTATTATTTATACAGTTTTGTTTCGGGTGGTTTAATAAGATTAAGCCTCTATCTTTTCTTAGTTGCATATTGTATCAGGGATGTCTTTAAGAGCAGAAGTTTTTCTAAACAAAAGAAAATAGTCTTGGTTTTAATACAAGGTTTGATTCTTTTAATTGGATTAACAGATACTGTTGGAGTTGTTGGATTTACATATGCCGCCATATTTTTTGGTTTTATATTTTTCAATATCAAAAACTTGTTTCAAGAGCGAACAATTAAGTAGAATAAAAAAGGTAATAATATGAAGTATATTAAATTTGAAGAAGAGCATTTATTTAGTAGGACACTTAATTATTTTAAGCAATGTTGGCTTCATCTTCTAATTTTCTTCATCGTTTCTTTAGGTGGAATGGTCTTCGCACAATTTACTTTTTCTTCATATTTTGCTGAAAAAATTGTATTATTTTTGGTTTTCTTATTTCTTTATCTAGGAAGTGGCATTGGGTCTATATTTTGTTCAATTAAATTTATTAAGAAAAGCATTGATAAAAATTGTTATGACAGAAACGCTCTTTTCTTAATATATTTTATTCAGATGTTTGTGGTTGGACTATTTTTTTCTGCCTTGTTCTTAATAGTAGAAAAAAGTATATCTTCTGCATGGTTTTTAAAAACGACTTTTTTGGGTATCGCTCTTATGATTACCTATTGGTCGGTACTAGCGTTTGTTTTCTTTTCAAAGAAATATTTTAAGAAATAGAATTATAAAGCTTTATAGATATTTATATACTGAGAAGATATTTTAGAAATAGAGTATTTTTCTTTAGCTTCCTTTGATATTGTTCCTTTTTCAATAGGTTTATTTAGCATTTTTAGTAGTTCAGTGGCTAACAAATTTATATTACCGTTTTCAACGAAACTACTATATTTAGGAATAGTTATGGTTTCTGGGCCTCCAGCCTTAAAGCCAACGACAGGTGTACCGCAGCATAATGATTCTGCTACAATCATAGAAAAAGTTTCCTTTTTGCTTAACAAAAGTGATACATTAGCATAATGATATAGGTCATACAATTCTTCAGTAGAAGTTTGATCTTCAATATAAATAATATTCTTTCCTAATGTGAATTGTGGTTTTGTGCTTGATTTGACAAAGAACAAAATATCATTATTGTTAAGTTTGTTAGCAATATCGTTAATGAGTTGACCGCCTTTTTCGGGATTATTTATATCTGGGGTAACATATAAAACAATTTTTGTTGTGGTTAATAAATTATATTTTTTATATGGGTTCTCAATTGATGGACGATATGACCCCATTCCAATGACAGGATTTAAAACGGTGAAGTTTCTATTTTGTTGGGATTTAAAAATTGGGGCAATCTTAGCTCGATCCGTTAACCATGGAGAAACATTTGTTATCGTCAGATTATTAAAATCTTTAAACGCCCTTTCCATTATTTTGTAGAAGTGATGAGTTCTATTTAATGATAGTTTTCCATTAAATTCCTTAACTCTTGGGCATCTTCTGCATAATTCATTTTTCCATTTTTCACAACTTAAAGAATATCCACAATTTGCTGTATACATAAATTCTGCATGGTTAGTTAAGACGGTGTTGTATTTGTTTTGTTTTAAAAAATTGATCAACGAATAGACATTAACAAAAAAACCATTTAAACAATGTAAATGAACAATGTCTGGGTTAATTCTTTTAATTATTCTATTAATTTTTAGTGTAGATAATGGCATCCCGCCATATAAATTCCCAGAAAAAAGCGATAAAAAATGCCAAAATTTTGATTCAAATTCGTAGCATGACTTCATTATATTTTTTTCTTTATGATGGATACTGTGTCTGCCGTATATTAAAAATACTTCATGACCTTGTTTTTTATATTCATCAAAAAGAGACTGAACAATTTTTCCAGTGCTTCCAATTCCGTAACCAACATTTACTAACAGTATTCTCATATTTTTTCGATTTCTTTTCTTATTAAGCTAGAAGTAACGTTTATATTATGATTCTTTTTAGCAAGATCTATTTGTGCAGTAAAATCATAGTTTTCACTTAAAACATAGTTTAAGACATCTTTTAGTTCTTTTTTTGATGTTGCAATATTATTTGGAAGGTATTTTGAAAAATATTCAGATTCTGACATACCTTTTGGGGCATATAATAAAATTCTTCTACCTGAACAAATCATGTCGGCTAACTTTGTAGAAAAAGCATATTTTAAATCTTTTTTGTTATATTCGGAATCGTACTCTATGTGCAAGATGGCTCCAGATTCATTTATTATTGTCATTAGTTGTTCGTTTGAAACAAAGGGATGAATAACTATGTTATTAGTAGCTTTTATTTTAAGTGTATCTTTATCTGAGACCTTGCTATATACGTTAATTTTAAGAGTGGGGTCGTAATTTTTTAAACAATTAGCAAATTCAATAAGTGCATCGATTCTTCCTAAGCCAAGATTTCCTGCATACAAAAAATTTTGAGGGGTGTAATTTTCAATATCTTTTGGAGCAATTTGGCTAGGAGGATAGCAAACTATTGAATTTCGAACATTATAAGTGTTTGAATAAGCTTCTTTTATTTCATCAGTGTTAAATACAATAAGGTTGCTTTTTGCAATTAGTTTGTTTGTGTATTTTTTTAGCAAACGTCGAAATATTGAAAATGACAGGGACTTTTTGTATTTTTTTTCAATAAAATCATAATTCTTTAAAGGATAATCTTCACAAATAAAAGTTATTAGTGGAATGTTTAGTTTCTTAGCCAATTTGTATGAAATTTTTAGTAAATAAGGATTATTGCCCATAATAGCAACAATATGCGTTGGTTGTTGCTCTCTTATCCACTTTTTAAAGCCACATTTTTTCCATGCGCCAAAATTCCAGACAAAATATCTTAGAAGATGTTTAAGAGCTGTTTGATGGTTTGAAATGTTTTCATTACTTGTTGGAGGGTTCTCTTTAACTTCTTTTGGATCTCTTTTTAAAAGAAGTTTATCGAGTGCAATTTTATCTGTCACATTGAAAACTTCAAAACTTTCAGTAGATTCATGATCATTTGAAATATAGAAATTGCATATCTCAGAATCGCTAAAACTTGCAAGATAATTCCTCAGGAATTTACCATTTGCATTGTTGTAACTAAATAAGTTATTCGAAATGATGAGCAATTTATTTTTCATAATTTTTTTGACTAAGAATAGATTAATTTTTTATAAAGTTTTAGGTATTGATCAACTTGGGTGTCCAAATCGTAATCTGATCCAACTAATTCGTTTTTTCTATTAGTGTCTCTTTCTTCTTTGAAGCAGTTTAACGCGCTAATCCATTTTTCTTGTTCTAAAGGCAACCTGGTGATTTTATTTGTTTGGATGCCAAGATCTGGAACGTTTTCTGATACTAAGCAGTGTAGACCATTGGCTAAGGCTTCATAAAGAACAATGCCTGCGCCCTCAAATAAACTAGGGAACAACAATAAATCAAACATGTTGTAAATTTCATTAGTATTGTTAATAACATCATGAATTTTAATAATGTTTTGAAGTTTATTTTTAACGACAAATTTTTCAACTGATTTATCTTGAATATTACCAAATAAGTGCAACGAAACATTATCTCGATCTTTAATAGATTCAATAATTTTGCATGAAAAAATCTGATTCTTCTCATAAGAAACTCTACCAACCTGTCCAATTACAAATTGGTCATCTGGAATGTGATATTTGTTTCTTAATTCGTTTCTAATATCTTCATTATAGGCAAACAATTTTTGATTTATCCCGTTGTGAATTACAAAACTATTCTCATCAATTTTATTACTGATAACTTTTAATGCTTCTTTCGTCACTCCAACCTTTGTTCCAAAATTTTTATTGATGATTCTAAAAAGAAAATTTGCAAAGCTAATTGAGATTGCTTTTATAGAAGAACTATGACTGACAATAATTGTTTTAATTTTTGATTGTCTTGCTGCTCTAAAAAGTAAAAGGTTTCTTCCGGTCATTACATTAAGATGGATTATCGAATTAGATTTATCAGCCTTTTCAAAGACATTTTTGAGTGATTTATAATAGCTAAAAAACCGTGTTCTTTTAGGAAGAATTGTAATTTCACATCCAAGTGATAGTAACTCTTTCTTAAAACTTATATCTTCAAAACAGGTTAATATGTGAAACTTTATTGATGGTTCTTTTTCAATTGCTTTTTTTATAAGGTTAAAAGCAAAGATTTCCATCCCGCCTTTATTGTTGTCGATTCCATAATAAAAAATATCCATATCAAGCTTCTAGTTAATTTTTATTATTCTCGCCGGAGTTCCGCAAATGAGCAGATTATCACCAAAAGAACCTAAAATGGTGGTGTTTGCTCCTACTAAAACGTTGGATCCTATTGTGATTCGTCCAAACGCAGAAGCGCCAAAACCCATATTAAAATTATCTCCAATTGTTTGTGAAAAATTTCCTTCAGGCGTATCATTTTTCCTTCCAATGCAATTATTTCCATGGAATAAAGCGTTTTTCCCTATCTTTGCATCATCATTAATTACAACATTAGGATGCCATAGGTGTAGCCCTTTTTCGCATATAAATGACGGAATTTCCAATCCATAAATTCTATTAAAAGAATTTTTTCTCAACTTATGCCACCATTTAAGAAAAAAGAAAAGACGCGGATGCAAAGTATAGTACTCAAGTTTTCTTAAATGAACGCAAAAACGAATGCGATAACAGTTAAAAACCTTCGTAATAAATGCCCAAAAATTAAGCTTGAACGATTTGGATTTAAAAGGTTTTATACCTGATTCAATATATTTTTTAATATCTTTATATTTTTTTATCATAATCCTCTTTTTTCCTTATTATTATATAATATATTAGAAAATATATAACTTTTTAAATATAGAATGAAATTACTATTTGTTGTTTTACATTTTAATTCAGTATCAAATGCGAACGTTTCTAACGCGTTGGAACTTATTAATCATTATATTGATAAAGGCGATAAAGTGGATATTGTTGCAACCGATGGTTTGTTCGCTGGAAATCAATGCAAGATTAGTCAATATAGAAAGGCAAGAGTGTTTACTTTTTCTGACATTTATAATAGGTATTTATTTAGAAAAGG